>JFJP01047226.1_pt1 | contig 10048 bp, 14 predicted proteins | sample 431651 | NCBI WGS metagenome assembly JFJP01 (sample SAMN02602958, study PRJNA72255) | Microbial mat metagenome, whole genome shotgun sequencing project. | biome: fresh water; feature: sink hole; material: water; isolation source: purple microbial (photo- and chemosynthetic) mats found in...
GGATTTTCTTTCCTGGCTTGGTTCACGATGGAAGCAATGCGCAACAATCCACCCTTTCCTGGAAATTCCGCATGGTCTTCAGGAAAAGGATCCAGATGGCAATGCATATCATTGGTGTGCATAACGGTAAGCTTAACTAATTCGCCGGAGGCAAACAACTCTTGAGGGAAAAGCCCAAGAGACAAAGCACCACCGCTCATTGCAGCTTGTTTCAAAAATGTTCGCCTATTGCTCATTATAAATCCTCCCATCTTCTTTCACATCAATTATTCCATCTTTTTTATATCGGGCACCTAAAGCATAAATCAAAACATCTCTGATTTTCAGCTTCGTATTTATTCTTTCAGCAGGGTTCAAGAACATACTCATTTGATCTCCACCATTCGCAATATAATCGTTGGTAACCAACCAATAAATCTTGCCTGGCTCAACATCCTGACCATCAATCTTAAGTGTTGCCGGTTTTTCATTTCTAATTCCGAGTTTCAATCCAGAAACACCTTCTCCTCCCCTTACAGATATACGTTCAGCCATTTTAAAGATTGATTCACCTGAAACCTTTATCAAAACGATTTCGTTTTCAAAAGGCATTACTTCAAAAACATTACCAACAGTAATTTCACCCTTCGGAATAGAAGCTCTCAAACCACCATAATTTACATATGCCAAATCTGGTTGAATCTTTAAGTTTTGTTGAACACAATACGCAATACCAGCCTCAAGAAGAATATCTGCAACCAAATTCGTTAGCTTGCTCTCTGGTTTTCCTTTAACCAAAGGAGTTGCAGTATAAGCAACAAATTTAGACATATCACTCGCAATACTATCTCTAAATGGTTTTACCACTAATTGAACCAAGGAATCGATAGACCCGGATTGAGCCTCAACCTGAATATTTTTTGTATTAATCTGACTGACTGTCAAATAATGTGAACAAGAAAATAAAATAAAAATTAGCGAAAGACTTACTAATAAACGAGGCATTGAAGTATATTTAGAAATAAAATTCTTTACTTATTTGGCATAACTACATGCATAAAGATAAAAACAAAATGTATTAATATTCGATTGTTAAAAAATACTTTTTAATGAAACTCCGTTTTACTGATATAATAACACAACCTATCTGTTTAAGGTTCTCACATACTGCTATTTTGCTTCTTCTTTGCCTACTTTTGTCAGCTCAGGATTACCCAACAATAAAGGCTAAGAATGGAGATGGAATCTACTCCATTCTTAAAAAAAATGGCTATTCCCCAAATGTATATCTGGATAAATTTATTGAACTTAACAAATCCAAACTAGGTCAAAACAATACCTTAATAATCGGTCGCACCTACCAGTTACCGTTAAAAAACGATACCACAAACGCTATTACAAACAACAAGACTAAACCCGAAACATCAGTAAGTAAGACAGATAAGAAAATAGTTTATGAAATTTTCGGATCAAAATACAGGGAGATTATACAAAAAAGCAAGGAACTCTCTGGTGCTGTTTATTACCTTGCCAGCGGACATGGCGGTCCAGACCCCGGAGCAATCGGAAATCTGAACAACCACCAACTCTGCGAGGATGAATATGCCTATGACGTAACTCTCCGTTTAGCCCGAAATCTGATTGAACGGGGAGCAACTGTTTATATGATTGTTCGCGATCCGAACGATGGCATTCGTGATGAACAATTTCTAATTCCGGATAAGGATGAGGTTTGCTATCCGAACAGTGAGATTCCTCTGAGCCAATTAGCACGTTTAAGACAAAGCACCAATGCTGTGAATAATTTACATCTCAGGAACAAAGGGAAATTTGAGCGGCATGTGGTCATTCATGTTGATTCGAGAAGTAAGAAAGAAAATATCGATGTTTTTTTCTACTACGATAAAGTTAGCAATACCGGCAAGCGCCTTGCCAATACGCTAATGAAAACTTTTATGCAAAAATATGCTATGCATCAACCCAACCGGGGATATAACGGAAGTGTATCAGACCGAAATCTTTATGTGATTAAGAACTCGGTGGTACCATCTGTTTTTATCGAATTGGGGAATATTAATCACACCAGAGATCAAAAGCGATTTATTATTTCTGATAACCGGCAGGCAGTTTCGAACTGGCTACGCGATGGATTAATCGAGGATTATAAAAAAAGCATCAAATGAACACAGCTATACCTGAAGGTAAAATACTTATCCAGTTTGATGGAATGTGCATGCTGTGTAGCCACACTGTACAGTTTATTTTGAAGGCCGACAGAAAAGCGAAGTTTCTCTTTCAAACGCTGCAATCTTTTACAGATAATCAAGCATTTGACTCAGTTATTGTAGTTGATAAGAACAAAACCTATATCTACTTTAATGCGATACTCAAAATTGGATATGAACTGGGTGGAATTTACAAACTGATTGTCATTTTCAAGATACTTCCGCCTAAGTGGCGTCAAAACATCTATTTATGGGTGGCCAGAAATCGTTACAGATGGTTTGGAAAACGAAGCTCGTGTTATTTACCTTCAGATGAAGAGCAAAAAAGATTTATCTAAAATCGAATTCGTCGTTCTCGAATTGAATGTACCGGGCTGATAAATGCCCCATCAACTTGCCCAATTCCAGCACCGAATTTCGTGTTGATTCAGAAATTTCTGCTTTTTTCAATTTCAATGTCATTAATCCATATAACGCATTCAAACAAGCTTCAATTTCATTTTGGACAGAGTTGCCCAAGCGTTGCATGAGTTCGGCAATAGCTCCGCTGTTGGTACGATACAAACGCAAATATTCCTGATCATTCTGTTGCTCAAGCATTTTGAGATGAAATTCATTTAAATCATTCAGGTTGTTGGTAATAGCCAGCAAGTGGCCTTTTTCCTGAATGTTTTCCTTATTCATCGCCGAAGCCAGGCTAAAATACCAATCAGCTATTTCTTTTCTTGTATTTTCGTCAGGCTGAAACCGATTGACCAACTGTAGTTCAATTATTTCCGGATCGAATGAACAGGCACGTAGCAAATCTTCAACCTGCCACATGTACAAGATATACTCAGCAATATTTGTTTTTCGTTTTTCGTGTGCTACCAGCATGGAGTTAAGGTCTTAAATCAAACATTAAAGAAATCATCCAGATCGCGGCGTTCTTTTTTTGTGGGTCTGCCGGTTCCGCGTTCACGATTATAAATGCTCATATTTTTCTGAACTTCAAGAATTTCCAGTTCCGAGGCTGGTGTTGTTTCAACCATAAATTCAGGAACCAATTTGGCCGACATCCGATTTTCAGTCAGAGCAATTACTTTGTAGCTCCGTGTAATGGGAGGGCGGCGAAGTTGGATGGTTTCACCTTCTTTTATCTCGCGTGAAGGTTTTACGTTCATCCCATTGATGGTAACTTTTCCTTTTCTACATTCTTCGGATGCCAAACTGCGTGTTTTATACAAACGTACAGCAAACAGCCATTTGTCAATGCGAATTCCTTCTGCCATCGTTTATTTCCGTTTGTTAAAAAAGGTCATGGTCTGGCTCACGCCAATGGTGCCGAAGCTTTTGATGATTTCGATTGAAGTATCTATCAGTGCCGGAAGTTCAAGTTTTTCTTTCTTGTCCCATTCGCCCAACACATAATCAATCTGCTGTCCTTGCCTGAAGTTATCTCCAATTCCAAACCGAAGTCTGGCATAATCCTGGCTACCTATTATCTGAGTGATATTCTTCAGCCCATTATGACCGGCATCGCTTCCTTTGGCCCGAAGACGCAGTGACCCTAAAGGTAAAGCCAAATCGTCAACCACCACCAAAAGATTTTCGATACTGATATTTTCCTTCTGCATCCAGTAATTAACTGCCTTACCACTTAAGTTCATATAAGTCGATGGTTTCAGCAAAATAAACGTACGGCTTTTAAACTTATATTCTGTTATCGACCCGTATCGTTCATCGCTAAAAACAATATTGGACGCATCTGCAAGAGCGTCCAATATTTTAAATCCTATATTATGCCGGGTATTTTCGTATTCTTTTTAACCTTTACCGCCGGCTTTAGCAGCTTTAGCAGCTCTGGTAATCATGATAGTTACAACCGGAACAGCTTTAGCATTCATAAATTCCAGATTTTCTCTCACTAAAGAACCTACTTTGTAACTCTGGCCCAAATCCAAATCATCAACATTAATTGTGATAGAATCTGGAAGATATTTCACCATTGCTTTAACTTTCAATGTACGAAGGTTCAATTTTAATTTACCCCCTTTACGGATACCTTTTGCAAATCCTTCAGTTTTCACAGGAATTTCAACTTTCACCATTTTGTCGTCAGTGGTGCGAAGGAAGTCAACATGTAACAATTGTTCTTCAACCGGATGAAATTGCGAATCCTGAATAATTGACTGGTAAACTGTTCCATCGATATCTAAATCAACCAAATAAACGTTTGGTGTATAGATCAGTGATTTAAATTCTTTTTCAGGAGCATAAAAATGGATTGGTTCTTCACCACCATATAGTACTCCGGGAACTAAACCTTCTTTACGAAGTCTTTTGGCCTCTTTTTTACCAACGACTTCTCTTTTTGTGCCTTTAATCGAAATTGATTTCATTTTACTTTTTTTGTTTAAAATTATGGTACTCAGTCCTCCCTTTACGTTGAAAGGGCAAACAGCATGCATAACATGTGCTTATGGAAAAAGCGGTGCAAATATATACAATTAGCCGTAATACATCGAACTAATTGACTGATTTTTATAAACTCTTTCAATTGCCTCGCCTAAAGCCTTTGCAATCGGGATATATTTAATCTTTGATGATTCTTGTTTTCCGGGAATGGAGTCAGTAAAATAGACTTCGGTTAATGCAGAATTTTCAATTCTTTCGTAAGCCGGACCAGATAATACACCATGTGCAGCAAAGGCACGTACACTACTGGCTCCTTTTTCCATCATCAAATCAGCTGCTTTGGCTATTGTGCCAGCAGTATCAATTAAATCATCAACCAGTATAACATCCTTGCCTTTCACATCGCCAATCAACGTCATGCTGTCAACAACATTGGCTTTTGCACGCGATTTATGGCAAATAACCATATCGGTTCCCAACATCTTTGCATAGGTATTGGCCCGTTTAGTGCCACCAACATCAGGAGAAGCAACAACCAGATTCTTTAACCCCATTTTACCAATAAATGGAATAAAAAGTGATGATGCATATAAATGATCGACCGGCACATTGAAGAAACCCTGAATCTGATCAGCATGGAGATCCATGGTGATGATACGGTCGGCTCCGGCTGTCGAAAGCAAATCGGCTATCAACTTGGCTCCAATCGAAACACGTGGTTTATCTTTTCGATCCTGCCGGGCATAACCAAAATAGGGGATAACTGCAATGGTTTTATATGCTGAAGCACGTTTAGCGGCATCAATCATAAGCAACAATTCCATAAGAGTATCAGCTGGAGGGGGAGTTGACTGAATAATAAAAACATGTGATCCGCGGATTGTTTCCTCGTAGCAAGGCTCAAACTCACCATCCGAGAAAATCGGGCAGGAAGTTTTTCCTACTTCTACTCCCAAACTATCGCAAATCCGTTTGGTCAAATCCACACTTTTTGTACACGGAAAAATCTTGAGAGGAGCTTTTCTTGACATTTCTTCCTTTTTAAAATTTGTGTTTCTGGAATGCGGGCAAAGGTATAAAAAACTTACTCATATCCCCTCACATCTACTCACCAAGTTAGCTTTTATCAGAAACAAAAGCAACAATAAAATAAACGTAAATAACTGATTATGAGTATTATTATTCTGATTTATTAATATTTTCTATGTACGAAATAATCTCTTCGCGACCAGTATTATCGTGAGATGAACTAACCAGTATTGGAGGTAATTCATCCCATAACTTTTTAAGTTCCTGTGAGTAAGCTGCCACATTTTTAGCGGCAGTCACTTTCCCTAACTTATCTGCTTTTGTGAAAATAATTGCAAACGGAATGTTATTCTCGCCCAACCAGGTTATAAACTCAATATCTATTTTTTGTGGGTCATGGCGAATATCAATTAAAACAAATAAACAATAGAGATTTTCCCGTTCAAGTATGTATCTGCTTATTAATTTCTGAAATTTTTCTTTTACTGAAATCGCAATTTTAGCATATCCGTAACCTGGTAAATCGACCAAATACCAACTTTCGTCGATAATAAAATGATTGATGAGTTGAGTTTTACCTGGCCGTACCGAAACCTTAGCAAGATTATTCTGCCCAACAAGCATATTGATGAGCGAAGACTTGCCAACATTCGAACGCCCTATAAAAGCATATTCCGGACGGTCTGGTGAAGGGCATTTTCGAACATCGGTATTACTGATTAAAAATCTGGCCTGTTTTATCATTGATAAGTTTCCAAATTAAGCTTGACATCGAGAGTCAAACAAAGGCGTTAAAAAAGTTACTATTAACTAATATAAACTTCGAGCAATTTAACTTGTGTCGAAAATGGTTTAAGCTGTACATTTTCGATAGATGCCGGAATCAGTATGGTTTCACCTTTCTGTACCATTTCTGAACCCGATTCTGTTTCGATCAGTAACTCGCCTTCCAAACAAATGTAGATAACGAATGAATCGAGTTTATTGTAATCTTTTTCGACAGCTGAATTGATGTCTAATACATTGGTTGTAAAATATCTACATTTTGCCAATTCTACCGACTCATTGATTTTTGATTGGTAACGGGTTTTATATTCCGAAACAGGTGTATAATCAATGGCGTCCAGGGCAAGCTCGGTGTGCAGTTCGCGCAGATTGCCCTCGTTATCGCGACGATCGTAATCATAAATCCGGTAAGTTATATCCGAGGTTTGCTGAATCTCGGCTAGCAGAATTCCTTTTCCAATAGCATGAACTCTGCCTGCAGGGATAAAAAACACATCTCCTGAAGTTACTTCCTCAAAATTTAAGATGTCTGTCAGTTCGTTGTGCTCCAGCTTAAAAAGGTATTTATCCTGATCTACCTGCTGATTAAATCCAGACTGAAGTTTTGAGCCCTGATCAGCCTGCATTACATACCACATTTCGGTTTTTCCGAAGGCATTATGACGCTCTTTCGACATTTCATCATCCGGATGAACCTGAATTGACAGATCGTCGTTAGCATCAATAAATTTTATCAGGAGAGGAAATTCAATTCCATAGTTTTCAAAAATGTGCTCTCCTACCAAATCGCCCATGTATATTTCGATCAATTCTTCGAGTGTGTTTCCAGCCAAATAGCCGTTGGAAACGACCGAAACGTTTCCTTCCACTCCGGACAATTCCCAGCTTTCGCCACAATTTGGCAAATTTCCAAAATCTTTGCCCAAAATCGTATTTATTTTATTTCCTCCCCATATTTTATCTTTATAAATGGGGGTAAACTTTAGTGGATACAATCCTTCCATGCGTTAAGGAATAATTAAATTTAATATTTTCAGCTATTTAGGAGGTAAAACCTCATTAAAATTCGAAATCAACGGCAGCACGTTCGATGGCATGCTGGCCTATAAGTTCAGCCACCTTTAAATGCTCCGGATGTATGCGATAAGCATCAAGCTGTTGAATATTTTCGAAATGAGAAATCAAACAAATATCATACGATTTTGCTGCTAATTCGTAATTTACACCAACTTCAATGTGCTTTAGTTCTGTAATTTTATCTTTCAAACTCAATAATGCATCTTCAATAGATGTAATTACATCTTGCTTTTCACTTTCAGAGTTATATTTTTTCAGCTTAAATAACACAATGTGATTAATCATGACAAGAAAATTTTATACATTTTACATGCGAAGTTAACATTTTCTGACCTCTGTTCCACAACGTACAATTTTGCTTGCTGAAAAGCCATACACTTCATTATCTTTGATAAAAAATTAATTCTATGTTAGTTATTGGCATTGCCGGTGGAACCGGTTCAGGTAAAACAACTGTAGTTAAGAAGATTATAGAAAAGCTTCCGGCAGGCGAAGTTGCTGTTATTTCGCAAGATTCGTATTATAAAGACAACAGCCATTTACCGATGGAAGAAAGACAGAAGATTAACTACGATCATCCGGCATCGATCGAATTTGAGCTTTTAGTAGAGCATATTATCATGCTAAAAGCGGGCCTCTCTGTACCGGAACCCATCTATTCCTACCTCACTTGCACAAGATCTGAAGAAACAAGAGAAATACAGCCCAAGGCTGTAGTTATTATTGAAGGTATTCTGGTTTTATCGCCGGCAATTCTTCGGGAACAAATGGGTATTAAAGTATTCGTTGACTGCGACTCGGATGTACGCTTATCGCGTGTGATACAGCGTGATATCATCGAAAGGGGACGAAATGTACAGATGGTTCTGGATCGTTACGAAAAAACAGTTCGTCCGAGCCACATTCAATTTATTGAACCCACTAAACAATTTGCCGATATTATTGTGCCTGAAGGAGGCAATAATTTGGTTGCTATTAATATTCTTACCAATTACATACAGCAAAATCTCAAATAAATGTTTGAATCACTTTTATCCGAAGATATTTTGTTCATAGATATCGAAACCGCTCCTCAAAAGGCTGAATTCGTTGAGTTACCTGAACATTTCCAGCATCTCTGGGATAAGAAATCAAGCTATTTCAGAACCGATGATCAGCTTGCTGCTGATGTGTATGAAAGAGCTGGAATTTATGCCGAATTCGGTAAAATTATATGCATATCGGCAGGTGTCATTATACAGAAAAACGGAGAACGATATTATAGGGTAAAATCGTTTCATGATGACGATGAAAAAAAGTTATTACTTGCGTTTAACGATATGCTCGAAAAATTCACCTCAAATCCGGGGAAAAAACTTTGTGCTCACAATGGACAGGAATTTGACTATCCTTACATTGCCCGCCGGACATTAATTAACGGGCTCCGTCTTCCAAAAATACTGGATGTTGCAGGAGCCAAACCATGGGAAGTAAAAGATCGCCTGCTCGACACCTTGCAAATGTGGAAATTCGGTGATTATAAAAATTATACTTCGCTCGATTTGTTGTGTGCAGTATTCAATATTCCAACACCCAAAGACGATATTGATGGAAGTCAGGTTGCGCGGGTTTATTATCAGGAAGGCGATCTCGACAGAATTATCCGTTATTGCGAAAAAGATACCCTTGCATTAGCAAACCTTATGCTTCGCTATAAAGGCGAACCAATTATTCCAATAGAACATTTGCTCATTGTATAATATTTAGGAACCGGTTAAAAACTTGTATTTGAATCCCTTCATTCTCTGAAAAATAATTAAATTTCCCTCCTAATAAAACCTTAACTTGATGAGGACTTTTCTCCTTTTTATTGGTCTTGTGTTTTCGATAACTACTCTCGCCCAAACCCAAACCAAGGTGGATAGTTTATTGCAACTTTGCGAAAAAAGCGACGACCTCCAAAAGACTAAACTCTATCTACAGCTTTCAAAAATTACCATTCAAGATTCAGCATTAAGCAATTCCTACAATAAAAAGGCCCTCCAGTTGGCAGTTGCCAATAATCAAATTCACGATCAAGCAAAGTCGGTTTATCAATCAGCTAAAATTCAATTTACTGCCAGAGAATTTACAGAAGCGATTAAACTCTATGAAAAGGCTATCCCATTTTACAGACAGGTAAACGACACCACGTCGATGACCACTTGCTATAGTTATATTGGGATATCCAATTTCAACCTGTCAAAAAGTAAAGAAGCAATTGCCAAATATTGGGTTGGTACACGATGAGATGGATAACATGAACGAAGCTATTCGTTACTACCGAAAGGCATTGGAAATTAATAAATCCATCAGGGATACAGGCAGTATGGCTATCGATTTTGATTATCTTGGAATTTGCTATTCAAGATTAAAAATGCACGATTCCTCTCTCGTTAATTATCATCGGGCACTTTACCTTTTCAAAAAAATTGGGAAAGAAGATCGCCATGCAATTTCACTATCAAATATCGCTTGGGTATTACCGAATTATCCGGATAGCTTGAATAAATCAATCGACTATTTCAATATGGCAT
>JFJP01044081.1_pt1 | contig 10047 bp, 9 predicted proteins | sample 431651 | NCBI WGS metagenome assembly JFJP01 (sample SAMN02602958, study PRJNA72255) | Microbial mat metagenome, whole genome shotgun sequencing project. | biome: fresh water; feature: sink hole; material: water; isolation source: purple microbial (photo- and chemosynthetic) mats found in...
TGCAATTCTTACTTTAAAACAATAATTTACTCAAATCGGGAAGGAAAAAGAAATCAGGTATTTTTGGAGATTAATACCAAACCTGACAGGTTTGTTTGCGGTTTGGTGTTAGTATAATTTGTTTTCGACAAAGATACCGCAACTACGCAGCTTATAGTTGAAAAAAATCTGAATGTAATTTTAGTTACAGAAAAACACAAAACCCGACAGGTCATAAAGACCTGTCGGGTTTCTAAAAGGGTAGAGCTAAGCGGTATTGATGCCCAAGCGGTATTGATACGATGACTTAAAGTCATCGTATCAATTAGCTAACCTTGCGCTTCGTCTAACAGCAAATTGTCGGCATCTTTTTTAATTTTATCGGCTTTCGTTTCCGAAATAGCATCTTTCGGAATCCTCATTCCGTAGAACGAACGCCAAACGAAGAACATTCCTACCAAGAAAAATACAGCACCAATGTAAGGTCCGTAATTTGTTCCGCCGGTATTTTGGGCGTGAATGATAAGTTCGATAGAAATTTCGGTAGCTAACAGACCAAAAAGAGTCGAAAATTTGATGATTGGATTCAACGAAACCGATGAAGTATCTTTGTAAGGGTCGCCCACGGTGTCGCCTACAACGGCAGCCGCATGAAGTGGAGTACCTTTCATATTCAAATCTACTTCCACCACTTTTTTAGCATTATCCCACGAACCTCCGGCGTTTGCCATAAAAATAGCTTGGAACAAACCAAAGGCAGCAATCGAAATAAGGTAAGCTACAAAAAAGTTGGGGTCGAAAAATGCAAAAGCCAAAGTAAGTGAGAAGATTACGAAGAAAATATTCCACATTCCTTGTTGCGCGTATTGCGTACTAATTTGTACAACGGCTTTGGAATCGTTAATATCGGCTTCGGCTTTGTTTAAGTTTATATTTTGTTTGATGTAAGTAACAGCGCGGTAAGCTCCTGTGGTAACAGCCTGAATTGCAGCACCAGAGAACCAGAAAATAACCGAACCTCCTGCTATAAAGCCCATCAACACTTGTGGGTCGGTAAGTTCTATTGCCAAAAGACCTGTTTTTTTCAACATCAAAATAATAGAGAAAATCATGGTAGTAGCACCAATTACGGCAGTTGCAATCAATACAGGCTTAGCTGTTGCTTTGAAAGTATTTCCGGCAGAGTCGTTGGCTTCGAGTGCTTTTTTTCCTTTTTCAAAGTTGGGAGTAAAACCAAAATCGCGTTCTATTTCTTGAGTGATGTTTGGAATTGATTCAATTTGCGAAAGTTCAAAAACCGATTGAGCATTGTCGGTTACAGGTCCGTAACTATCTACGGCTATGGTAATTGGTCCCATGCCTAACAGTCCGAAAGCAATCAAACCAAATGCAAAAACAGCAGGGTAGCCACCAAGCATTTCCGACAGGTCGGCACTCACTTCGTAGCCCACAAACATAAGACCTACAATAGAAAAGCCAATCCAAATAGCACTAAAATTTCCGGCAACCAAGCCCGAAAGAATATTCAACGATGCTCCACCTTCTTTCGAAGCCACTACAATTTCTTGCACGTGAGCCGATTTAGATGAAGTAAATATTTTGGTAAGTTCAGGAATAAGTGCAGCGGCAAGAGTTCCCATAGAAATAATGGTAGAAAGTTTCCACCACAAACCAGCTTCTAAGCCACCCAATAAGAAGTAACTAACTGCATAAGTAGCAGCAATAGAAAGTGATGAGCCAATCCAAATTAAATTGGTGAGAGGAACTTCAAAGTCAAAAATTTCAGTTTTTGAACCATATTTAGCTTTAGAAATTACGTGATTAATTTCGTAAGAAGCAATAGAAGTTACCAACATAATTAGGCGCATTACAAAAATCCACGAAATAAGAACAGCTTGAAATTGTGCATCGGGAATGGCTAAAATAATGAACGAAATAAGCGCAACACCAGTAACACCGTAAGTTTCAAAACCATCGGCAGTAGGTCCAACACTATCGCCAGCGTTGTCGCCTACGCAGTCGGCTATAACGCCCGGATTACGTGGGTCGTCTTCGCCAATGGTGAAAATGATTTTCATAAGGTCAGCTCCAATGTCGGCTATTTTGGTAAAAATACCACCCGCAATACGCAAAGCACTAGCACCTAACGACTCGCCAATAGCAAAACCCACAAAACAAGCTCCTGCACTTTCGCCATCTACAAAAAGCAAAATGGCAAGCATCATAATCAATTCGACCGAAATAAGCAAAATACCAATGCTCATACCCGATTGCAAAGGAATACGCATTACATCAAAATATTTTCCTTTGAGCGAAGCAAAAGCCGTGCGGCTATTAGCTAAGGTGTTGATTCTAATACCAAACCAAGCTACACCGTAAGAGCCAGCCATACCCAAAACAGCCCAAAGAAGTACCGAAAGGATACCTAAAAACTCCATGTGAACCAATACGGCAAAGTAAAATACGATAATTGTACCAACTAAAGCAAACAAAATAGCTAAAAATTTTCCTTGTTGTGTAAGGTAAGTTTTAGCCGTTTCGTAAATAACATTTGAAATATCGAGCATCGATTGGTGTGCTTCGAGTTTTTTAATTTTGGTATATTGCCAATACCCAAAAAGTAAACCCAAAAAACCAATAATGGAACCGTAAAATAGCAATGCAAATCCATTCCATGTAACAGCAGGAGTTGTATCCTCGAGAGCCGGAACCACTAAATCGGCTTCGCTAGCTAAACCAGGCAGAACAAATGCCGTCAGCAGTAATAAAAGAAAGAAAATCTGTTTTTTCATTGTTTAAAAAGTTTTAGTTTTAGTTAGTTATCATAAATTAATGCTAAATTTAATGTCTTTTATTTAATATATGTTTTTGTCAGTCATCGTTTTTTTATTCTATTTAGATATAATTCCAAAAGAACTAAATTGTTTAAATTTTGATTAATTTTGATTTAACAAATATACTAAATAATTAGAATAAAAAAGGTATTTTGCCTTTTTTGTTAGTATTTTTTTTTCTTTTTGTTAAAAATTATGTAGTTATCGCTTATTTGTTTACTTTTGCAAATAATTTTAAACCCAAATATATGCAAATAGACGAAGATATTTTTCAGGATTTAGATACGAAAGTCTATAATTTTGCTGTGCATGTAATCAGCTTTATCAAAACTTTGGAAAAATCGGGGTATTATGAAACGGTAAATTTAGAAACGCTTAGAATAGCTGGCGAGCTGGCAATTAAATTCCCAAGCTATGAGTTGAGCCAAGAAGAGCTAAAAAAAGAACTAACTGAATTTTATGAACAAACCGAAGCTTGCTTCAAACTTTTAACAAAAGTAGAAAGTCATAAATTTATCGACGAAAAATCAAATTTATTAATTGAAGCCGACCGTATTTTAAAGTCAATTCAAAAAATAAACGAATAACAAATAGTAGTTTTGTACTAAAAAGAATAGTTCGTTAAACTTTGCCAAAGTTGCAGTTTGTAAATTGCTAAATGGGTAATTATCTGCACAATAATCAAAACAAGTAAACTTTGGCAAAGTAGTGTTATTTAATTTATTAGGAAAAAATTAACGAAGTATTGAAAAAGAATATTAAAATAATAGAAATACAACATAAATGAGTAGAATTTTAGCAATAGTGGGCAGACCCAATGTGGGAAAATCGACACTTTTTAACAGATTAATTGGCACACGAAAAGCAATAGTAGATGGTGTAAGTGGTGTAACTAGAGACCGTCATTATGGCGTTTCGATATGGAACGGATTGAAATTTTCGGTTATCGATACAGGCGGTTATATTCGCAATTCAGACGATATTTTTGAGGAAGAAATTCGCAAACAAGTAGATATTGCCATCGACGAAGCCGATATGATTGCTTTTGTGGTGGACGTAGAACTTGGCGTTACCGACTTAGACGAAGAGGTAGCCAAACTTTTGCGCAAACAAAAAAAAGAGGTATTTTTGGTGGTAAATAAAGTCGATAACAACCAACGCCAATACGATGCCAATGAATTTTACAATTTAGGAATCGAAAATATGTTCAACATTTCCTCCATCAACGGTGCAGGAACTGGCGAATTGCTCGACGCAATAGTTGAAAAATTTGCCGACAAAAAAGAAGAAGAATTTGAACTTGATATTCCTCGCTTTGCAGTAGTAGGACGACCCAACGTGGGCAAATCGTCGTTTGTAAATGCGTTGCTCGATGAAAACCGAAACATTGTAACTCCCATTTCGGGAACCACTCGCGACTCTTTGCACACTCGATACAATAAATTTGGATACGATTTCTATTTGGTTGATACTGCAGGACTTCGCAAAAGAGCCAAAGTAGATGAAGATATTGAATTTTACTCCAACATGCGCTCTGTTAGAGCAATAGAAGATTCCGATGTGTGTATTTTGATGCTAGACGCAGAGCGTGGAGTCGAAGCTCAAGATTTGAGTATTTTCAATTTGATTGAAAAAAATAACAAAGGAATTGTTATTCTGGTGAACAAGTGGGATTTGGTAGAAAAAGAAACCAATTCGGTAAGAGAATACACCAAAATAATAAAAGGCAGGCTTGCTCCTTTCAACGATATTCCTATTTTATTTATTTCGGCACTCACTAAGCAGCGTTTGCACAAAGCTTTAGAAGCTGCAACCGAAGTGTATAACAACAAAAACAAGCGCATTACAACCTCAAAACTCAATGAATTTATGCAACAAGTGTTGGAAGAAAATCCACCGCCAACACATCGTGGCAACCAAATAAAAATAAAGTATGTAACTCAATTGCCTACACATACGCCGCAATTTGCTTTTTATTGCAATTATCCCGACCACGTGAAGGAATCGTACAAACGCTATTTGGAAAATAAAATCAGAGAGCAATACAATTTTTCGGGTGTTCCTATCGCTATTTATATGAGAAAAAAATAGTAAATTAATGATTAACGATTAACGATTAACGATTAATGAATAATGAATAATGAATAATGAATATAATTAATTATAACAATTTAACAATTTAACAATTTAACAATTTAACAATTTAACAATTCATAATTAAAAGGTTTTGTTATGAAAGGAAAAGCATTTCTTGTATCAATTTTTGTTTTACTATTGGTATTTTCGTGCAAAAAGCCAGTGGTATTGCCTCCAGAACCCGCGATTGAGTTTGTATCGATACGAACTATCGACACAATAGACAATCCCGAACTTGGAAATCCTGTTGTTTACAACAAGGTCAAATTCAAGTTAGTAGATGGCGATGGCGACATTGGAAATGAAGAAGATAATGACAATTCAACAACTCTAAACAATACATTCTTCAAACTTTTGCGAAAGCAAAATGGACTATTTCAGGAGTATAAAATCATTTCACTCACCGGAGATACTATTCCTATTGAATATCGAATGCCCGTTGTTCCTATTTCGGGTGGTCAAAACAAAACGCTCAATGCTCACGTTTTTATTCTTATCGAGGGGATTAATTTAAAAAAGTTACCTTTCGATACCTTGAAATATGAAATTTATGTAAAAGATAGAGCCGGAAATATTAGTAATACTATTGAAACTGAAGAAGTAATTATTCCCAGATAGCCATGCAAAAACCAAGTTGTACTTTATTGATTTTGACCTACAAAGGCAAACATCACTTAGAATTTTTATTGCCAACAGTAGAAGCTGTTATTAAAAATTCGCCACAATTTGATATTGAAGTTATAATTGTAGATAACGGAAAAGACCACTTTACAAAAGTTTTTGTACATGAGTTTTTCCCTCGCTTTCGTTTTGAATTTTCAAAAGCCAACGATTATTTGTTTTCGCTAAACGATTACATGAAACAAATAACGTCGGACTTTACATTTATTCTCAACGACGATATTAAAGTTCACCCCGAAGCCATCAATGAGGCATTGCCTTTGCTGGTAAACGATGAGCAGTTGTTTTCGGTAAGTTGCAATGTAAACGACTGGGACGGAACGTATTCAGCCGAAGGAACAAGGCAATTGTTTTACCAAAGAGGCTGGCTTTATAGCCAATGGAACAAAAACGCCAACGATACCGTGCGCTACACGCTTTACACAGGCGGAGGCTCTGGAATATTTCGCACCGAAATGTTCAACGAGCTAGGCGGCTTCGACCCCTTATTTAGACCTGCTTACTGCGAAGATTTAGACCTTGGGCACAGAGCTTGGCAAAAAGGTTGGAAGGTAGTACGTGCCCCAAAATCAATACTTTACCACCGCGAAGGCGGAACTATCAAAGACCAATTCAAAGCCGACCAACTTTCGCAAAAAGTATATAAAAACCAAATACTTTGGATGGTTAAAAATGGAAATCATGCCGGATTTTTGAAGTGGTTTTTGCTTTTGTTGCCTTACCGCCTTTTGTTGGGCTGGCGAGTAGATAAAAACTCGTACATTGCACTTTGGAAATCACTTAGCCGCTTGCCTTTAGCTCTCAAAAAGCGTTATTCGCAGCCCAAAGCCACTCGCAGCGATGAAGAGATTATGCCCATTTTAAATACGGTTTATCCGTAATTTGTTAGAAGTTCCGCTGGGTATTAACGGCTATTTTTCATTTCGTTAATCAAATTTTCTATTGTTTCGATAGAGAGTTTGGTTATTTTTGAAATTTGTGTAGTTGAAAAATTATCATTAATCATTTCTTTTGCAATTTCAAGCTTTTCATGCTCTCTTGTTTGTTCTACTGCTTTTTCTACCGCTTCTTTTACCGCTTTTTTTACTGCAACTATTGTTTTGCCTTTCTCATCTTGCCTTCTCATTCCGGCATAGTCATACGCCAGTAGCTCGTCTTTTGTCCAGTTGTGTTTGTCGGCATCTTCGTAGGCGTATTTTAAGCCTTTATCGTGAATATTTGCAGGAATTACTTTTAAATTGGGCGCATTTTTGATGAAAAATGTCCACTTCTCAATCAATGTTTCTAGTTCGTGTTCTTCTTTTGAGAATTTTGATAACTCTATGAAATTAAACTCAATATCTTTCAGCTCTTGTATTCCGGTGCTTTGATTTACAATCAAATGTTTGGTTAAATAATCGCCACCTTTGAAGAACTTGAAGTTTAAAATACCAATAAATATTACCTGATTTAGTTTTGGATAATCTTCGCCAATTTCAATCTGTGCCGAATATTGTTTGGCAGTGTAATATTGAACTCGTTTGTCGAATCCGTCGGGTTCTTCTACTTGCATTTCAACTATATACGAAATGTTTCTTTCGTCAGTAGCCTTAATGTCGAGTATAGAACTTTTCAATGCTTTAATTTCGGGTAATTGAAACGGGTTTTTTATTTCAATATTTTTAATTTTCTTGCCTTTTGGCAAATCAAGCACAGCATTGAGAAAGGAAATGAGAATTTCTTATATCAACAAATTTCATGATATTCAAGTTTTATATTTTGTAGTTACAAAGTTACGATTTATTTTGTTGTTATGCAATTTGAAGTTCAAAAAAGTTAGAAATCTTTTTAAAAAGCACCTTCCCATTACTGGAACGTTGCGCCGAGTTTTAGAAATGTTTCATTCTTGTGAATTTACAAAATTCCCTTTCCTAACCACTGAAAAAATCTTTGTCAGCTTTTACTAATAAAACTTAACGGTTAGCATGGTACAAGTTAGTGGCTCTCAATTATTTCATTGTTTGTCCAATGAAGCTCTATTCCGGTTGATGTTATCTCATTAATAAATGGATCACCAGATTTAAAATAATCGGCATTAAAATGGTGTACTTCAATCGATGGATATTTAATATTGATTTTTGAAGTCATGCGATTGTTATTGATGAAATTTTTTGTGAAATCTTTTGAAATCAATGCAATATCAATATCAGAAAAATCTCTTTGTTCGTTTTTAGCTATTGACCCAAATAAAATAGCTTTTTCTATATTTATTCCATAGTTAGAACAATCTAAAATAAAATCAGTTGCTTGCTTTATTGCAATTTCTCTTGTAAACATAGTATCATCTCCTTTGTTTTGTTAAGATATTCTTCACAAATTTCTTTGGTAACGGTTTCTTCAAGGTTTTCAGCATAATCAGGGTAACGTCCTTTAATCTGAAACATATTCATTTCGTTGAAGAATTGTAATTGGTCTTCGCTAAAAGTTACATTCGTTAAGGATATTAATCGCAAAAGATTATGAACAAATGGCGGGGTATTTCCTTCATTTGTTTTAATCCATAATGCTTTTGATAATTTTTCGAGAGCTAAATGAGCCCAAAATAAAGATTGTGCATAATAGCTTGCTTTGTACAGAACATTTGAACAATCAAAATCATCTACTACTTGCTTTGTCCAATAATTAATATGTTCTTTTTTTGTCATAACCATTGCATTTTAAAGGAAATGAGAATTTCCTTTTTATTCTCATTTCCAAATATTTTGCGAAAGGCTATATCGTTCTTTATATCAACAAATTTCATGATATTCTTTGAAGCTCAAAAAAAGTTGCGAAACTTTTTTTGAATCGAAATCTTAACTTATCGCTTTTCGGCTGTAAGTTAAAGTGTTGTTTTTTGATTTTTCATTATTTTGGCTATGTATTTTCCTATAATGTCAAATTCCAAATTAACAACTGTTCCTATTTTAAATTCGTGAAAGTTTGTAAAATTGTAAGTATAGGGAATAATTGCAACTTGAAACGAAGTATCTTGCGAGTTTACAACCGTTAGGCTTACTCCATTTACCGTAACTGAGCCTTTTTCGACAGTAATATTGCCCAAAGTAGCGTCGTATTCAAAGGTAAAATACCAACTGCCATCGGCTTCTTCTATCTGGGTGCAAACGGCGGTTTGGTCAACGTGTCCTTGCACAATGTGCCCGTCGAGTCTGCCATTCATCATCATGCTGCGCTCAAGGTTGATGCCATCGCCCACTTTTACCTGCCCCAAGTTCGATTTTAGCAGCGTTTCTTGTATGGCAGTAACTGTGTATTCAGAGCCTTTTATGTTCACTACCGTAAGGCAAACGCCATTGTGCGAGATGCTTTGGTCTATTTTCAATTCGTTTGTAAACGAACAACTTACCGTTATGTGTAAGTTTTCTTTTTCGTGTTGCAAATTGGTTATTTTGCCTGCTTCTTCAACTATTCCTGAAAACATTGTTTTATTTTTTATGAGGTTTACATTCTGTTTTTAAATTGCACAAATGTAAAATTCTTTACTCAAACTAAAAAAAAACAGCTCTTTGTTTTTTAAACGCAAAATCGGTTCGACCGACTTGTTCGGTCTGTCCGATGATTCGTCTAACAGACAGACCGACAAGTCGGTCGAACGGTTTTTGTTTTTTTTAAATTTTCAAAAAATGATGAGTTTTCTTTCAAAAGCTAAATAATAATCGTTCATTAAATTTTAATCTAATTCTACTTTACGAAGTTGCAAATATCATATAATCAAGGATTACTTACCTCGTAGAGGTGTAATAGCGATAGGAAAATAAAACACCAACTGGAGGCAGAATAAATACATTTATATAATTGAAATTCAAATACATTTAACTTCGTAAAGTAGAACTAATAAATTGAAAAATTAACGAAGTATTGTTATAAGTTGTGAACCAAAATTAATTGTATATTTCGTTTTGCCAAGTGCTTAAAATAAGCAAATAGCAAAAGATTTGCCCAAAAATAAAATAGCACTGGTGCTTACTTTACTCTTGCAAATTTAGCTAAAATAGTTTGTACTCCCTAATTTTTAATGCCATTTAAGCAAAAATAATTCAGTTAAATGCTTTTAACTCTTATTTAAACAATTTTATTTGATAGAAGTATTATTTAATATCAAACTATTAATCCTTTTTTTTGTTTATACGCATTAAGTTACCAAACAATTGCTACTATTTACTAGTGTAATGTTTCTTTTTATTTAAGACTTTTATAATTTTTATCTTATTTATTTAAAAAAATAGTACGAATAATTTCAATTTTAATAAGACAAAATAAAATTATAAAATGTCTATTTTAAAATAGATAAGTAATAGATTCAAATTATTTAAAGAATAATTCAAATTTTAAACGACAATATTAAAAAAAAATGCGGAACTACTCAAATAATTTTAAT
>JFJP01043697.1_pt1 | contig 10046 bp, 10 predicted proteins | sample 431651 | NCBI WGS metagenome assembly JFJP01 (sample SAMN02602958, study PRJNA72255) | Microbial mat metagenome, whole genome shotgun sequencing project. | biome: fresh water; feature: sink hole; material: water; isolation source: purple microbial (photo- and chemosynthetic) mats found in...
TTATGCAACCGGACTTCCTGTAACTTTCCCAACCGGCAGAGCAGTAGTTGGTAATGCAATTATACCAGTTTACTCCAATCGCAATGCCTATCGTATGCCGGATTACCACCGCCTCGATTTGTCAGTCTCGTTAAAAGGAAAAGAAAAGCCTGGCAAAAAATGGCATGGCGAATGGAATTTATCCGTTTACAACGCTTACAACAGGCATAATTCCTGGGCAATTAATTTTACGCAGGATGCAATTGATCCCAATATTACGTACGCCGAAAAGACCTACCTTTTTGCTATAATACCTGCTTTGACTTATAACTTTAAGTTCTGATAAAAATGAAAAACTTTAAATCTATAGTATCGGTCTTAGTTTTGTCGGTTGTGTTTTTTTCGTGTACCGAAAGAATTGAGATTGAACTTGATGATAGCTATACAATGTTGGTGGTTGACGGTGCCATTACCACTGATACAATGGCCCATACAGTTAAGCTTAGTACAAGTTCAAGTTATTATTACAATCAGCCTGCTCCAAGGGTAACAGGAGCGCTGGTAAGCATTACCGATGGAACTCAAACCTTCAACCTCAAAGAAGATTCGGCGGGAGTTTATCGTACTGATCCAACGGTATTTGGTGTTGGTGGCCAAACGTACACATTAAATATAAAACTAGCTGATCCAATTGGAGGATATACTGATTATACTGCAGCTTCCACTCTCTATCCCATTAGTCCGCTTGATTCGGTAAATTTGCTGTTCCATCCCGATTGGTCCGATTATGGAATTTGGGAAGTGAAATGTTATGTGCAGGAGCCTCCAACAATTGATTTTTATCGTTTCCTGATATTAAAAAACCAGGTTATGCTTTCAGATACTCTAAATGAATGGTTTATTACTGATGATAAGTTCTTTAACGGGAGTTATACAAATGGTGCTACTGTTGCTTATCTTCAACAGAGTTCAACCCAGGAAGGCTTAATTGAGGGTGACACCATTACTGTTGAAGTAAATAGTATTGGGAAGGAATATTTTAACTTTCTGCTGGAAGCACAGGCTGAACTTCGGGGTTCTAATCCGTTGTTCAGTGGTCCGCCTGCTAATGTAAAAGGAAATATTAACAACGGAGCAATTGGCTTTTTTAGCGCCTATTCCGCAACCAGGTCCTTTGCCATTGCGCCTGAATTTAAGAAATAACGCAGTTTAGGAAACAGAAACGGAATATTGCCAGCAATTTCTGAGATCCTGTTTTGTTTGCCTGAAATTCAAAATACCATCTCAAAATACTCCGAATAATTCAAAATAAAACATACTTTGTACATTCAAAAAGAGAAACTTATGTTGCAGCCTTTCTCTTTATAATAAGTCTGGAAAGTTTATGCACGATATTGAACCTTTCTACAACTGGCATGGCTTGTACCTTGCGTCTGAGGATGAACGCTCGCCTTTTTACGGGCGCGAATACAGTGAGTTTGAATTCACCGGTAAGGTTTACAATTACCTTCTTCACCCGCAGTGGGACTATATTGGATCTGAGACACTGTATCTGAAAATCCTTTTTGCTGATTATGAAAAAGGCTTCTGTATCATTGAATTGATAGGCGAATGGAACGATTGCCTGTATAACGACATCATGTTTTTGTATCGAAATGTTATTGAAACTCTGCTCGAAAATGGAATAAACAAATACATTCTGATAGGCGAAAATGTATTGAATTTTCACTATTCGGAGGACGATTATTACCAGGAATGGTTTGATGAGTTGGAAGATGGCTGGATCGTATGCGTGAATTTCCGCGGGCACGTTATTCAGGAGTTTGAAGCAGGCCACCTCGACTATTATATGGCGATGGGCGGTAATTTTGATGATTTGCCCTGGCGTACGGCTTCACCTCAGAAATTGTTTTTTATTGTTGAGCAGTTGATCACCCGCAGGTTGAATATGTGATGAAAAGAAAATGCAAGAGGAACGACAATTAGGAGTAGTAAAAAAGAGAAAAGTGATTAACCAAATAAATAAGACTTATTTGTGCTTTTGGATAGTTATTTCTGAGTCTTGATATTAACATCCAATATCCTGCATCTGAATGCATAATATTTTCAATATGAAGCAATCTGTAATTCTCACTATCCATGGCCACGTACAAGGGGTTGGTTTCAGATATTTTGTTATGCAAAAAGCTGGTAATTTTAAAATCAGCGGCTTTGTTAAAAATCAGCTGAATGGAAATGTATATGTTGAAGCCGAAGGCGAGCCTGAACAGTTAGCTTTGTTTATAAACGCATGTAAACAGGGGCCTTCGCATGCCTGGGTCGAAAAAGTTGATGTTCAATACTGCCCGTTGCAGAGTTTTAACGGATTTGAAAGGCGGTAGATTTATCCTGTTTCTCAAGATATTATAGATAGCAGAAGTTTGATTTGACTATAAATTATACACGTTTAAAAAGCAAAATAATTTATTGATTGTTATTTAAATGATTTCATTCGTTCTTTTGTTTTCTGCCTCGTTGATTTTTCACTTTCGAGCGGAGTTCTGGCTAACGGCAGAACTGTACATTATGCTAAGTTAAATGGAAGTACGCAGCCAAAATTTTTAATTGGCAGCCGGACAGTTTATGCCGGGAATTTTGGATTATACAACACAGCAGTAACTCCGGGACTGGTTTACAATCCGGCTGATTATGTTTCCGATTACGGATTCTGGGCCTATTTTATTCACCCAACTGCAATGGCCGAAAGCAAAGGTTCGTATTTGTGCCTGAATACGTACGACAGGGCTAAATTCACCTTCAGTTTTATGCAATATGCGGCGCATGTGCCTAACGGTGATTTTGTTAAGTTTTTTCGTAAGCTTTTAGCCCTGCCAAATGGCACCGATTATTTCCCGAAACTTGTATTAAAAGATTCCCGTATCTATTACAGGTCTGGCAATGGTACTCTCAATCAATTGGAGAGTGATACATCTACACAAGCCTTAATGGACTATTTCAATCCTACGCTTCTAGAAGTCGAAAATCAGGAACTGATATGTTCGGCGCGGATGGTGCATTGGGCAAGTTACGATTCTGCACATCGAAAAATTCAGGTTGAAACTGCTATCCAGCATTTCAAAAACAACATGGTTGAGTATAACAAGCGTTTCAATTTACAAGGCGTTCCTGCAAAAGTTTGTCTTATGATTTGTGATATAAGGCACCAGGGACGTGGTATGAACGATCGTATTGCCAATGCCCTGAGCACAAACGGAAACTATGATCGTGCATTTGCTAATCTTTGCACAATAGGTGCGGTGAATTACAATCAGCGGATCACTACTGTCCGAAATACGATCAATAGTTTATTGACTTCAGGTATATTTAACAAGAAATATGACAGCGTTAGCAATTCGTTTGTCGATATGTAAATAAGTGTATTATTTGTTTAGAATCCCCGATGCTAAGATCCTCATTTTTGAGAAATCGGCATCGGGGATTTTACTGTTTATTTCAAAATAAATGTTAAATAAAATATAAAAAAGTTAAACAAATATATCGTTTTAAATATTTTAATATACAGATAAACAGTAATATAGATAATTTTATTAAAAATTTATGTTTAATAAAAAATTAAAAAGATTAAACAATAATCTGTTTATAGCGTTTTACTACCTAACAAATATATAAAAGTAAAAATCATGAAATCAAAATCCAACTTCAAGACCATTTTTACCCTGATGGCCGTGATCGCCATAGGAATGTTTACGTTAACCTCTTGTAATAAAGATGATGACAACGACAACATGAACAATACTCCAAAGAGTATTACCGCAACAGCCTCAGCTGATCCACAATTTTCAATTCTTGTTCAGGCTCTCACCAAAGCCGAACTGGCATCTACACTTGACCAGTCAGGTACATTTACCGTTTTTGCGCCCACTAACACAGCCTTTGATGATTTGTTCAAAAAGTTAAAAGTTACGGGCATCGATCAACTTTCGAAAGAGGCACTTAAACCAATTTTGCTTTACCATGTATTAGGAGCTAAAGCAATTTCAACAGGCTTAACCTCTGGTTATGTTTCAACTCTAAGTCCTGCTGTAGGTGGTCGCTTTGTTTCGCTTAAAGTTGATGTAATGAATAACGTAAAGCTTAACAGTTCAGCTACGGTTTCAAAAGCTGATATTATGGCTTCAAACGGAGTTATTCATGTAATTGACCAGGTTTTATTACCCCCCACTGTTGCGGATCTGGCAACTGCAAACAGTAGTTTCACAACGTTGGTTTCGGCACTTACGAGCTCTGGACTGGCTGCAGCCATCAGCGACCCTAAAGCTACTCTAACAGTTTTTGCTCCGACAAATGCAGCATTTGCGAAGCTTACCTCGGTACCATCAGATTTAAAACCTATACTACTTTATCATGTATTAGGCAGTACGGTTTACTCAAATCAGGTGACAACCGGTTATGCAAAAACTTTGAGCACCTTTATGTCTAAACCCATGGATATATATCTTAACACCACTTCGGGTGTTAAAATTAACAATTCGGCAACTGTGGCTCTTGCAGATGTAGTTGGAACCAATGGTGTGATACATGTTATTGATAATGTGCTTATACCTCCAACTGTTGTTGGAATAGCTTTAAACAACAACAGCTTTACCACTCTGGTATCAGCAGTTGTAAAAGCAGGGTTGGCCGGGACTTTAAATGAAGGCGGACCGTTTACTGTTTTTGCTCCTACCAATGAGGCGTTTCAAAAGTTATTCACTTCACTTAAAGTAACCGGGATAGCTGACTTAACAGAAGAGCAACTCACCCCAATCCTTCTTTATCATGTTGTAAACGGAAATAATGTTTCATCAGGTTTAACAACCGGGAATATTCCTACTCTACATGGTACCAATTTAGCGGTAAGTGTTGGAAAAGGTGTGCTACTGAACGGCAAAACTAACGTTACTCTGGCTGATATTCAAGGATCAAACGGAGTAGTGCATGTAGTTGACGAGGTACTGCTTCCATCTGGTAAATAATCCGGGTAAATCTGCTAACATAAAAGTTGAATTTTTTGGTTAACTTTTATAGTACCTGTAGCAAATTTTTCCTTCCATCATAATTCCCCCCGACCGGCGACATTTTGTTGCCGGTTTTTTTATGATATAAAATTTAAAATACAATTGTCCTCTGTTATTTTATTGGTATATCATATAACCTGAAATTCATAAACCCTGTTTTATTCATCCCTTCTAACCAGGTCCATTGCAAATGCAGGTAAACAGATAGCAACATATTCAGCACCGCCGGCAAATGGACTGCTGTATTGAACCCATTCACCACTTCCGGTCAGGATAGCCTGCCCTTCAGTTACAAGGATTTCCTCTTCACGGGTTTGTATTTTCAGTGTACCTTTTAAAACCAGTGTATACTCATTAAATTCAGGGGTTTGACCGGGTTCAATCCAACCTTCAGGGCTTGTCATCCGGGCAATGCTTACCTCTGAGGTATTTGAATTTATACGTCCGAAAAATTCTTCTATTTTTTTCTCTTTATTTCCAGCTCCCATGATCATGGCCGGAGTTTTAATGTGTTGTATCATTTTGTTATTTTCGTTTAGATGCTGATTTATGTTTGATTTTATTGAAGTTTGTTCTTACTGATTTTATTTGTAAGTGATTTATAGTTTGGCAAATATGCTTTGTTTAGAATAAAATCCTGAGATATCGTATTTCCGTTCAGTTTAGTAAAAAGGAAACGTTCAAATCCTCAAATCCTAACCCCTATTTTCATAGCCCTGAGTACTTCTCTCTTTCCAGCCGGACCGGGCAGTTTCTCGATTGTAAAACCAGCAGCTTTCAAGGCACGCTTAACTATTCCTTTGCAGCTGTATGTTACAAGTATTCCATCAGGTTTCAAGCATTTGTAAAGTTGAGCAAACACTTGTTCCGTCCAGAGTTCAGGTTGCACATCAGGACCAAATGCATCGAAAAATACAAGATGAAATTGTTCATCACGCAAAGTTACATCCTGTAATTGTGATTGTATCTTGCTGATAATGAAATAATCACTTAGAAATTCCGGGTATCTCCAACCAGCTTCACGGATTTTTTTAAAATAGCCTGCAGCTTCAGTGCTGCCTATAATTTCAGCATAATTCAGCTTTTCAATTATTTCCTCCGCAACAGGTTCTGGTTCAATGGCTACGTAATTAATTTTTCGCCGCTGTTTTTTAGCTTCCAGAACTGTAAGCAACGCATTCAGCCCGGTTCCAAAACCCACTTCGAGCAGGTTAATTTCTTTGATGCATGCTGGAATGTGATGCAACCCGTTCTCAATAAATACTAATTCTGATTCCTGCAGTGCTCCGTGTGTTGAATGGTAATGCTCATTCAAGCCTGGCACAAACAAAGTGTGCGATCCGTCGGCTGTAATCTGAAGTATGATCTCTTGCAATTTTGTGTTATATTATATGAGCAGAATGAGTGAATCAATGATTTTAATCTGAACCATAAAATTACACGAATTGCTGTGATAGCGAATTAAAAACTTTGTAATTTTATCTCAACATCTAAACATTTATCAAAAAAAAGGATACCTGGTTAAACTTTGTAGCCATTTTACCTGTTTTGAACGGATTTAAAACCTTTACAGCTTAATTATACATGTATTTTTAAACATATTAAAACTAAATTATGCTTGAGAAAATAGATATTGAAAATGTATTATTCCTGGATATTGAAACGGTTCCGGCTTTTCCTGATTACAGCCAGTTGAGTGAGCGTATGCAGAAACTCTGGAATAAAAAATCCGAACGCTTATCGTCAAGCAGTAATCCTGCTGTTGAAGCAATTTCGCCCGATACATTGTATACCCGGGCCGGGATTTATTCGGAGTTTGGACGGATCATCTGCATTTCGGTGGGTGCGTTTTTAAAGGGTGAACTCAGGATCAAATCATTTGCCGGCCACGATGAAAAGGTGTTGCTCACCGAATTTGCTGAATTACTTAATAAACGGTACAACCGTCCGGAACATCTGCTTTGTGCGCACAACGGAAAAGAATTCGATTTTCCTTATATGGCCCGCAGGATGCTGGTGCTCGGAATCCCGATTCCATCAATACTCGACTTGTCGGGAAAGAAACCCTGGGAAGTGAATCACCTTGATACCATGGAACTATGGAAGTTTGGCGATTATAAAAATTATACATCTCTTGATCTGCTTGCTGCTATTTTCAATATACCAACGCCGAAAGATGACATCGACGGCAGCCAGGTCGCAGATGTTTATTATAAAGAAAATGACTTGCCAAGGATTGTACATTATTGTACCAAAGACGTACTGACTGTTGCACAGATTTTTCGCCGTTATCGCGGGGAACCGTTAATTGAGGAAAGTGCGGTTGTTATTGTGTGAGGGGACGAGGTGAAGGGAGAAGGGGAGAAGGGGAGAAGGGGAGAAGGGGGATTTGTGATTTAAGATTTACGATTTGTGATTTATGATTTAGTCTGAAATCGGAAACCAGCACTTTGGCTTGCTAATGAGGACGGCTTGGTTCGGCTGTGCTTACCAACTACTGCACACAAATCTTCAGCAACTTATCTTAATGGCTCATAAATACTTCTAATTCCCAATCCCCAACCCCTATTTAACAACTTTTAGTTTTTACAATTGTTTTATTTCCATACTTTTGTGCAAACAATTAAAATCAATATGAAAAAATACATTTTACTTACTGTTATAGTGATGTTTATAACAGCCGTTTCCTCACAAGCGTATGCTCAAAAGAAGGAAAAAAAGAAAAAGGGAGCAAAAGAAGAGGTAGCAGCTGCGCCTGTTGCTGCTAAGCCATTATTTACAGACAATAAGGATACGATTAGTTATATTATAGGAGCTGATATAGCCCATAGTTTTGCTAAAAACTCCCTCGATCTGAACAAGGATATGGTGTTTAAAGGATTTACAGATGCACAGGCCAACAGTGATACCATTTTTTCGCAGGAAGAAATTGGTGCAATTATGATGGCATGGCAACAGGAAATGAGCGCACAAAAAGCAGCTATAACCGAACAGGAAATGGCAAAGAATGTAAAAATCGGTGAAGATTATCTTGCAGCTAACAAAGCTAAAGAAGGTGTTATTGTACTTCCCAGTGGCTTGCAGTATAAAGTTATTAAGGCTGGTGAAGGTGAGTCACCTGATGATAACGATGTAGTTAAAGTTCATTATACAGGTACATTAGTTGACGGTACCGTTTTTGATTCATCCCGCGAAAGAGGCGAGCCTATCGAATTCCCTGTTAACGGAGTTATTGCAGGATGGACAGAAGCTTTAAAGCTTATGAAACCAGGTGCACAGTATATGTTGTACATCCCTGCTGATCTTGCTTATGGTGATAAAAAAACCGGCCCTATAGCTGAAGGCTCAACACTTATTTTTGACGTGGAACTGTTGTCATTCGAAAAGAAGTAAGAAAAAAGTTGCATTAGCTGATAGCATAAAGTATCAGATGATTGCAAAATAAAGTCCCGGAGTTGTTCAGTGAACGGCTCCGGGATTTCTGCTTTAACAGGATGTTTTTTTTGTTTATTCTACCTGGCTGATTGTAAATGTCCATGCATATTTACATGGTGGCATTTTTTGTAGTGATGCCGGAATTGTGATCACTGTTTCACCATTCACCATTTTATATTTTAAGGTATTTTTTGCGCCGAGTAATCGTATTGTCGCTTTTTTAGCCGGTTTCATACCTTTGATTTTTACAACAGGAGGGAGGTTGGTTTCTTCTTTTCCCGCAAGGTAGATAGCATTAACGCTTTTATCCTTATTTTGTGTGAAGCAGATATTCTTTTCTTTATACGGTGCAATTGGCCTCGTTCCATAAATTGCTTCACCATTTACCTTCATCCATTCGCCTATTTCTTTCATCCGCGAATACGCAACCGTATCATAATCACCAAGCGGTCCGGGGCCAACATTCAACAGGTAATTTCCGCCTTTGGCAACAATATCAACCAGGTAGTGAATAATTGTTCCGGCTGGTTTGTAAATATCGCCCGGCACATAGGACCATGACGAGGCCATCGTCATGCAGGTTTCCCAAGGATAATCAAGTGGTTCAGCCGGAATCTGCTGCTCAGGAGTGCGGTAATTCTCGAATTCGCCGGTTACCGAACGGTCCACTACAATCAGACCCGGCTGATGCCTGCGCCCCATAGCAGCAATTTTTGCCATGTCGATATCCTGATCATAAGGAATAGTTTTTTGCCAGTCGATAGCAGGATCTATACTTTGTTTTGGCCGTACCCATCCGCCATCAAGCCACAGAATATCTACTTTCCCATAATTTGAAAGAATTTCTTCTATCTGGTTGTAAGTGAAATCTTTATATTGCTGCCAGCGTTCAGGGTAGCGTTTCGGGTCGTAATTCACATTTCGGTCCTTAGGCGGAAAATAAGGCCACCAATACGAATCGCAATGCCAGTCGGGTTTTGAAAAATACGTTCCGATTTTAAAACCTTCCTTCCGGAACGCCTCTGTGGTTTCCTTGCCAATATTTGCTTTTGCATTGGTATGAAAAGGTGTCTGTGTACTAGTAATCTTATAATCCGTGTATTTGCTGTCGTACATGCAAAATCCGTCGTGATGCTTAAATGTAAGGATCATATATTTAAAACCGGCATCCTTTGCCGCTGCAGCCCATTTATCCGGATCGAAATTTACAGGATTAAATGTTTTCTGAAGGTCTTCGTAGGCTTTTTTATATGTAAAATAGTCCTCTGAAAATGGCCCCCTGCGTTGAGTCCAGCCCTCGTCCTCAGGACAAATACTCCATGATTCAACAACACCCCATTGGCTGTAAGTGCCCCAATGCATAAAAATACCGAATTTCAAATCCTGCCAGTCTTCCAGGTTTTTAACCACCTGTGGATCGTTTGGAACAATATAAGGTGCTTCTGATTCCTGTGCTGAAGTGGCTAATTGAAGAACTGTTAGTAATAAGAATGGTAAAATTCCTGTTTTCATGATGTGGCATTTAATTGTTAGCAATTATTCACTAATGTTCTGATTTTTAATTTAACTGTTCAA
>JFJP01041243.1_pt1 | contig 10045 bp, 13 predicted proteins | sample 431651 | NCBI WGS metagenome assembly JFJP01 (sample SAMN02602958, study PRJNA72255) | Microbial mat metagenome, whole genome shotgun sequencing project. | biome: fresh water; feature: sink hole; material: water; isolation source: purple microbial (photo- and chemosynthetic) mats found in...
TAGAAAAACATTTACAAAAGGAGCTAATGGTATATATTGGCCAGATAATGACAATATTTATTTACCAGTAGACAATGGAAAATTTGATAAGCAATCTTTATTACATGAATTAGTACATGCTGGAACTGTTACAAGACTTGAAAAGTTAGGAAAGAATTCAAAAGAGTATATTGAATTGAATGATTTATTCAATTATGTAAAAAACAATTTAAATAGTCCACGCTTTTATGGAACAACAAATTTAAATGAATTTTTATCTGAAGCATTTACTAATCAAATATTTCAAGATGCATTAGCAGGTATTCCATCTCGTTCAAATATAAGTGTATTTGACCATATAATTGATTTGATAAGAAGAATATTCAAAGTAGATGTAGAGAATAGTGTATTGCATGATATAATGCGTATTACTAATGATATTCTTAAAACAGATAAACCTTTAGTTCAATCAGAACCAATCCTAGACTCACAGGACAACTTAATCTTTGCAGATGGTACAACTATCCAGTTAGGGGATAAAGTGGCAGAGAATAAAGCTACAAGCAATTACAAGCTATTGAGAGAGTATGTAGAGACTAGCAGAAGTACAGAAGCATTCATTAGTACACTTGAACGTTCTATTCCAGGATTTAATATCAATGTTGAAAGTCATGAAACAGTACAAGATACTATTCATAAAAATGATAGAGCATGGGTTGATAGAGAAGGTGTTCATTTAAACACTCAAACAATGCATTATGATACTCCTATTCATGAAGTAACACACTTATGGATTCATGCACTTGAAATGAGCGATATTACCAAATATAATCAGTTCATGGATAAGATTGTCGATTCAGTAAAGTACAATAAAGAAATAATGGATACGGTAAAGAAGAAGTATCCTGAGCTTAGTGATAAATACCAACTCTATGAATATGCTGCTGCATTAAGTGGTATGGTAAGTGCCAAGGATGTTCGTAAGTTCTTATCGCGTAACAACCGATATGCAACAGACAAACGTATCAATGAAATATACCTAAATGAAATAGACACGGTAAAAGACTTCTATGTAAATGTTGGTAATGTCATTTCTAATAATGTTCTTGATAACAATGGCACTTCATCATTAGCGGATGTAGACTTTGAAACAGGTATATTGAATGATATCTTTCAAGCACTAACCAATGATATTCTTGATGGTAAACGTGTAATCAATTTTACTCCTACAGAAGTACAACAGTTACTATCAAAGTATTATAGTGATAATGCTTTTGAAGCTGATAGAGGATTTGACCAGATAGTAAATATAAAACAGATTACACCCTATCTTATCGGTACTGATATAGTAGATGATAATACAGATAAAATGGTTGATTATATCTATACCAATTTAAATCCTCATGGTAATAGAGCACAGAAAGTATGGTATGACTATGGTAAACCTTTTTACTTCCCAAATAATCAACCAGAAGAAGAGATTAGAAGAAGAATAAAAGAAGAGATTATTGTTCGTAGAAAATCATTACTTAATTCTTTCAATGATAATATTGTTGAGGTATTAAACAAACATCTTGATCCACAATTAAAATATACTCCATTAGAAGAATTGATTACTCAAGCATATAGTAATTATGATTTAAGTGATGATATAGTCGATAATATTGTTCGTTCATTAAAATTACTTGGCATTGATGAACCAATGACAAAAGTTATGAATTACAGTGAACTTGAAAAGGATAGTAAGTTATCATTCCTGTATAATGCTTCATTACTTGGTCATAACCCATTGGTAATACAGCATACTGATTCGAATGATAAGATAGATATATCAATAGTAGACCTTACTGGTTCTGTTCTTGGATGGGAAGAAAACCAGAATGAAAAAAGTGATAGATTCTTAGCAGATGAATTAGGATATAAACAATCAGTAAACAAGAATAAGAAGTTACAACGTAAATTTAATATGGCCAATAATCAAGGTGATATTAGACAGGTTCTTATTGCTACCACTATTGCTGGCATGAATAAACTTGCACAAGAGAAAGGAAAGAAACTTAATCTAAGAAGATTTGGTGTTATTGGTTTCAATGGTCATACAGTAAAGCCACACATGATATCATCTATTCAGAATGCCATGGTTAATGCAAGAGACTTATTTACTCTACCAGCAGTACAAGGATATATGGATGAAAAGGCATTATCATACAACTGGTTTCAAGAACTTCTAAGCGATGATAAAGCATGGAGTGAGGATAGTGTTCAACAGAGTTGGGTTGATGCCTTAGAAACATACTATGCAGCGTTCTATCAACAGTTAGGACTTAATGAGGTACAGAAGAATTCTTTATTGTCGGAAGTAAATTCTGAAACACATTATAGAAGGATTAAAGACAGGGCCAGACAGATTGAATGGATGAATTCTAATTGGGAGAATAATGCAGAACATAAATTGCTTACTCGTTTTATCATGCAATATGAATCGGGTAATCATAGTGTGGCTAAAAGTCAGGTAACGGATATAAACAAGACATTTATGTATGTTACCAATGTACATAATATCAAAAGTGATATTTTACAGAACTATTCTATACAAGCAGAGAATGATAAATCTATTATTGTGGACCAGGTGAATGTGTACAAGAAACAGTTTACTTCATTACTTGAAAAATCATTACAGTCAAGAGGAAAGACAATACATATTATTGGTAATAGTTCTCAAAGCTTATATGAGCATTTATTTAAAGATGGAGAGTTATTGTTATCTGAAGATCATAAAGCTTTAAAGGCTGGCCAAGTAGTAAAAGTAAAACAATTCAATAAATTGTATGGTTCATATGATTTAGCAGAAGCAAAAAAAGCTGGACTTACAACAGAAGATATTGCTCTTGCTGATTTTATTTATAACACTATCAAGGAACGTTATGTACAGAACGCATTACATCAGAATAGTAAGAAAGCTAATCCTACTGATGTTACTAAGGTTCGTGAACAGATAGAAGGAAGTATGATACCCGGTAATATCCCTGTTATGGATATGACTAAAGCAGAACTAGCTCGTGAGGCTAAGATAAAAGAGTTTATCATTAAAGGGTATAATGAAATAGCTATATCAGAACTTATGGTAGGAATGGAAGATGTTACCATGGATAATGATTTAGGAAACAAAGATTATCAACATGTACATTCTCGTTTCAGCTCACAAGCTACCATGCAACAGCAAATGAGATTAATGGGATTAAAGAATACCGGTATTGATGATAGATATGAAGGCAAGATGAAGTTCTATGAAAATCATACTATGAATTTAGAACGTGTATTCAATTTATTTGTTGATGATAGTATCCGTATGATAGAACTTGAAAATAGAACTATTCCAGCACTAAATGTTGCTACTCAATGGATGAACATATTGGAAGAAGAGTATAATATAAAACAAGACAATACACGTAAGTTTTTAAAGGAGTATGTAAATAGAACTATGCTTAATAAAACAGAAGATGATCCTACTGATAAGTTAGCACACTTAGTAAGAAACATTACACAGGCTTATTCATTTATTGCTCTTGGTGGTCGTCCTTTGGTATGGACACGTTCTGCATACTTCAATACACAGGCACAAATAGTAGAAGAGCTTTCTATTAGTGCTACCAATAGAATGTTGAAAGATGGAGAATCATTGAATATGCCTTCAACAAGTGATATTACTAAAGCTAATTTAGAAGTGGCGTTACATCATAAGAAAACACTTGCTATTGCACGTAAGCTTGGTATTGTTGATGGTAGTGAGATGGAAGCAATAGAATCATTCTTTCTGACACATACAGACAATAATATATTTCAGTCAGAATTTGCACATATTGGTAATTATTATACGGATAGATTTGCAAGGATTGTTGCTATGGTAGGATTTATGATACATGATGGTTCTTATGATGCTCATAGCTATGATGAAGTAACACAAGAACTAAAATATGATAAGTTTAAAGATAAATCATTCTTTAATAGTAATGGTGAGTTTAAAAGTGGTAAGGAAGAAGCTATTTGGAAACGTAAGATAGAAGAAATGAAGAATGCAGGACTTGTTGGTAAGAATGGTGAAATGGAAGTTGGATATTCATTTAAAGAAGCTAATACACGTTTCAAATACTATGCTGATAAGTATATCATTGGTTCAATGGATCCATATCAAAAGGTTATGCTTGGTAATACGTATGCTGGACGTTCAGTAACACAGTTTAGAACATTCTTACCTGAGAAGTTAGCTAATGTATTTATGAGTAGGCGTACAACCAGTTATGGTGGTGAGATTACTGCAGAACAAGATGAAAATGGTAAATGGATTACTAAACGTTCAAGGGTACAAGTAGAAGGAACAGTAACATCTGTATTGCATTTGTTTGATGATGTTATCAAAGTTATCAGAACAAAGGATATGACATTTGCTGATTTGGAAAAGATGGATCCAATGACCAAATACAATCTTGTAAAATCAATTATTAAAGGAACAATGTTCTTGACCATAATGTCTAGTATCTATTTACTTGGAAAAGGATTAAGTGATAGGGATAAGGATAAGTTATCATGGCTGTACAGTGAACTAATGTCTTATAGTTCTCTTGAACAGATTAAAAAGAATATCATTCCTATTACTGGATTGTTTGATACGATTATGAGACTTGTTTCTGGTGGTTCTATTACTCAGTTATTGAAATATACTGGTCCATTTTATGATTTGATATTTGCTATTGAATTGTTTGGAAGTAATGATAACATCATGAGAGATTGGACTACTATTAAGTTAGAAGATATGAATGAGAAACAATTAAAGGAACATGCTGAAAAGCTTGAAATACGAAGATTAAAACGAGAAGCACAAAAAGATAATGAATAGTAAAAAAATAACCCCGGCCACCAATAGAAAAGGTAGTCGGGGTTTTTTCACATATAACTTATTTCTCAATAAAGTATACGTTGGTTCTTAAAAATTCAAAAAAAAGTATCAAAACAATATGACTTGCAAATATAGTTATTATTTTCTTTTAGATAAATTTCTACGATATTTTTCTTTTGAATCGTATTTTAAGTGACAAAGTTGACAAGCAGCTTTTAATCTATCATCTGAAACATTGAAATCATATTCATTATGGTCTAAGTGTGCTATAGTAAGTATAACCTTTATTGGTTTAGGATTTTGAACTTGTTTACCGTTTTTCCATTCAAATGATTTAGGTTCATGTAAAACAGCTTTATCATAATCTCTATACCATGCTTGTGTTTTACCTCTGTATTTTACAGCCCAGACTGTTTCACCATGTTTAAAATCACAACCTTCAAATTCACAAGTATTGTTAGCACGTTTCATTATACGTGGCCGAACTTGTGATAACCATAAAGGATCACGTTTAGAATAATCTATTGGCATAATACTTATTGTTTGTTTCCATAATTACTATTTGTTTCATTGATTATACTTCTTACTAATGGTACATCCATTGCTACATTTAAATCTATGCCTTCATTCATAACTAAAAATCTTTTATAGTTCGGATCTATCTTTTTACCTTTTACTTTATCAATGCAATTAAGAAGCATTTCTTTTTGATATAAGCCCATTAAACTTGCTAAATGAGTAAATGTACCCTGAACGTCTGAAAGTTCGTCTAATAGGTGTTTCTGTGCTTCTGTTGACCTTGTATCTTGATATTCATTGAACACTTCATGTAGTTCTTCTACTTCTTCTCTGAATTTGTCATATCTAGAAAGTATGTCATCTCCATATTCTGTTGTAAAGAGTTTTATTGCTCTTGCTTCTGTTATGTTTGGTATGTTCATTATATTATATTATTTTTAATAAGCATTCTATTTATTAGTCTAATATTTTTTTTCCATGGATTATCATCATCCGCGGTTCCAAGCATTGCATTCATATCATCTCGTGCATTTATTATAGCTTGTAATTGTGCTTTTGTAATTTCTATCTTCATATTATTGTTTTAATAGCTCTGCACACTCATTATAAATGCACAGAACCGATTATTTATTACTAAGTGGTATATTTATATTGATTGATAATAAAAGTGGCTTAAATCATTCTATTTCTATTATTCAATGTGCGATAAAAGTTTTTATATCCTTCTTTTAATGCTAATTGAATTTCAATTAATACTTCATGAGAAACATTATTGATATCAGCTTTTAAATTATTATCAAGTATTTTGTCTATATCACCATAAAAAGGTTTTTCATGTATAAATGTAGTGTACTCGGTAAATATCTTATTTTGATTTTTAGCATCTTCGGCTTCATCTATTGTTTGTTTACGTGTATAAAATGTCTTTTGAAAACGACTAAGAGATTTTAATCCTCTTTCAGAGTTTCCACCACCATTATCAAAAATTACTGATAATGATGGTTTCTTTCTGATTTTGTTTACTATGGACCAACCATACCAAACATTAAGATTTGATAACTCAAATTGTCTCATATTCAATTTCTATTTCATCTTCTTTTTGCATCCATACACAATTTTCTTTTGAAGATATTTTTTCATCTTCTACTAATTCTTCAATTAGATTATCTAAATCATCTAATATGGTTGCATCGTATGTAAATACAGTTGCTTTACCAGTTCCAAAGTCTAATACTATTACTTGTGCCATTATAATTCTTCGTTTAATTTATCAATTCTAATATGACAAAATACTAAATTATTTTGTAGTTCTTTTATTGTAAGTTCTTTTACTTTACAATTATATGATAAAGAACCATTGTCAACTATTATTTCTTCTTTATGAAGCATACTACTTAAAACATCATTGAGTGCCTTACGTGTTTTGCAAATAGCCTTTAGTTTCATACTACTTGTACTCTTCCATTGGTCACAACTGAAAACTACAAATACTTCATTGATTTCTTTTTCTTTGTCCATTATGGTAAGTCTGAATAAATACATTCATAAATATATCCATCTTTTTCATATCCTACCAATATAAAACTAATAGTTATATCATTACTGTCTATTCTTAATACTAGAAATCCTTCACCAACAACGTTGGCACCTAATGAGTTTATCTCATAACCTTTGTCATGTGCAAATGTTTCTATTTGTGTAAATGTATAATTACTCCCCTTTTTCATGTTGTATTGCATTAAATTGTTTAAAGAAAAACTGTTCTATGTGTTCTCTTAATTCTTCACTTTCTTCACCAAATAGTTCTACTGAATCTAAATCATGTTTATTACGTTTAAATACTTCATGTCTTAGCTTAGAACTGATAGAAACTAAAGCATCAATGTCATGTTTGATTTTAAAGTTATACTTACCAATCTTTGATAGCATTGATATAGCATCCATTAAGTAACTTTCTTGACAACATGCTAATTCATGTATCAAATATATCAATGCTTCGGCTTGTAGCTCTAATTGTTCTATTACTTCAATAGGTAATTTGTTTTCTACTTCTGTAGTAACTTTCTTTACTTGTGGTTTTGTATTTACCGGAAGATATTTTTTCTTTTTCATCAAATTCTGTTTTTGATATTGTATTCCATATTATTTAATGTTTCATATACATAATAATGTAAGTCTATACCCCAAACACTTGCATATAATTCTATTTGAAATAATGCATTACAGATATTTCTTTGAGAATATGTAGTAGAGATATCAGTAATTATCATTTGAAGCCCGGCAATGTTTGTAAATGAATGATTTCTATTAGCATTTATCTTATCATAACTTAGTGTTTGATTATAACTTTCAAACCATCCTAACAAGTAGATATAAGCAATAGCCAAATTAGACTGTATAGTATCATTTAAGAACTGTTCGTACCCAAACTGATACATACTATCAAATGCTTTTTTTGATAGCTCATACGCTTCCTTATTGGCTTGTTTATTTGCTTTTATAGCAAAGCCACATTTACATAAAGCTTCAACTGCTTTAAGATACATGTAATTTTTATCTTTTATAGTAACTCGAAGTGCCTGTGCTTTCTTGCTATTGGCATAATCAACTAATTTTTTTCTTTGTATCATCTTTAAGTTCGTATTTACTTGGATTACTCATTACTTCTAAATATGCAGTTTTTATTTCATTCCAATTTTCAGGAACTTGTCTACCACATTTATATAGTTGACTATCACTTAAAATATTTTCTCTTTCAATTTCATTCTTAATAAAATCTTCAGATAAACCCATAAAGTATTTCATTAGATATACCCTTCCATTTTATACCATGGGTTAAACCATGATACAGGTTCGTTTAATTGATTAAAATACTTCTTAGAATAAAACGTATCTAAATATATAATTGGACTGTTTCTTTTATCTAATTCATTAGAGAATTTAATAATCTCTATAATCATATACAAATAGAGTAATATGGTTAAGCAATTTAATATTAAAGTTATCATATATACCCTTCCATTTCAATCAGGAGGCCAGGAATTATTCCCCACCTTTTAAACACTCCATTCTTACTTACTATTTGAGCATCGTTATCATACACAAGTCCTGTCATTGCATTAACAACATCTTTCTCAGCTTTTTCAGCTTGCATAGCATCCCATACCATCTTTTCTAAGTTATCTAAATCTGGTTTAGTATCTTTAAAGTATATCTTTGTACCTGCTTTTAAATCATTCATCATGTACTGTGGTGCATTCTTACTTACTTTAAAGATAAACTCCATACGAGTAACAAAGATAGCACTACGGAATTTAGTAAATGGTTGTGCTTTCAACTGTACAAGTAATTGAAGTTGTAGCATCTTTGCTGTATTGGTAATCTTTGCATCTTGATATGATTTAATCATTACATCATCTTTACCAGTACGCTTATTCTTAAAGATTATAGGCTCTCCTTTCTTATCACCATTGCTATATCGAGATACAGTAAATCGTGCTGATTGTTTAGCCATGGGATCACCATCAGGATTTTCTGCTAGTGCTGGATACTTCAATACTAATCTTATCTTTTGATAACGTGAATTAGGAACATCAGTTTCAATAATATCTTCGAATAATGTACTCTGTTTAGATATTACTTCTTTAGGCATTATTGCCCCTCTATGTTCATCACATGTTTTTAGAAATTTTTCTTTATCTACTTTTGTCCAACCCATTTTGTTTCAATAATATTAGATTAGTAATAATAATTATTTCACAAACTCGAATACTATTTATAAGTTCTATAGTTGTAATTTTTAGTTTCATATAATCACTTACTAAATACTTTCTCAGAAGTATTGCATTCTGATAGGTATTTAGTGTTGATTGTAGTTTAAATTCATCCATTATATTTTCTCAAAATCATTATGTTCTACAACTTGTTTTTGAAATGTCACTCTTACCGGACAATCAAGTATTGCACATTGATTACAGTTTCCTATTTCTGGTTTAGTTTCATTCCAATTCTCTCTCTCATTCTTATTAATCTCTTCAACAGTCTTACGAATAGATTCATGAAGTTCTTTCTTTGCCATGTCATTATATTCAACTTCAATAAACTTATTGACAATATCTTGTTTGTAATTGAATACCCAAAAGAAGAATAAAGGTTCTTGCTTTGATAAGATATTTTGTACAGTAGGGGTATATACTAAATGAAGGTTGCTATCTGGATTCTCGATCATATTAAAGTCAAGGTCAATATCCCTTGTCAACTCACTATACATATAGCCTTGTATAGGGTCTAATGCAGTCGGTGTGGCCCAACAGTATTCACCAAAATCAGAGAACTGTCCTGTTAGCTTTAAATCAATCGTACAAAGACGTAACCCACGCTTAGGAAGAGCAATGGAAGCTGGGAATATATCAAGTTCACCTTGAAGTATTATATTATCATTTTTACTCCACAATTTTTTAATTCCTATTTGTGTATTTACTTCTTTCTCAACTGATATTTGATATTCAGCTTTCTTTTTATTGAACATCATTACTTGCTGATCGATACGAACCTGGTCAATAGTTTTCTCTCCTATTGTCTGGCCAGCTATAATTTGTTTTGCAGTAAGTTTCTTTCGTGGTAAATCATCTGTTTTCTTTCCACCTATAGAAG
>JFJP01047647.1_pt1 | contig 10045 bp, 8 predicted proteins | sample 431651 | NCBI WGS metagenome assembly JFJP01 (sample SAMN02602958, study PRJNA72255) | Microbial mat metagenome, whole genome shotgun sequencing project. | biome: fresh water; feature: sink hole; material: water; isolation source: purple microbial (photo- and chemosynthetic) mats found in...
TTCGAAATGGTTCTGAGTGAAGAATTTGGACGCATGGTTTCTTACAACCATCCTTATATTACAAGCGTTACTCTCGAAGATGCTATTCAGAAGCCAAACCTGGTAACTCTTGATACAGCTCTTATGAAAACCGCCCGCGGACTGGGAATCAGTTTCGGAAACGATCAGATTGCTTTAGAAGAATAATCTGGAATCCCATAATAATATTGAAAAAACCTCCTACATGGAGGTTTTTTTTTGCATTTCCGTAGAGACGCGATGCTCGCGTCTCTGCGAAAATGGTACAATATACCGCAGAGACGCAAACATTGCGTCTCTGCGAAAATATTCCAATATACCAAGAGACGCAAACATTGCGTCTCTACACAAATAACGGACAAAAATGTCTATTTTTACGACCCTATTAAAATTGAAAAATGGCAGAATGCATACATTGCGGGCAGGATTGTGGTAAAAATCCGGTGATTTGGGATGAAAAACCATTCTGTTGCAACGGTTGCAGCATGGTGTACCAGATACTGTCGGAAAAGAAACTGGATCGGTATTATGATATGATGCCGACACCCGGAATCCGCCTCGATCAGGAAAATACTTCCGGTACCCGGTATGCGTATCTCGATAATGAAGAAATCCGCTTAAAACTGCTCGATTTCTCTGATGGCGGCATTTCCCGTGTTAATCTTTTTATTCCTGCAATCCACTGCAGCTCATGTATCTGGCTTCTCGAAAACCTGGATACGCTGCATCCCGGAATTATGCATTCGCATGTGAATTTTGTGAGGAAAGAAGTAAGTATCACATTCCGCGAAAGTGATATTTCCCTTCGGCAGGTTGTGGAGCTTTTACATACCATTCATTATATACCGGATATAAGCTATAACAAAGAAAAGAAAGACGATCATCAGAAAGCAAACCGACGGATGATTATGAAAATTGGCGTTGCTGGTTTTGCATTCGGAAACATTATGCTTCTCAGTTTTCCTGATTACCTGCCTGGTGGCGAAGCAATTGACGAATTGATGGCGGGAACATTTGGTATTGTCTCTTTTATTTTGGCTTTGCCGGTTATCACATTTTGCAGCAGCGATTTCTTTTTGTCAGCATTTAAAAGCTTACGCAAGAAGATCATAAATATTGATTTGCCTTTATCTATTGGTATTCTCGCACTTTTTCTCGAAAGCAGTTACGAAATTTTCAGTGGTGCAGGCACAGGCTATATGGATTCACTGGCAGGTTTGCTCTTTTTTATGCTGATAGGTCGCTGGTATCAAAGCCGTACATATCAATCTTTATCTTTCGATCGCGATTATCGGTCATATTTTCCGATTGCCGTTACACGATTACTTGACGGGAAGGAAGATTTTGTACAGTTAAAAGACCTGAAAACCGGCGATATAATTTTAGTCAGAAATGGAGAGTTAATACCGGTTGATTCAATATTAACGGATGGCGAAGGGAATATTGATTACAGTTTCGTAACCGGAGAATCGATTCCGGTAGCTAAAAAAACGGGTGATTTTGTTTTTGCAGGCGGAAAGCAATCCGGGGCAGCCATCAAACTCAGGGTTGAAAAAGAAGTTGCTCAGAGCTATCTCACTCAATTATGGAATGAGGATAAACTCGGTACCGAAGGAGAAATACAGATGCAATCGGTTATAACCAAAGTGAGTCATTATTTTACTCTTGTTATACTCGCAATTGCATTCAGCGCCGGAGTTTATTGGTCGTTTACTGATTTTGGGAAGGCGGTTTATGTATTTGCGTCCATTCTTATCGTTGCTTGCCCTTGTGCATTGTCACTTACAATTCCTTTTACGTTTGGAAATGTAATGCGGGTTTTTGGGCGTAACGGCTTTTATATTAAAAATACAGAGGTGATTGAAAAGCTCACTCATGCCGATACGGTTGTATTTGATAAAACCGGCACACTTACCCATTCCCGTACCATGAATATCGGTTGGGAAGGAAGTGAACTCAACCCGAAGGAAGAGCAGTTTATACGATCAGTGGCCCGAAATTCAACTCATCCGCTTTCGGTAATGGTTAGCGAATGGTTGCCTGTAAGCGCATTGCTGGATGTAGAAGGGTATAAAGAAATCAGCGGCCTTGGAATAACCGGGAAGGTTGATGGGCACCGTATCATGCTTGGTTCAAGAAAGTTTATTGCCGGAAATGATGCTTCTGATGAAAGTAAAATATCATCAGTGTACGTGTCAATCGACAATAAACTCCGTGGTTTTTTTAAAATGGAGAACCATTACCGCGAAGGATTGAGTGAAGTGCTTGATGGAATGCACCATATGCAGCTCCATTTATTAACTGGTGATAATAATTCGGAAGAGGAGAATCTTAAATCATACTTTAGGACTGAAACTCAGCTACATTTCAACCAAACTCCTGTCGATAAGCTTGATTATATCAATGAGCTGAAACAGGAAGGCCGAAATGTAATAATGATAGGCGACGGTTTAAATGATGCAGGTGCTCTGCTGAAAGCTGATATCGGAATTACAATTGCTGATGATATCTATCATTTTTCGCCTGCCTGCGATGCAATATTAGCCTCATCCATGTTTGGCCGCTTGCAGGATTATTTGAAGTTTTCAAAATCAGCAATGAAAATAGTTTATGTCAGCTACCTGATTTCTTTCCTTTATAATATAGTCGGCCTGACCTTTGCGGTACAGGGATTATTGTCGCCGGTATTTGCAGCCATTTTGATGCCGTTAAGTTCTATCTCGGTTGTTACTTTTGCAAGTTTGTCGGTTTCAGCACTTTCGAAAGCCAGAAAATTTTAATTTAATACAATCTGTACTTAATTGAATCAGGTACCGGATTACTTGTTTTTTTTGCCCATTACTTACGGTTGTTAATAATATGTTAATTTGGATATATATTAAAGTATTATCGTTCAGCTACATATATGTTTATTAGGAATTATTCTAAATTGCCAATCGCCTGACCTTTGTAATACCTGATTCAATATCTTTGGCTAATTCAATATTCCAATACCTAAATGAGTGTAATAGTAGTACTGATAGGTTTCAGTTTAGTTGTCGCTTCTGGTTTCCTGATTGCTTTTTTATGGGCAGTTAAATCCGGTCAGTACGATGATGATGTATCGCCATCCATCAGGATTTTATATGATAATGAAGAGAATAAATCCGAACAAACAAATACAAACCAAAACAAAGTTTAGTTAAACCAAAAAGCGTATGGAATTACAAAAATTTTACTACGACAACAAAATTGTTAAGCAGTTTGCCTATGCCACCATATTTTGGGGAGTAGTGGGCATGCTGGCCGGGGTATTGATTGCCACGCAAATGGTATGGCCTGCCGCAAATTTCAATTTGCCTTACTTAACATTCGGGCGTTGGAGACCGGTTCACACCAATGCAGTGATTTTTGCATTTGTTGGTAACGGCATTTTTACAGGATACTACTATTCATTGCAACGCTTACTCAAAACAGGTATGGCTAGCCAGTGGATGTCAAAAGTTCATTTCTGGGGCTGGCAATCTATAATTGTGCTTGCGGCAGTTTCATTACTTGCCGGTTTCACAACCGGTAAAGAGTATGCCGAGCTTGAATGGCCTATCGACATTCTGATCGCTGTGATCTGGGTAATTTTCGGTTGGAATATGATGTGGACAATCCTTAAACGCAGGGTAAAACACATTTATGTGGCTATATGGTTTTACATTGCTACGTTTGTAACAGTTGCTATTCTTCACATTGTTAACTCAATGGAAATTCCCTGGTCGCTTTTTAAAAGTTACCCGGTTTATGCAGGTGTGCAGGATGCGCTTGTACAATGGTGGTATGGACATAATGCAGTTGCATTTTTCCTTACAACTCCTTACCTCGGGCTTATGTATTATTTTATGCCTAAAGCCGCAAACCGCCCGGTTTATTCTTATAAGCTGAGTATTCTGCATTTCTGGGCACTTATATTCCTTTATATCTGGGCAGGACCACACCATTTATTATACCAGGCTTTGCCAAACTGGGCACAATCCTTGGGTACTGTATTCTCAATTATGCTTATTGCTCCGTCGTGGGGAGGTATGATCAATGGTTTACTAACTTTACGTGGCGCATGGGACAGGGTTCGGGAAGAGCCGGTACTCAAATTCTTTGTGGTTGCTGTTACCGCTTATGGTATGTCAACTTTCGAAGGCCCTATGCTTTCGCTAAAAAATATTAACGCAATCAGTCACTTTACCAACTGGACTGTTGCCCACGTGCATATCGGAGCGTTAGGATGGAATGGTTTCCTCACTTTTGGTATGATCTACTGGCTGTTCCCACGCATGTTCGGAACTAAACTTTATTCAAATAAACTGGCTAACCTGCATTTCTGGTTAGGTACGCTTGCCATGTTATTTTATTCCATTCCATGGTATATCCTAACTACCTGGAAATCGTCACCCAGATCATGCCTATGTATTACATGAGATTATTTGGTGGCTTGCTTTATTTTGCAGGAATGTTTATTCTTGTATACAACATTTATAAAACGGTGAAAGCTGGATCTTTTATCGCCATGGAAGCTGCCGAAGCTCCAGCTCTCGAAAAAGAGGGCGCCCGGAAATCAGGCGAAAGCTACCATCGTTTTATCGAGCGTCGTCCGGTTCAATTTATGATTTTGTCTATTGTTGCCATACTAATTGGTGGAATAGTTGAAATTGTTCCTACTTACCTTATTAAATCAAATATCCCGACTATAGCAACTGTTAAACCATACACACCACTCGAGTTGCATGGTCGTGATATATATATCAAAGAAGGTTGTTATACATGCCACTCGCAAATGGTAAGACCATTCAGGTCGGAAACGGAACGCTACGGCGAATATTCAAAAGCCGGGGAGTACGTATATGATCATCCGTTCCAATGGGGATCGAAACGTATAGGTCCCGATTTGTGGCGCGAAGGTGTTAAAAGCGGCCCGCTTTATAAACCTGATTCATGGCATTACAACCACTTTATGGATCCGCAAAAAATCAATGCCCAATCCATTATGCCAAAATATCCATGGCTTGCCGAAAGTGAGATTGATATAGAGTCAACTCCCGCAAAGATCAGGGTAATGCAATATCTTGGTGTTCCATATCCCGAAGGTTACGATCTGAAAGCCAATGATGACGTAAAAGCTCAGGCTGAAAAAATTGCAGCCGGACTCAGGGCAGAAGGAATAGACATAACAGCATCCAAGCAGATAATAGCTCTGATCGCTTATATTCAGCGCCTTGGTACTGACGTTGGAGACAGTAAAACAGCTCAAAAATAATTAAACGGAAAACACATCATGGGAATAGTTTCACGCTTATTTGACAGTATCGACGGAATCTACTGGTTCCCGATCATCGCTCTTGCACTTTTTATTGTTTTCTTTAGCCTGATAGCAGTTCATACTCTTACGATGCAAAAGAGCAAAGAAGAAGAATGTGGTATTTTGCCTTTCGAAAACGATGAACAGATTCAATCACGTGAAGTGTAAGTTAAACCCTCAATAAAAAGAAATATGAGCAATTCAGAAGACTATAAAAATCACCAGGAAGAACCTGAAATTGACGAATTAACCAATGATAGATATCTTGGCGGCCATGAATATGACGGCATTAGGGAACTTGATAATAAGTTGCCGCGTTGGTGGGTTTACCTGTTTTATGTAACAATAATTTTTGCTGTAGTTTATATGCTTGGTTACCACGTTACCAAATGGTGGCCGCTTCAGGATGAGGAGTATAAAAACGAAATGGCAGTGCAGGATGAAATTAAAAAAGCCAATCCTGATCCTGTTTTTGACATTGAAGCTATGGTTCCAATGACCGCTGCTGCAGATCTGGCCGCCGGACAGGATACTTACAAAAAAATCTGTTCAGTGTGTCACGGTCAGAAAGGCGAAGGGCTTGTCGGACCTAATTTTACTGATGAGTACTGGATTCATGGTGATTCAACAAATAATACCATTTCGATTAAGAACCTTTACCAGGTTGTAATTGATGGCGTTATTGAAAAGGGCATGATTCCGTATAAGGATCAGTTGAGTCCTGTTCAGATACAGCAGGTTTTAAGTTATATACTTACGCTGCAAGGAACAAATCCTCCAAATCCTAAAGCTCCGCAAGGGCCCAAATACGAGAAAATTAGTTAGAATACGCATTTAACCTTTGCATTGCTACTTTTTTTATAACCTGATTATGAAATTCTAATTATCCAAAATGAAGGCTGTGGAGTTTTTGCTCTCCACAGTCTTTTTTAATTTTACCTGAAAATACATAGCATGGAAGAGTTTGAAGAATTTGATGACTTTCGTGACAAACAGTCAACCATTGGAGATGATGGAAGCAGGGTATGGGTTTATCCTAAAAAACCCAAAGGTACACTGTATAATTACCGGAAAATAGTATCCTTATTCCTGGTTGCTATTTTTGTTATACTGCCTTTTATCAAAATAAAAGGGGATCCTCTCTTGCTGTTTAATTTTCTGGAACGGAAATTTATCATATTCGGCGTAATGTTTTATCCGCAGGATTTCCATTTGTTCGTTCTTTCAATGATTGCTTTTATTGTTTTTGTAGTGCTGTTTACAGTTATTTTCGGAAGGATTTTCTGTGGGTGGATATGTCCTCAAACCATTTTTATGGAATTTGTGTACCGCCAGATTGAATATTGGATTGAAGGGAATTACAGTCAGCAGAGGAAGTTAGATACATCGCCACTTGATTTTAATAAATTCTGGCGCAAAGGCTCAAAGCACATTATCTTCTATATGATATCCTTTATATCGGCCCACTTTTTTCTGGCTTACATTTTTGGTATCGATTATGTGGAAGACCTGATTTTAGATGGTCCCAAAGCTCACCTGGCAGGATTTGCAGGAGTAATTGTTTTCAGCGCGGTGCATTATTTTGTTTTCGCGAAATTACGCGAACAGGTATGCATTATTATTTGTCCATATGGCCGTTTGCAAGGAGTATTGCTCGATCGGAATTCAATTGTTGTAAGTTACGATCACAAAAGAGGCGAGCCCCGGGGAAAGTATAATCCACTCGAAGACCGTGAGGCAAAAGGCAAAGGCGATTGTGTTGAATGTGGCAGTTGCCAGGCTGTGTGCCCAACAGGTATTGATATACGTAATGGCACCCAGCTTGAGTGTATTAACTGCACCGCCTGTATTGATGCATGTGATTCCGTTATGCAACGTGTTAAGAAACCAAAAGGACTTATCCGCTATGCATCCGAACGTAGTATTGCCGATAAAACCAAGTTGAAATTTAACATCCGGATATTGTTTTATTCAGTTGTACTGAGCGGTTTGCTTATACTTATTGCTTTTCTGTTTTCGATACGTACTGAAATTGAATCCACTATTCTCCGTCAGAAAGGAACCATGTTCCAGGAATACGATTCGTTGCATTATAGTAACATATACAGTATACAGGTGATTAATAAAACGCGGGAAGCTCTGCCTGTTGAATTGAAGCTTGATGAACCCGAAAGCGGTGAACTTAAAATGGTAGGCGATCCTTTGATCGTTGAAAAAGGACAGGTTGGCGAAGCTCAGTTTTTAGTGCTGATCCCGAAAAAAGATTTGAAGTCATCAAATACTAAGGTTGAATTTAAAGTCCTTAGTAATGGAAAAGAAATGGATGAAATAGAATCCACGTTTGTCGGGCCAAATTCGCTGGACAGGAAGTAGACAAGGAAACGAGAGGACGAAGTTGATAAGAGAGGAGCGAAGAGGCGACTAGGCGAGGGGCGAATTAGAAGAGCGAAAGGAGAAATAGTGAAAGAAAACCTGACAGCGTCTGACAGGCCTGTCAGTGTTTGCGAATTGGGGAATTGTGGGATTGTGGAATAGGAGAATACGGAAATAGAAAATGGGAATTAGAGACGAGGGAATGAAATATTTATTCAATTTGAGTACCTTTGGAAAAACAAGATAATACAGTATTACAAATGAAAATAAAATTTGACTGGGGAACTGGTATTACCATATTTATTGCATTGTTTCTGCTTGCTAATGCTTTTGTTATATACAAAAGTTTTCAGCAAAAAAATGACCTGGTAGCCAAAGAATACTATCCTGAAGGCCTGGAATACCAGAAACAGATTGATCGTTTTGCCAAAACTAACGCCTTATCCGGAAAAATAGTAATCAGTGAGGACAAGCTCGGTTTGGTGATTACCTATCCGTACGATCTGAAAGGAAAAGATGTTAAAGGTGAAGTGGTATTTTTCAGACCATCGGATGAAAATGCTGATTTTCACGACAGCATTCGATTTGATACCTCAATGATCCAACGGATTCCGGTTGAGAAGTTTATTAAAGGCAAGTATGTGGCTAAGTTTTTCTGGAAAATGGATGGAAACGAATATGCTAATGAAAGTAGTTTCAGAGTGAATAAATAACTTATTAAATAGAAAATAATAAATAGTTAAAGGACTGTGGAGGAATGTAATCCCTAAATCCTAATCCCCAAAACTTAACACCTTTACAACCATGTTTCTTTGGACTGCATTTATAGTAGGATTAGTAGGCAGCGCGCATTGTGCCGGTATGTGCGGACCAATAGCACTTGCTCTTCCGCTTAAGAGTGATAATTGGTTTACCCGGGTTGGCGGCGGCTTAATTTATAATGTTGGCCGTATTATTACATACATGCTGCTGGGAGCAATTTTTGGATTGTTGGGAAAAGGGTTGCATATGGCAGGTTTCCAGTTATGGGCATCCATTGTAATTGGAATAATGATGATTGCGCTTGTAGTGGTTCCTCTGATTTTCAGGAAAATGCCATCGCTGAATAATGTGTTCGAAAGCTACTCAGCACGACTCTTAGGCGGATTTAGAAATATGTTTCGTAAAGGCGGTACTTTATCTTTGTTTGGTATTGGCTTATTGAATGGAATTCTGCCCTGTGGCCTGGTTTACGTGGCTGTGGCGGGTGCAATAAACTCCGGCGATGTAGTTTCGGCAATGATGTATATGGCTTTATTCGGAGCCGGGACTATTCCTGTTATGCTTGCTGTTTCGCTTGCTGGTACCATGATCAGTTTGAAACTCCGGATTTTTGTAAATAAACTTTCTCCCTACGTAATTGTTCTGCTTGGTGTTCTATTCATACTGCGAGGTTTATCTTTGGGAATCCCGTATGTGAGTCCTAAAGCAGAAGCACTTACGCCGGTGGTTGAAAAGGCGCACAAGTGCTGTAATCCGGATCAATAAAAAACTTTCAGTAAAAAGGATAATATCACTCATTAATCAATAATTTTGCACAAATAAACTAATACACTATGAAAACCAAAAATTTTATTGCTTTTGCTATGGCAGGCTTCTTCGGACTTGCTTTGATTACATCATGTGGTGGCGGGAAAACCGGCGACCAAACTACAACTGACAGCACGGCTGTTAAAGAGGAGGCCGCTCCTGCAGGTGCCAGCGCCGAGCAATTGGCTTTAGGTAAAAGCATCTACGAAACACCCGGTAAATGTATTACTTGTCACCAGGCTACGGGTCAGGGTATTGCAAATGTTTTCCCGAATTTAGTTGGATCTGAATTCTTACTCAATCAGAAAGTTCTTGCTGTTACACAGGTTTTGAATGGTTCAGAAAAAGTTGGAAATAAAACAATTAAGTATCCTGCTCCTATGCCACAGCAAGTTGGGTCTTTGGATAGCGCAGTTGCTGTTATAAATTACGTATTGGTCAACTTTGGAAACAATGGGGGCTTTGTTACAGCCGAAGAAGTTAAGGATATTGTTATTGAACCACGTAAATAAGTTGAATACAGAAAATAGTATAAGGGAGTTTCGACTCCCTTTTTTTATGCAACCACATATCAGACAATCTTAGGATATCAGATTAAAATTGTTTCTAATTAGTAGCTTAATCAATACACAGATTCTTTAATTTATCCAGGCTGCCTTTGTAAACATTAAAATCCACATTTCCACGAATACCATCAACTTTTCCCTTTTCACTATGCTGCCAGAGTATCCATGGAGTATTAAATTCATTATAAAAACGGTCGTG
>JFJP01002555.1_pt1 | contig 10044 bp, 7 predicted proteins | sample 431651 | NCBI WGS metagenome assembly JFJP01 (sample SAMN02602958, study PRJNA72255) | Microbial mat metagenome, whole genome shotgun sequencing project. | biome: fresh water; feature: sink hole; material: water; isolation source: purple microbial (photo- and chemosynthetic) mats found in...
TTATCCGTCCAGCGTTGCTGGCGCGTCGTGCGCTGTAGTGCTCTTTCAGACGTTCCGACTTGCGCTTGGATTCCTCGTGACCGCGTACGAGCAGTGCAGCGGCCAGCATCAGGGAGGCGAAGTCGCCGTTCAGGGAGGTTTCATCATAGACGCGCTCGTCGCTGACGGTGACAATGGACACACCACAGGAAACGATATCCGAGAGCAGACGAAAGGCGTCCAGTGGCTCGGCTCGGGTCAGCCGGTCAAGTGCTTCGATGGCGAGAATGGAACCTCGCTCGATCTTGCCTTGCTGCGCTGCTTTGAGGAAGAGCCCCAGCGCCCCGCTGCGCAGGTTGGAGCGGTCATAGGCGCTGACGCCGAGGTCACGAAACGTGAGTGCTTCGTCGAGTTCATGTCCATGGCGAGCGGCCCAGCGTTCAGTCTGGGCAGTCTGACGGCGCAGACTGTCACCAGAAGCTTGCGCCTTGCTGGAGAAGCGGATGTAGGAGTAGACCTTGGGCATGTGCTATCGTCGATGAAGTGATAGCGGATAGTAGCCTACCTCTGTACGCGCTAAAGCGCTACGACTCCGCCGCCCCATGGAACAACCATGCGGCGGCGAATCCGGCAAAAAACGGCCTCGGCGGGGCCGATTTTGCTCAATATTTTGTGCTGTCTCAGGGGGCCAGCAGAATGACTTTAGGTTGGCTGGGCACGATGCGCGCGCCCGGGCAATTGGTACTGTTCTGGATCGACATACTGGTAAGCCGAGTTCCCGGCGCACCCTGCACCAGCACCGTAAATGCTGCCGTGACATGGCGCGATGGGCCCATCACCATGCCGGAGGCAACACCGGTGGCTACGCCGGCATTGTCGCCATTGGTGAGTGGCGTGGTGGTCATCATGTTGTGTGCCGGCATACAAGCGTAGAACACTTTGACGACGTTGGGCACGGCGGTGGGCCCCATGGCGATATTCGGATAGGGAATTGGCACCGGTCCAGCCGGTGAAGGGGTTAGGCAGACATCGGGAAAGCCCATGTCGGTGCCCATCATCTGACTGTTGCCAAACATGCAAGTCTCCTTAACCGAGGTGAATCTGATCGCTGTCCAGCTTGACCAGTTGCTTGCCGCGAATTGCGGTGGTTTCTGCTTTGACCGTCATTAGCGTGTCCACCTTGAAGTCAAGCTGGCCGCTTTGGTGGGCGTCCAGCCGATCGACTCGCCGCAGGCTTTCGCCGACATGGCTGAAGATGCGCTCGGCGATGAGTTCCAGACCCTGGCCGACCGCGCGCAGTCGATCTGCCGAGGCGGTCAGCGCGCGGCCGATGAAGTCGAGCTTGCCGATGCAAACCAATCCGCTTTCCGCTGTAATGCCGATGCGCTCGGCGGCCAGATCGAGTTGCCCACCAGTACTCAGCGATGCGCCTTGTGTGCTGCGAATATCCAGCCGCCCTTCAACCTGGAGACTGGCATCGCCGGTGATGCGCAAAGTGCCGCTAGTGGCGTCGCGTCGCCGCAGTATGGCGAGAATGTAGCTGCCGGCGATGATGTCTTCATGCACCAGCACCTGGTCGCCGATGGCTGGTTGCAGCAGGCAACTGGCGGCTAGTTCGACATCGACAAGGCCGCTTGGCGTGGCGACCCGCCAGCGTCCGGCAGAGCAGGCATCGATCACCTGTGCGGTTACTAGGCCAGGCGGGCGGTCGATGGCGTTGGCCGGTTTTACGGGCGGGGAAGTGAGAAAAGCAAGATGTGGCATGGTTTTCCTCTCGTCGTTATTCGAAGCGCGCTTCGGTGGGCTGCCAGTGTTCCGACTTCAACAACTCCGCGTCGTCGCCCAGTGCGGCACTGCTGTCCGGCATATTGGCATCGCGCAAAATCGCGCCGTGCAGGCGGGCGCGGAACAGACTGGCGCCCTCGAAGCGCGCTTCGATCAGGCTGGCATGGGTGAAATCGGCATAGGTAAGATTGGCATTGGTGAACACGGCTCCGTCGCAAACAGCCTGCAGGAAGTTCGCCTGATATAGCTGCGCCTGATCGAAGCGCGCACGGCTTGCCCGCGCTTCGATGAACAGCGCTTGGCTAAGCTGCGCACCACGCAAATCGGTTTGCGCAAGTGTCGCCCCCATGAAGATGGCGTTGGTCGCCTGCGCCTGGACCAGCAGCGCACCGCTCAGATCGGCATTCTTGAAGTTGCATTGCCGCAAGTCGGCCCCGGAAAGATCGCAGCCAACCAGCTTGGCGCCCATGAACTGGCTGCGATACAGCTCCGCGCCGTTAAGCCGATGGCCGCTCAGGTCGCTGTCGATCAGCACCGCCGCGCGGAAGCGCGTACCGTCCAACAGGGCGTCGCGCAGATCGGCCTTGATCAACACGGTCTGGTCGAGCAGCGTATCGCGTAAGTCGATGCCGCTCATTGCCGCGTCGACAAAGGCCGCGCGGCTCAACGAAGCGCCTTGCCAGCGACTAGCCAGCAATTGCGATTGCGCGAAGATCAACAACTCGCCATCGGCACGATCAAACACGGCGCGAGTGGCGTCGCAGTTGCTCCAGTTGCTACCCGCAAGCCGGGCCTCGACAAAAGTGCAGTCAATCAGGCTGCATCCATTGGCGGCGAGCATGCCAAAATCGGCGCCATCGAAATGAGCGCCATCGAACTGGCAGCCGGAAAAAACCGATTCTCGGAAGTTAGCGCCGGTGAAATCCGCGCCGGTGAAATTACTATTGCTGAACACGCCACCGGCCAGGTTCGCACCTGCGAAGCGACCGCCGACAAACGATTTTTCGATGATCTGCTCACCGCTTTGTACCCATTCACTCAGGCTGACAGCGTCCATGCTCAGACCTCCGACGCAGGCATCTGCAAACGCGGGTAGGTGCGTGCCCGCAACAACAGCGCATTGGCGAACAAGGTGCTGCGATCAACTTCGGCACGCGCGAAATCAGCGGCATAAAGATTTGCGGCGCGAAAGTCGGCATTGCGAAGTTGTGCGCGCTGGAACGAGGCTTCTGGCAGACGGGCGCTAAATAACACGGCGTTCGTCAGGTCGGCCCGGACGAAGCGCGCGCCAGGCGCCTGCGCCTGATAGAAATAGGCATGCTGTAGGTTGCAGCCGGACAGGTCGGCGTTATCCAGCGCACTGCGGATGAACAGTGCTCGCGGCAAGCTGGCTTCGCGCAGATTGCAGCGTAACAACGTGGCGTCGGTGAAATCGGCGTCATCCATTAGGCAATGCTCGACGAAGCGAGCTTCGTTCAGGTTGGCACCCTGGAACTTCGCGGCGCTGGCCTTGATGCCGAGAAAAACGGTTTCGTGGGCATGGCACCCACTGAAATCGACGCTATCGAGGCTGCATTTCAGGAACGCGCTGCGATCCAGAATGGCGTTCGTGAAGCGGGCGCCGGTCAGAGTCATTTCGATGAAGAAGTTGTCCGACAGGTCTGCGCCGCTGAAATCGGTAGCCGCGAACTCAGCCTCGGCGAAGTCGCAATGATCGAGGCGGGCCTGGTTAAGCAAGGCGCCGGACAATCGTGCTCCGCGAAAGATCGCTTCGCTGGCATCGATGCCGGTCAATCGTGCATTGCCGCAGTCCGCCAGGCCAAGATTAGCGCCACGCAATTGCGCACCGGACAGGTCAGCGTTGTTGAGCCGACTGCGTGTCAGCACGGCTTTGTCGAGATTTGCGCCGGTCAGGCGGGCGTCGGACAGGTTGGCGCCTTCAAGAAATGCCCCGCTCAGATCGGCTTCGCTCAGATCGAGGCCGGACAAGTCGGCACCGGTCAAGTCACGGTTGCTCAGACTTCGGCCCGCATCGACAGCATCGCGCACGAATTCGCGTATCTCGGCCAGCCTTTCGGTAGGCATCGGTGGCGCGGGATTCTGTAGATGCGCGTTGAACCGGTAGGCTTCCTTGAGTTTGCGTTCGCCGTCATGCAGACGTTGGCGGAAAGTGGGATCGTCAAGATACAAGTCGAGTTCAGCGGTGGGCATCGACAAATTTGCCATGCTTTGGCGCAGAGTGGCCAGTGCGTTAATTTGCGCCGCAGCGTTGAAATCGGGTGGGCCGCCAAAGGCCTGCTGGCGTTCCTGTTGGATGCTGGCGAAATCATGGCCAAGCGCCTGCAACTGGCGGGCGGTGTCCTGCTGTCGACGCAGCATGTCAAGTTCTTCAATCTTTCGCTGCTTTTCCGCGGTTTCGACTATCTTTTTGAAAAAGGCCGGTAATTGTTCGAGAGTGGGGGTGACCGGGTCAGCAGGCGGCAGGGTTGGCGCGTGCAGGTCGGGATCGAGGCCATACGAAACGGCTACCGCGCGCGCCTTTTCGATTTCTCGCAGCGCCCGTTTGCGCGCATTCAGGCGCAGCAGGTCTTGCCCTTCGGTGAGCTTGCGTTGCGCTTCGAGCATTGGATCGGGAACGTCAAAACCTTCCGGAAGCAGGTCGGATTCGCGCAGCGCGTGAAAAAGACCTTCTTCCGGGTCGAGCCGCTTCGTGACGACCTCAGCGTAATGCGCGTCGGCGCGCGGCTGGCTGGCGCGCTCGGCGGCGCACAGGATCATTTCGATATCGGTTGCCTCTTCGTCGGCAACGACCGCCACGCCCTGAAAGATCAGCACCGCGCGATGCGCTTCCGGGAAAAACCAGACGGTGCGCAGTTCTTGCGGTACGCCTTCCAATTCAGTTCGCCCTTTGCGGCGCAGGTAGCAGCGCGAGCGCAGGCCAGGCAAGCGGCCGGTGATCAACTGCTGTGTCGGATGCAGGTTTTCCAGTTCATAGGCTGCACTAAGCGAGAGCGGCTCGCTGAAACGTTGGTCGTCAGGCGCCAGATTGAAGAAGCGCCAGTCGATGTCGTCGGGAAAGCCAGGAAAACGGGTTTTTAGCCAGTTATCGTCATAGCTGCCAACCAGCGCGGCGCGTTGCGGCCAAGTCTGATCGAGCGGCAGGTAGCAGACCGGTTCAATGCATTTGTCGCTGGCAGTGAGGCAGGAATCCGGCGATTCGAGGTTGGGTAGCGGCTGCACTTCGCCCCCCGGCACCGCGATAGGCCGCGCGCCCTTGCCCTGCGGGTTGACGGCGACATCCTTGCCGCCCCAAGCGTTGGCCCAGACTAGCGGCATACGTTCGAAGGGCTTGCTTTCACTGGGCTCTTCGTAATCGCGCCAATAGCGGTCACCATGCACGACCAGTATCTTCTCGCGATCGCCAAGGCGCACACGCACCGGACAATGTTCTGCGGGCCTTTGTGGCGGATAGGCATTGCCGGCCAGCAGATACTCGGGCGCGACTTTTGGAATGCCGGATTCCAGCGGCGTTTCGCCGAGTTGCTCGACGGCAAGTTGCCACATCGCGGCTTCCAGTCCGAGTTCCTGCCCGTCGCCAAGTGGCACGGACATCAGCGTCGAAATGCCGCACAGAAAGCGCTGCCGATATTCAAAGCATCGGGTCAGCAGGGAAAGTCGTTGTGGTTTGATGACGCGCATGTTGGTGACTCAGTCGAACACGATTGCGACGCGCGACGGCGTTTTTGCATCGTATTTGACATCGACTTCATGGCCTGGCTGCAATTGCAACAGACGAACTGCGGAAAGTGGCTGGGTAATTTCGGCGGCAATCGCGCCGTCCGGAGTGGCGACTGATAGATGCACATTGACCACCGGATTACTGTTGTGACGACGCCCCGTATCGACCACCTTTAGGACTTTTGCCTTGCCGGCAACACCATCTTCAAGAATGCCGGCGCGGGTGAAGCGGCCAATCAGCGTTTGCCCGAAACCAATGCCCAGACTGATGACAATCAGGATGATGAGAATGATGTTCTCGGTGGACATGCTTCGGGCCGCCATGTGAATCAGTTGATCAGAGTGATGCCGTACATGTATAGACCCAGCGCGCCCTGCTTGAGCTTGGTGCTGGCCTGCTGGATGGTCAACGGCTCATTCGCGGATTTGACTCCGCAACGTTCAAAGGTGAAGCCGGTTATATCGATTTTTGTTGTTTGCATCTGGGTTGAAAGCACCAAACAGACAGTGTTCTGTATCGACAGAATCGCGGACTGTATTGCAAACAGATCTTCTTCTTTGCCGCCGATTTTGGTAAACCAGGAGTCAATGGTCTTGGTGCCGCCAGGGGCGATCACGGTGTATCCGCCGGTTGCGTTGACGGTGAAGGTGCCCGGTGTGCTGATAGTGATGCCGCCCCCCACGCTCTGGGTCAGACTGCCGCCAACCGTTTCAGTCAGGCTGCCGCCGACGGAAATGGTCTGCGAACCACCAATATTGACAGTCTCCGACGCACCGACGGTTTTGCTGCGCGTTGCGCCAATGCTGATGCTTTCGCTGGCGGCGACAGTTTCGTCACGCGATGCGCCGATACTGATGGATTCGTTGGCGCCAACGCTTTCGGTGCGGTTTGCGCCGATGGTGATGCTTTCATCGACGCCGACTGTTTCAGTGCGGTTGTTACCGATATTTACCGTCTCGTCGTTGTCGACAGATTTCTTGCGGTCATTCCCCACCCAATGCGTTTCGTCGTTTTCAACTTCAATATCCTGATTCTTCTCGGCATGGATGAACAGTTGTTCGGAACCCTTTTTGTCCTCGAAGCGTATCTCGTTGAAGTTGGCTGGTGAGCCGCCAGTACTGGAGCGGGTCTTGATGCCGGTCTGGGTCTTGTTGGCCGGCAGTTCGTAGGGCGGCATCTGCTCAGCGTTGTAGACGCGGCCGATGATCATGGGCTGATCAGGGTTGCCTTCCAGGAAATCGACGACCACTTCCTGGCCGATGCGGGGGATGGCGACCATACCCCAGTTTTTGCCCGCCCAGGGATGCGAGACACGTACCCAGCAGGAGCTGTTTTCGTTGGATTGGCCATAACGATCCCAGTGAAACTGTACTTTCACGCGGCCGAAATTGTCGGTGTAAATCTCGTCGCCAGACGGGCCGACCACGATCGCGGTCTGTGGTCCGCGCACGATCGCCCGTGGCGTCGTGCGACGCGGACGAAACACTTCCTTGCTCTGCATCGCAGTGAAACCGCAGGTAAAACTGGCTCCAGTGCCGGCCTGCGCTTCGTATTCGTTGACATCGAGCTGATAGTTGGCGGAAACCACCAGATATTGCCGGTTCTGGTCACTACGCGCCTGCTTGATCAGTTTGAACAAACCGCCGACCAGCAGTCCGCGGGTGTTGGCGGTCGCTGTGGCCAGTTCATGGCCGGCTTGCAATTCTTCCAGACGGGTCCGCGCGTAGTGGTCGCCTTCGCCGGCAGTGACATAGTCGCCCGGGTAGTCGAATTGCTCATGGTTTGATTCGGCGTGCTTGCGTTCGAGTTTGCTGCGCACTTGCAGGTCGGTGCTCGGTTTCTTGAAGTCGAACTCGTCAAGCACATATTTTCCTGACTCGATCTCGTTCGAAAAAAGCCAGTCGGAGATGCATTCCTGTTCCTGCCTAAGATTGCGGTCTTGTGGAATGAAAGTGATTTCTTCATATCCCGGACAAGGATTGTGTGCGCTGGCAGAGTCGGCGAGCACCGCAGTGTGCTTGTTCTCGGCATGTTGGAAGTAATAGTAGATACCTTCTTCTTCCATCAATCGGCTGATGAAGTCGAAATCGCTTTCCCGATATTGCACGCAATATTCGCGCGTTCGGTAGGTGTTGGTCAGGCGATCTTCAAATGCTGCGTTGCTGTATTTGTTGAAAATTTCCTTGATGATCGCCGGCGCGGTCATGCCCTGGAAAATCCGGCAATCACTGCTCCGCGTCAGGAACCAGAGCCAAGGCCGCATGACGATCCGATACAGGAAATGCCGACCGTGCGTACCGGCCATCCCGAATCGCGTGACATAGCCGGAAAAATAACGCCAGCCCCCATCCGGCAATTCAAGCTTGACGGTGGCATCCTTGCCAAGGATGTCATTGGACGCAATATTGTTCTTGTCGCCGAGCGCCTCGATCTGATAGTCAAACAGTCGTCCGAGTTCTTCGCTGGCGGTCATGCTCTTGAACAGCAGCACGTTGTCGCCGAGCGCCGTCCTAATTTCCATCACGCGTGCCATGGTCGTTCTCCGCTAATGCAGTCGCAAAGGACCGTCGGTGTCATGTTATCGACTAAAACCCCGCGCTTCCAGTCAGCAATTCGCGCCGTCCTAAACGTGTTCTCTTGAACAGGTCACGACGTAACCGTTCACCGGCGCGCCGCCTTCCTTGCGCAGTACTGCGTCTTCGAGATTCATCAGCCGCAGTTCGCTGTCGGCAATGATACGCTTCAAGTATTCGCGATCATGGCTGTAGCGACCATGCGGGTTGATGCGATATGGTGTCGCAGTGCCCTTGTCGACCAGGGCTTCAACCGTGAATGCCATCAGGCCGCCGGGAAGCAGGGCGCGTCGCGCCGCCTGCATGACGGATTCCAGCGGCCCGAAATAGACCAGTGTGTCGGCGGAAACAATCAGATCGAACGCAGCCGGGTTTGCGTCCAGATAGGCGGTCAGTTCGCCCAGAATCAACTGATCGTATATATCGAGGTGCTTGGCGCGATCAAGCATGCCGGCTGACAGGTCGACGCCGGTCAGGTGCGCGCACCAGGGTTTGATCAACGTGCCGCACAAACCGGTGCCACAGCCGGCATCCAGCGCCTGTAGGCGGGCTGCCGATGGCCAGACTTTATGAACCGCATCGGCCACCAATTGCGGCGCGCGGTAAGCCAACTGTTCCAGCTTGGCATCAAAGCTTGCGGCAAAGCCGTCGAAGGTGCGCTTGATGTAGTCATCCGAAGCGCGTGCCGGGACGCTTTCCCCGGAGCAGGCCGCCAGCATATGCAAGGCGATGGGGTGTTCCGGCTCGTCGGCTAGCCAGGCTTGGTAGACCGCTGCCGCTTCCTTTATCTGGCCAAGCATGTAATAGGCCATGCCCAGCAATTTCCGCGAGACGCCATGCCCGGGTGAAACAGTCAGCGCCTTGCAGTAGTAAGCGACCGCCCTTTCGGTCTGGCCCTGTCCGGCCAGCAGGTTGCCATAGTTGTTGTAGGCGTCGACATGGCCAGGCTTGGTCGCGATGGCGTTTTCGTATGCCTGAGCCGCTTCTTCAAGGCGTGTCTGCATGCGCAGCACGGCGCCCAAGTTGTTCCAGGCGTTGGCGAGCACTTGTGACTGCGCCGGTGCGATGGCTATTGCCTTCCGATAAGCGGCGACGGCCTCCTCGGCACGACCGGATTCGGCGAGGATGTTGCCGAGGTTGGCGAAGCGGTCAGGCAGTGACGGGTCAATGGCGATGGATCGTTCGATCAAGGCGATGGCGCCGGTGCTGTCGCCGCGTTGGTGGATCAGCACGCCAAGAAAGTTGAGCGCGTCCGGGTGATCGGGCGCCGCGTCAAGTATCCGCCGGTAAAGCATTTCCGCATCGTCCAGTTTTTCCAGCCGATGCAGGCGGGTAGCCAGCAGGATGGCCTGGTCAATGGTCATCTCGCTGGGCAACTCGTAAACGGCGGCTTCTTCATGCTGCGGCATCGTGGGCCTCCCTGATTATCTCGCGGTGCAGGTCTGTCAGGTCTGTCAGGTCTGATTATTCAAAGCCATACCAGAAATCGCCGTTTTCCACCCTCACCTGAACCTGAGTGATCGGCTTGCCTTCCAGCATTCGCTTCAGCAGTTCTTCACTGATGCGTGGCAGCACCGTGTTGGTCAGGATTGCGTCAATCATGCGGCCGCCGCTTTCCAATTCGGTGCAGCGACTGGCAATCAGCTTGATCACTTCATCATCGTAGTTGAAAGGAATCTTGTGATTTTCATTGATGCGCTTTTCGATCCGCCCGAGTTGCAGGCGGGCGATGGCGCCGATCATGTCGTCGTTCAGCGGATAATAGGGAATCATCACCAGACGACCGAGCAGTGCCGGTGGGAAAACCTTCAGCAGTGGCTCGCGCAGCGCCTTGGCGATGCCTTCGGCATCCGGCATCAGCTCGGGGTCCTTGCACAAGCCCATGATCAGATCGGTGCCGGCATTGGTGGTCAACAGAATCAAGGTATTCTTGAAGTCGATGACGCGACCCTCGCCATCTTCCATCCA
>JFJP01006121.1_pt1 | contig 10044 bp, 7 predicted proteins | sample 431651 | NCBI WGS metagenome assembly JFJP01 (sample SAMN02602958, study PRJNA72255) | Microbial mat metagenome, whole genome shotgun sequencing project. | biome: fresh water; feature: sink hole; material: water; isolation source: purple microbial (photo- and chemosynthetic) mats found in...
TAACTGCTCCAGTTGTAGCGGGTAATGGCGTAAAAATTGTCGGTGCCGGCCACGTAAATGGGCGCGTCTTCGCCGTTTTGCAACTCGATCAGGGCCAGGTTGCCGCTGTGTTGCAGGGCGGCGCCGTTCAACTGCACCCCTTTGGCCTGAAAACCCGCCACACTGAAGGTTGGCAAAATGTCTGGCGCCATCAGCGCGTCCATGTCAAGCTTCGATTTGTCAAAACTCAGCGCGAAATGGGTGGCCAGGCCCTTTTGCCAGCCAAACGCCTTGAAGTAACTGGCCACCGAGCCAATCGCATCGGCCGGGCTGCGAAACAGGTCAATGCGACCGTCACCGTCAAAGTCGGTGGCGTATTTGGCCCAGCTCGAAGGCATGAACTGCGGCATGCCCATGGCGCCGGCGTAGCTGCCGCGCAGGCTTAACGGGTCGGTGCTGGTGCGCTGCATCAGGCTCAGGTAGTTTTCCAGCTCGTCCCTGAAATAAGCACTGCGCTGTGCTGCGCGCGGGTGACTGGCGGGAAAGTCAAACGCCAGCGTGGCCAGCGCGTCAATCACCCGGAACGTGCCCATTTGCTGGCCATAAATCGTTTCCACACCGATGATGCCCACGATGATCTCAGGCGGCACGCCGGTTTCAGATTCAGCACGTTGTAGGGTGTCGGCGTGTGCTTGCCAGAATGCCACACCGGCCTTGATGCGGATCGGCTCGACAAAGCGGCTGCGGTAAACCCGCCAGTTTTTGGCCGTGCCCACGGGCGGTGGCGTGATGGCTTTGGCGATGCCCGGCATGTAGCGGGCTTGTGCCAGGGTGTGGCGCACCCAGGTGGCATCCAGGTTGCGGCGCTGGGCCATGTCGTCGGCCAGTTGCATGGCATCAGTGCGCAGGGCGTAGCTTGGGCCGGGCAGGCTGGTCTGGCTGGCCAGAGGCTTGGTCTTGACCTTTTTATTGAGGTGTTTTTCAGTCTTGGCCCAAGCAGGTAATGCGCAAGCTACTATGAATATGAGAGCCATCAGGGCCGGCAAAGAAATCGTATTACGCATCAGGTCAAGAAGTATCAGGCGTTGGGCGCAGGTGTTTGAGGTCGCGCTGCAGTGTAGCGAGCGCGCGCCGATAGGCCAGGCCAGCGGCGCTACCCGCCGGGCTACCGGCACCACCGACCGGGCCATACCGCAGGGCCTCCAGGCGCAGCAGCCAGTCGCGCAGGGCTTGTGATTCAGGCAACTGGCCGGTTCCAGACAGCTTGTCGGCCAACTGGCGCGGTGTCGGATTGACGGGCGTGGCGATGCCTGCTGCCTGTAGGCGGCGGCCGGCCTGAACCAGCAGACGCAGCCAGGGGTCCTGGCGCTGGCGCTCCCACATGGCCACGGCGGCACCGATCAGGCTGACACCCACCACAATGGCGCACAGCAGGTAAATCAGATCTTCCCAGGTGGGGGCCTCAAACCCCAGGTTTTGCAGCAGCTTGAGCTGGGTGCTCTGGGTGTAGTTCAGTATCCACTGGTTCCAGCGGTTGTTGACGGCATCCCAGACGGCACGCAAGTTCAGCGCGATTTTTGGATTGACTGTGCCAAAAATGGCGCTGGCCACCGCACCGCGCGGGGTTTGCAAGCGGGTAAAACTGCCAATTCGCGTCGGTGCCACCGACCCGGTCGGGTCCACCCGCACCCAGCCTTGCCCGGCCAGCCAGACCTCGGCCCAGGCGTGGGCGTCGCTTTGGCGAATGGTCCAAAAGCCATCGACGGTGTTGCGTTCGCCACCCTGGTAGCCCGTCACCACGCGCGCCGGCACGCCAAGCGCACGCATCAGGATCACAAAACTAGACGCAATGTGTTCGCAAAACCCTTCCTTGCGGTCAAACCAGAATTCGTCGGCGCTGTGGCGGCCAGACACACCAGGCTCCAGCGTGTAGACGTAGCCCCCGCTGCGCAGGCGCTCCAGCACCACCGCCACCCAGTGGGCACCATCAGCCTGGCGGGTGGGTGCTTCGCGCTTGAGATCTTGCGCCAGTTGCAGTGTGCGCGGGTTGTAGCCGCCCGGCAGGGCGCGCCAGGCCTGCAATTGCGGTGTCGCTATCAGCGGGCCGTGCTGAAACCGGGTATGGCTGACGGCCCGGTAGCGCAGCAATTCGGTGATGTTCTGACTGGTCTGCCATTGCAGCTCGGCCGTCATGCGGGCGCGGCCTTGCGGCAGTTGCGGTGACTCTTGCGCCGCGTCCAGCGTCAGCAGCCAGGGCATCTGGTTGGGCTCCAGCGTGACCTGGTAGCTTAAGGGCGGGCCTTGCACCACAAGCCGCGCATCCTCAGCGCGGTTGGGCGTGAACAGATCCAGCGGCAGCCAGCGCTGGCCGTCAAAGCTGGACAACACCGGGCCGCGAAAATACAGCTCGCTTTGGGTTGGTGCCGGGCCATCAAAATTGATGCGCATGGCGACGCTGTCGTCCAGCGCCAGGCGGGCGATGTTGCCCACCGTCATGTGCGCCGACAGGCCGCTGCGCCCGGTCATGGCATCACCGGGCATGCCCCACAGCGGTGCCAGCCGGGGAAACAGCAAAAACAGCAGCACCATGATGGGTGCGCCCAGCAGCGTCATGCCGCCGGCAATCCGCGCCACCCGCCACAGCGGCGGCCGCCCCACCGGCATGTGGGCATTGACCAGTGCCGTCAGCAGGCCCAGCAGCGCGATCAGCATCGCCGCAGCCGTCAGCAGCGACTGCGAGTAGAAGAAGTTGGTCAGCATCAAAAAGAAGCTGAGAAAAAACACCACAAAGGCATCACGCCGGGCCCGCAGCTCCAGTGTTTTAAGGGCCAGCAAGACCACCACCATGGTGACACCGGCATCGCGCCCGAGCAGGGTTTTGTGGGTGATCAAGGTGGCACCCATCGCCAGCGCCAGCAGCCCGTAGCGCCACCATCTGGAGGGCAGCGGCCGCCCGCGCCAGGCCAGTGCCCCGCGCCACAGCATCACCACACCGGTCAGCATACTGCACCACAGTGGCAACTGCGACCCCAACGGCAGCACCACCCAGGCCATCACCAGCAGCAAAAACAGCGTGTCGCGGGTGTCACGCGGCAGGTGCGCCAGGGTTTGCAGGCCGAGCCTGATCTTCATGCCAGTGCCAGTGCGCGCAGGCAGCGCTGCAGGTGTCCCGGCCCGCTGTCGGGCGCGATCTCTTGCTGCCCCAGCCTGAGCCCGTAACGCAAACCGTCATGGTCGGCCTGCAGCACCCAGGCGCACAGGCGGCTCAACTGCGCTTCGGGCTGGCTCAAGGCGGTGTGCTGGCGCTCCAGCCAGAGTTCACGCTGCTGCAGCGCCACGCTGTCGCGGCTGACCAGCTCGCCGGTTTTGGCGGCTTTTTTCCAGTAGATGGTTTTGAGTGCATCGCCGCGGCGGTAGGCACGCAGGCCGTCGGGCTCGCCGCTGCGGTGCGTGCTGCTGGCCTGGCCGCTGCCGCTGTGGGCGTCGCCGCTGGGCAATGGCGGTGCTGCGCTTTCTGGCCTGGGGTACACCAGCACTTGCGCCGCCGGCCGCCACAGCGTCCAGACCCGAAACGTGCCCAGCGGAAAATGGGTTTGCGCGCAGAGGGTGGGCAGGCGGTGCAGGCCGCGCCGGGGTGGCTGCCAGGCCAACTGCACGCTGGCGCTGGCCTGTGCGGCCAGGTCGGTCCAGACCCATTGATCCGAGTCCAGCACAGTCAGTGCCAGGGCGTGGCGTGGGCTGCGTCGGGGGTTTTGCAGATGTAACACAAACAGGGCCTTAGCCCCCGTGAATACTGCGTCAGGCGCTACCAAATGCATAGTTATTCCGCGCAGCGTAGCATGGCTGACGTGCATCGCCACCAGAGCACAGCCGGCCAGCAAAAAGGTCAGCAGGTAGCCCAGATTAAGCTGGTAGTTGATCGAGGCCAGCAGCAGCACGACCAGCGTCACGCCCAGCATCAGCCCGGCACGGGTTGGCAAGATATAGACGTTGCGCTGCGTCAGCGTGATGCTGTCGGCCAGCGGCAGGCGCGCTTGCCACCAGCGCGAGAGCCGGGCGCGCGCCGCCGTCAGCGGATGTCGCAGCGCAGTGGCCCAAGGGTTCATACGGTGCAGTGGGTTTCAATTACGGCAGCGGCACGGCATCGAGCATGGCGCGCACCTGCTCCTGGGCACCCCGGCCGGCATCCCCGGTGGGAATCAGCCGATGCGCGATGGTTTGTGGCAAGATGGCGCGCACATCGTCGGGGGCGACGTAGTTGCGCCCGGCCAGCAGCGCCCGCGCTTTGGCAGCACGCAGCACGGCAATGCCGGCGCGTGGGCTCAAACCCTGCATAAACCACTGGCCCGAGCGGGTGGCGGCCATCAGGTCTTGCACGTAGTCCAACAGTGGTTCGCCCGCGTGCACCGCCTGCACCTGCTGTTGCAGCAGCAGTAATTCAGCGGCAGTCAGCAGGCTGGGCAGGGCATCGACCAGTTCGCGCCGGTCAACCCCGCACAGCAGTTGGCGCTCGGCATCACGGCTGGGATAACCCAGCGAGATACACATTAAAAAGCGGTCGAGCTGCGACTCGGGCAGGGCGTAGGTGCCGGCCTGGTCCATCGGGTTTTGCGTGGCAATGACAAAAAAGGGCGTGGGCAGCGGCCGGGTCTGGCCTTCAACCGTGACCTGCTTTTCTTCCATGGCTTCGAGCAATGCACTTTGGGTCTTGGGGCTGGCGCGGTTGATTTCGTCAGCCAGCAGCACCTGCGCGAACAGGGGGCCGGGGTGAAAGACAAATTTTTCCTGGCTGCGCTCGTAAACGGATACCCCCAGCAGGTCACCGGGCATCAGATCCGCGGTAAATTGCACCCGCGAAAATTGCAGCCCAAAGGTGCGTGCCAGCGCGTGGGCCAGGGTGGTTTTGCCAACACCGGGCACGTCTTCAATCAACAGGTGTCCACCGGCTAACAAACATGCCACACAATCCTGGGTCTGGTCAGATTTGCCGACAATCACCGTGTTAAGCTGATCAAGGAGTGCTGTGAGTTTTTCTTGAATGTCCATGGGACAACCTTACCAAAAATTACCGATAGGAGACTGCTGCGTATGACGATGACCGGATACTTTACTCACCCAAGCTGTCGCAAGCATGAAATGGGCCCGGGCCACCCCGAGTGTCCCGAGCGGCTTGATGCGATAGACGACCGCTTGCTGATTTCAGGTCTGGACGTGGCGCTGGACCGGCGCGAAGCCACCCTAGCGGCCACCTCGGACATCGAGCTGGCCCATGACCGCATGTATGTGGCGGCGATTCGGGGCTTGAATGCCGAGCTCAAGGACGAGATCAACGCCGGTGGCCCGACCCACCTGCAGATTGACCCCGACACCAGTGTCAACATCCACACCTGGACGGCGGCCCTGAATGCTGCCGGTGCCGCCATCGATGCCACCGATGCGGTGATGGCCGGCGAAATGGAAAACGCCTTTTGCGCCGTGCGCCCGCCGGGCCACCATGCCTGCCGCGACAAGGCCGGGGGTTTTTGCTTTTTCAACAACGTGGCCATCGCTGCCAAATACGCGCTGGAGCGGCACAACCTGCACCGCGTGGCCATTGTCGATTTTGACGTGCACCACGGCAACGGCACCGAGGACATCGTCAAGGGTGATGAGCGCATTTTGATGGTCAGCTTCTATCAGCATCCGTTTTACCCGCTCAACTGGAACCATTCCAATGCCGCCAACCTGGTCAATCTGCCGGTGCCGGCCTACACCAAGGGGGGCGATATCCGCGAGATGATCGAGGCCGCCTGGATTCCGCGCCTGGAAGCATTCAAACCCGAGATGATCTTTGTCAGCGCCGGGTTCGATGCGCACCGTGAAGACGACATGGGGCAGTTGGGTCTGGTGGAGCAAGATTACGCCTGGATCACCAGCCGTATCAAGGATGTGGCGCACCGCCACAGCATGGGTCGCATTGTGAGCTGCCTCGAAGGGGGTTACGTGATGAGCGCGCTGTCGCGCAGTGTGGAGGCGCATATCCGGGTGTTGGCCGGTGTCTAGGTCTGAGCCGCTCGGGCTGCAAGACTGGTTTGAGGCGCTTGGGCATCCCTCGGCGCTGATTGCGCTGGGGGCTCTGCTGGCCTGTGGCTTGCTGGCGTGGTTGCTGACCCGTCTGGTGGCCCGGGCGTTTGAGGGGCGCGACAGCAAATCCATCATGTTTGGCCAGCGCAATGTCGATGGCGTGTTGTTTCCTGCCCTGTTGCTGAGCCTGGCTTACCTGGCCCGCACCCTGCTGGTCGGCACTTCGCATTCGCCCGTGTTCAAGGTGGCGATTCCGGTGCTGCTGTCGCTGCTGGTGATTCGCCTGGGGGTCAAGGTGTTGCAGGCCACGTTTGCCGAAACACCGCTGATCCGCTTGCTGGAGCGCAGCATTTCCTGGCTAGCCTGGCTGGCCATGGTGTTGTGGGTCAGTGACCTGCTGCCCTTGCTGCTGGAAGAGCTGGAGCGCATCAGCTGGAAAGTTGGAGGCAGTACGCTGACGGTGCGCAACATCATTGAGGGGTCGCTGACAGCCGGCCTGGTGCTGATCATTTCGCTGTGGATATCGTCGGCGATCGAGAGCAAGCTGCTGCGCAACGCAACCGGTGGTGAGTTGAGCTTGCGCAAGGCCATCAGCAACGCGGCCCGTGCCTTGTTGATGTTTGTCGGGCTGTTGCTGGCGCTGTCTGCCGTGGGCATTGACCTGACCGCACTGTCGGTGCTGGGCGGAGCGATCGGGGTGGGTATTGGCCTGGGCTTGCAAAAACTGGCCGCCAACTATGTGTCTGGTTTTGTCATTTTGGCCGAGCGCAGCATGCGCATTGGCGACAGTGTGCTGGTGGACAACTTCAGCGGCATCATCTCCCAGATCAATGCGCGCTACACCGTGATCCGCTCGCTGACCGGCCGCGAAGCGATCGTGCCCAACGAGATGATGATCACCAGCCGGGTTGAAAACCATTCACTGGCGGATGCCAAAGTATGGCTATCGACACTTGTCTCAGTCAGCTACGACAGCGATGTGCAGCAGGTGATGGCGCTGCTGTCGCAAGCTGCATTGGCGCAAAACCGGGTGCTGCGCGAGCCAGCGCCATCGGTGGCTATGTCCAATTTTGGTGCCGACGGACTCGAATTCACGCTTGGCTTCTGGATTGGCGACCCGGAGAACGGCAGCCTCAATATCAGGTCGCTGGTCAACCTGGAGATTTTGCGCTTGCTTCGTGAAAATAGTATAGAGATACCATTCCCGCAGCGGGTGATCCACCAGCGTTGACACTGTCTATAATTAAAGCACGATCGTTCTATTTTCCCCAAGAATTCAGTTAGTTGGTGGCATCTTGAAGCTGACAGAGATGGCCGCATAGAATGTCGGTGTTGACGTGCACGTCAATCAAGGGAATGTCTGATGACTGTGCTAGTTGCTTAAATTTTTTACTCTTCTGGAGAACAACACTCATGAAAATTCTGGTCGCAGTCAAGCGCGTGGTGGACTACAACGTCAAGGTCCGGGTGAAATCGGACAACAGTGCCGTTGACACCGCCAACGTCAAAATGAGCATGAACCCGTTTGACGAAATCGCCATCGAAGAAGCCGTGCGCCTGAAAGAAAAAGGCATCGCCACCGAGATCATCGCGGTGTCGTGTGGCGTCACCCAATGCACCGAGACCCTGCGCACCGCCATGGCGATTGGTGCCGACCGCGCTATTTTGGTTGAATCGGCGCAAGACCTGCAACCCCTGGCGGTGGCCAAACTGCTCAAAGCCCTGGTCGACAAAGAACAACCCGGCCTGATCATTCTGGGCAAACAGGCCATCGACGACGACTGCAACCAGACCGGCCAGATGCTGGCGGCCCTGGCCGACCTGCCCCAGGTCACCTGCGCCAGCAAAATCGTGGTCGAGTCCCCGGGAGCCAGCGCTGGCGCTGGGGGCAAAGCCAGCATCACCCGTGAAGTTGACGGCGGTGCCGAGACCCTGTCAGTCACCCTGCCAGCGGTCCTGACCGCCGACCTGCGCCTGAACGAGCCGCGCTACGTCACCCTGCCCAACATCATGAAGGCCAAGAAAAAGCCTCTGGAAACCCTCAAACCCGAAGATTTGGGTGTGGATGTCACCCCGCGCATCAAGACCCTCAGGGTCAACGAGCCACCCAAACGCAGCGCCGGCATCAAAGTGCCTGATGTCGCCACCCTGGTGGACAAACTCAGGAACGAAGCGAAGGTTATCTAACACCCCTGAATCAAGCTGACGCTTGGCCTGCCTTCAAGGGGGCGAACCCAGCAGCCCGACCAAGCCGGTTCTGCGGGTTCTCAAAGCAACAGCCATCGCACATCACATTGCAAAGGATTAGAACCATGACCACCCTAGTTATCGCCGAACACGACAACACCAGCCTCAAGCCAGCCACCCTCAACACCGTCACCGCAGCCGTCCAGTGCGGTGGTGATGTGCATGTGCTGGTCGCTGGCTACAACGCCGCCGCCGTGGCTGCTGCCGCCGCACAAGTCGCCGGTGTCGCCAAAGTCCTGCACATCGAGGCCGACACCCTGGCCCACGGCATCGCAGAAAACGTCACCGCCCAGATCCAGGCCATCGCAGCCAGTTACAGCCACATCCTGTTTGCCGCCACCGCCTCGGGCAAAAACATTGCCCCACGCCTGGCAGCCAAACTTGATGTCGCCCAGATCAGCGACATCACCAAGGTCATCAGCGCCGACACTTTTGAGCGCCCGATCTACGCCGGCAATGCCATGGCCACCGTCCAAAGCACCGATGCCACCAAGGTCATCACCGTGCGTACTACGGGTTTTGATGCTGCAGCCCAGACTGGACAAGCGCCAGCCACTATTGAAAGTGTAGCGACAGCGGCCATGCCCGGCCACACCACCTATGTCGGCAGCGAGATTGCCAAAAACGACCGACCCGAGCTGACGGCCGCCAAGATCATCGTCAGCGGTGGACGTGCCCTGGGCTCGCAAGAAAAGTTCAATCAGATCATGACACCCCTGGCCGACAAGCTCGGTGCCGCCATCGGTGCCAGCCGTGCCGCGGTGGATGCCGGTTATGCGGCCAACGACCTGCAAGTGGGCCAGACCGGCAAGATTGTGGCACCCCAGCTCTACATTGCTGCGGGCATCAGTGGCGCCATTCAACACCTGGCGGGCATGAAGGACAGCAAGGTGATCGTGGCCATCAACAAAGACCCCGAGGCACCTATTTTCAGCGTGGCTGATTACGGGCTCGAAGCCGATCTGTTTGCCGCGGTGCCCGAGCTGGTCGCCGCCCTGTAAGGCAACTTTTACACAGGGCATCCATCGCGATGCCCTTTTTTTTCGTCTGGGCCGGATGCCCGACTTGAACAAATAACTAACGGAGAAGAACCATGAGTTACATCGCCCCCCTGAAAGACATGCTGTTCAACATCAAGTACCTGGCCAATATTGACCAGGTGGCGCAGTTGCCGGGCATGGAAGACGCTGGTTTTGACACGGCTCAGGCCGTGCTTGAAGAGGCTGCCAAGTTCAATGAAGGCGTGCTGAGCCCACTGAACTGGACGGCTGACCAAAACCCGACCAGTTGGAAAGACGGCGTGGTGACCGCCAGCCCGGGTTTCAAGGATGCCCTCAAGCAATATACAGAAGCCGGTTGGCAAGGCCTGCAGCATCCGGTGGCTTTTGGTGGCCAGGGTCTGCCCAAGACGATTGGTTCTGCCGTGGGTGAAATGCAAAACTCGGCCAACATGAGCTTTGCGTTATGCCCCTTGCTGACCGACGGTGCCATCGAGGCGCTGCTCACAGCCGGCTCAGAAGAACTCAATGCCACCTACCTTGAAAAACTGGTCAGTGGCCAGTGGACTGGCACCATGAACCTGACCGAGTCGCAAGCCGGCAGCGACCTGGCGGCAGTGCGCACCCGGGCAGAACCCCAGCCTGATGGCAGCTACAAAGTTGTTGGCACCAAGATTTTCATCACCTGGGGTGAGCATGACATGGCCGAAAACATCATCCATCTGGTGTTGGCCAGAGTGGTGGGCGCGCCTGAAGG
>JFJP01012452.1_pt1 | contig 10044 bp, 12 predicted proteins | sample 431651 | NCBI WGS metagenome assembly JFJP01 (sample SAMN02602958, study PRJNA72255) | Microbial mat metagenome, whole genome shotgun sequencing project. | biome: fresh water; feature: sink hole; material: water; isolation source: purple microbial (photo- and chemosynthetic) mats found in...
GTAATTTCGCACGGGGGCTTATCTCCATGCGATGCTTTCCAAATCAAACATGAGTTCCTAAAGTTTTCGCCAATTCTGACGATTGTTAATTAGGAACGATTTCGATTCTGGAGGCAGACATGACATCCATTGGTTCATCAACCGACACTTCAAATTTAATGGTCGCGCGGCGGCTTATGGAAATTGCCGAAAAAGAGGAAGCCCGCCGAAAAGGAAAAATTGTCGAGGAGAAATCCGCGTTGGATTATTTGGAGGAAGACCAGGCAGTGATCAGCGCCTCTGCCATTGACGCCCAACAACAGCCGCCCCAGATCGAAAATATCAACGTCAATCTTTCTGATTTGAAAATGACTGGGAATACCGAAAAGCAGAACCCAGTTCGCGGGAATGCCGTAGAAGCCGCCTTTGAATTTGTCGAGAATACAAGTGTCGAAGTCAGGCTGGAACTTCGCTATCAGTCAAATACACCCATTGATGGGCTGATCGTGCATGACCAGAATTATGCTGAATCAGATCGGTATCTTTTCAAATTTGCAGACGGCTCCACCTTTACCATCCTCGACAAGTGGAGCAACAAAAGCACCACCGTCTGGGGTGATCCGCACGTGGACTTAAACGACATGGAAGGCAGCAACGATGGCGATTTCAAGGACCTGAAAACCAGCGACGACTTCACCACCTTTATGTTGAGCGATGGCTCTCGCGTGACCTTCAAGGCAAAGGATGCGGGCATCATCGAGCAGGTGGATATTTTCAAGGGGACACAGCATGTCAAAGGGATGGGGCAAGCCGCAAAGGGCTACACCGCCGAAAGCGGACTTTTCTTCAAGAATGTGTTGAATGACGGGAATGCTGCGGCGGACGCAACCCCCACGGGTGACGTAGTCCGCGCCGGCGGGGATGGAAACGACTGGTTCGATTCGAGCAACAAACTGGTTTGGGGCAAAACAACTGCTCCAGCAGTCACCCACCGCCCATCTGCCACATTGGAGTTTTACTACCGGCAAACCGTATCGCAGACTATTTCCATTCAACAGGCTGCCAGAGAGGCATAACGCAACCAGTTTTCAGTTAAACAAGGGGGCATTTGACCAGGCTAAAGGTTTTTAGCCAATCTTTATATTCCTTTCACGGCCAATTTACACAGTATTTCAGACTGCCATGCTAAATTTATGCAAAAGAAATACCCGTGCTGATCCACCAGCAGGAAGGAATATAACTGTGATTTTTCTTACCCGCACAAATGGTACAAAATTCTACATTAATCCAGAATTGATTCAGACCGTGGAAGAAACGCCAGATACTGTCATCACCCTGACAAGCAATAGAAAAATAATCGTCAAGGATACTTCGCACGAAATTGCCGAACGGTTTATCGAATACCGCAGAAAGACTTTGACGCCATTTATCTTTCAAAAATCAGTTGAGTGAATAACGTCAGCCCTTTGGCAAATTTCATTCAACCAGCACAACGAACTAGGAGTAACTCATGGATATTGCGACCATCTCGGGTCTGGTCTTGGCCATTACAGTCATTATTACCGCGTTAATTCTCGATGGCGGCTCTCCCGCTGAATTATTCGCAGCCCCCGCCGCGATCATTTTGATCTTCGGCGGATCGATCGGTGCGACCATCGTCACTTCCCCGCTAAAAATAGCGCTCAAGGTGCCTGTGTATATCATGCAGGCATTCAAAACAAACAAGCTCAACACAAAAGCAGACATCGAACTTTTAACCAAACTGGCAGACAAAGCCCGCCGTGAAGGTTTGCTTGCGCTGGAAGATGACAGCAAAAAGATTGACGATAAATTCCTTAAGAAGGGCATCATGATGATCGTCGATGGCGTGGACCCCGAACAGGTGTCGGCGATTCTGGAAACCACCATAGACCAGATGCGCAACCGTCACAAACAAGGCATCGGCTTCTTTACCGCAGCCGGCGGATTTGCACCCACCTTCGGCATCATCGGCACGGTCATGGGTCTGATCAGCGTCTTGAAACAATTGGACAATCCTGCGGCGCTGGGGGAAGCAATCGCCTCGGCTTTTCTCGCGACCTTGTGGGGTCTGCTGACTGCGAATCTGATCTATCTGCCCATTGGCGGAAAGCTAAAAGCCAAAAGCGAAGAAGAAGCTCACAATCGTTATATGCAACTGGAAGGAATTATCTCCATTCAAGCCGGCGAAAATCCACGCATTGTACGCGACAAGTTGACCGCCTATCTGCCTCCGTCAGAAGCCGCCAGCGAAAAAGATGCAGGCAATGCCAAGAGTGCAAGCAAGAAGGCGCCGGTAGCGAATACTGGAAAGGCTTAGCCATGGCACACAGAAAAGAAGAACACGAAGAGCACCATGACGAACGCTGGCTGGTAAGTTACGCGGATTTTATTACCCTGTTAATGGTTTTGTTCGTTGTTCTTTACTCCATGGGACAGGTTAATGTGGAGAAGTATAAACAACTGGCTGAAAGTATGCGGACGGCTTTTTCCATCGGTGGGGCGGCCGAGGTGGTCGATAGCCAGATCAGTCAGGCTGGCGGCACGAGTGAAGATGGGTCATCCAAACCCATTGTCATCCCCGGCATACCCGAAGGACCGACCCAATCAGAAGAAGTTGCCGGGCAGTTGACATCCATGCTTTCCTCGCAAAACCTCGGCAATCAAGTAAGCGTTCAGACCAATATCGAAGGCGTGTTGATTTCTCTCAGCGAGCGGCTGGTTTTCAAAAATGACCAGACGGAACTCATGCCGGAAACCATGGAAGTACTCAATACCATCGTTGAGATGATGCGTCCAATCAACAACAAAATTCGGCTGGTTGGGCATACCAACAATACGCCCCCCACCAATCCCTTGTACCCGACCAATTGGGAATTGTCGTTGGCGCGTGCCACATCTGTAGCAAAGTATTTAATAAATTCTGGTATTCCACCCGAGAGGTTGATTGTTTCCGGACAAGGTGAATATGCGCCGGTTTTCCCCAACGATACCGAACAGCATAAAGAAATGAATGCCCGTGTGGAAATCATCATCATCTACAAAGTTGACAGCAACATTATAGATATTAATTCCACTGGCGTACTGCCATAACAAACGACCTGACTGATCTTCAATTTCGGAGTCCTATGTTGGAAAAAATCCTGAAAGTCCTCAATGTAATCACGCAGGTAATTTTGTTGCTTACCGCGTTCGTATCGCTGCTCACCGCGTATGTTATTTTTGCGCCGGATGAACTTCCGAAGCCTTTTCGTCTGGTCTATGCCTACGATGCTTCGTTCACCACGCCAGCCACGGCGTCAGTTGAAGCGGCCCCAGTAGCGGAAGAGGCACAAGCGACCACGGCGGCTGCTCATGAATTTATTCCGGGTGACGGCGTTATGCTCAACATGTCCACCAAGATCATTAATCTGGTTGATCCAACTGGGCGAAAATATATTCGAGTGACCATTGTGGTTGAGTTTGCTCCAGACGACCCGGAATATGCGTCACTGCCGGAAGAGGAAAAAACAGCCTACCTGACCAGTTTTGAAGAAAAACTTACCTCCAGGCTGCCCATTATGGATGATACCGTCATCACGCTCCTCTCCACCAAAACATACGAAGACCTGTACACGGCGGAAGGCAAGGAAAAACTGAGGACAGAAATCATGACCACACTCGCCCAAAAACTTCCCGACCTGCACATCCTTTCGATCTATTTCACAGAATTTGTGGTGCAGTAGCCATGCTGGCACAACAGGAAATAGACGCCCTATTGTCTGGCGCGATTGACCTCGACCAAAAAGATGGTGGGGAGAGCGTCAATCTGGCAGACATGATGAATCCATCTGGCGAGCGCGCCAAGGATGGTGGCACGCGGCAGAAGAAGATTCAGGTTTACAACTTCTGGTTTCCCGCCCGTTTCTCCAAAGATCAGATGCGCGCCGTCGAATTGATTCACGAAGACCTGAGCGAACGCCTGACCACATCGCTGCCCACCTTCCTGCGGACCAACGTGCGCCCGCGGCTGGTTCACATCGAACAGGGCAGATTCCACGACTTCATCAAGGACTTCCCGCCCAACACCCTGTTCCATCTCATCTCGTTGGCTCCCTTACCCGGACACATGGTTCTCACCATGAGTCTGAACGTCAGTTACCTGATCCTGGAGCAACGGCTGGGAGGAAAAATTGAAGGGCGTTTTACTGAACGACAGTTGACCGAGATCGACCAATCCCTGCTGCGCGGGCTGGTGGAACACATGCTCGGAGATATGAAGAGCGCCTGGAGCAAGGTGGTGTCCCTCGAACCGTCCCTCGAAGACAGCACGGTCAACCAACATTGGGTTCAGATGATGATGGGCAATGAGCGTGTCCTGCTTTTGACGATCGAGATCAACATTCAGGGCGTAACCGGCACGATGAGCATCTTCATCCCCTTCAATATGCTCAAGCCCATTTCCGATGTCCTCAATCCGCACATCTGGATCGCAGGACGAAAAGAGAATCAAATTAATCCGGCGGCGCGCGAAGCCGCCATGCAAGCCATGATGAAGGCATCCTTTCCGGTGACTATTCTTTTGGGCAGCGCGGAACTATCTCTCAGAAGTTTATTGCATCTTTCCGTTGGGGATGTGATCGAACTCGACACCAGCATTGACAGCCCGTTGACGGTGCAAGTGTCCAACAAAAAACAATTCTATGCCCGCGTTGGAAAATCGGGCAAGCGGATGGGAGTGCAAATCACCCGTGTCTACCACGAAAATGACGATACCCGGACAGGTTTTTGAAAAGGAAAAATAAAAATGGAAAATATCAACATTGAAGCCGAAGAAACACCTGTTGCAAACGCCGCCGAATCGATGGCGGAAAAGCGCGCATCCAAAATGGAAGATTTCAACCAATCGAACATTGACTTGCTGCTTGATGTGGCAATGCGCGTCACGGTTGAACTGGGACGCACACGCATGAAACTTTCGCAAATTCTCGAACTGCAAGCCGGCTCTGTGATCGAACTGGATCGGCTCGCGGGTGACCCCGTGGACATCTTCGTCAACGATCACATGGTGGCGCGCGGCGAGGTGGTGGTGGTGGAAGATAAATTCGGCGTTCGCATCACAGAAATGCTTTCATCGGGCGGTGAGAAGGCTGCATCATGATGCAGACAGTGATCGCATCCCTCCGCAAGTGGTTCGAGGGACTCAGCAAACAGCAAAAACTGTTCGTTGCTGCGCTGGCATTCAGCCTGATCTCCACTGTTGCGCTTTTCAGCATTGGCGATACTTCGTCCGTGACCAAAGACCCGCTTGGGTCAACACCCTTCTATTTCGTGAGCGCCTTTGTAAAACTGATCGCTGTGCTGGTCTTGATCGTCGGCGTTTCCATCATCGCCCGCCGCTGGATTCAGCCCGGGGCGGGGATCAATTCGACCCGACAACTGCAACTGCTGGAGACCATCCGGCTATCTCCCAAACAGGCTCTTCACCTTGTCTCCATTGGAAATCAAAAACTGCTGATCGGCGCCACCGACCAAAGCGTATCGTTGATCGCTCCCGTCGAAGAAGACAGTTCCGCTTTCTCGTCCAATGAAAAATTTCAGCCCTCATCCGGGTTGGAATTTGGCTCTCTGCTTCGGTCATTTAATGCAGACCTTGCTTTGGGAAATACAGGTAAAAAAAATGAAGACCACCTTGCTTGAAAAAATGCGCCCTGCAAAAAAGTGGATTCTGCCCGTTGTTATTTTGGGTTTATTGTTGAGCGGATGCTCAACCTTGCCCGGCGCCACATTGACGATTGATCCGCAATCCAGCGAGCCGACCAAAGTCACATCCGGCGTGCAGTTGCTGGTGCTGATGACCATCCTCTCGCTCGCGCCGACAATCTTGATTCTGGCAACTTCATTTACCCGCATCGTGATTGTGCTTTCGATGGTGCGGACCGCCATCGGCACGCCTTCCGCGCCGCCCAATCAGGTGATTATTGGTCTGTCCCTTTTGCTCACCTTTTTCATCATGATGCCCGTCTACAAGCAGATGGACGAAACCGCCATCCAACCCTACATCAAAGAACAGATCACCCAGGATGTGGCGCTGAAAAAGGCACAGGCTCCGGTGCGCGAGTTCATGTTCAAGCAGACCCGCGAAAAAGACATCCAATTATTTTTGGACCTGGGCAACGAACCGCAACCCTCCACTATTGATGACATCCCCACACTGACCCTCTTCCCCGCCTTCGTCATCAGCGAACTGCGGACGGCCTTCACGATGGGATTTGTGATCTACATCCCCTTCCTGATCATCGATCTTGTCGTTTCCAGCATCCTGCTTTCGCTGGGCATGATGATGCTGCCGCCTTCGCTGGTTTCCCTGCCTTTCAAACTTTTACTCTTCGTGATGGTGGACGGCTGGTATTTGCTGGCGCGCAGTTTGGTCTTGAGTTTTAACAGCGGTTAATGAGGACACAATGACTGAAGCCTATGTGCTTACCCTTGGACAAAATGCAATTCTGATTTCCCTCATTTTGGCAGGTCCCATTTTATTGATCAGCCTGCTGGTCGGCAGTTTGGTGAGTCTGGTGCAGGCCGCGACCCAGATCAACGAATCGACGTTGATTTTCATCCCCAAGTTGATCGGTGTCATTCTGGTGCTGGCCATTCTTGGATCGTGGATGCTCCAGCAAGCCATGACATTTACCAACACTCTGTTTACCAGTCTGCCAGACCTGGTGCATTAATTTACAGGGTTTTCATCCCATGTCGTCGCTTCAAGTAGACCATATCATCCGATCGGTTGCACGACTAAAACCCATGCCGTCCAATGTCTCGCTGATCCTGCGCGAGATGAGCAGGCAGGATATTACGATCGATACGCTGGCAGGCATGATCGGACTGGATCAGGTGCTGACGGCGCTTGTCCTGCAAATGTCGAACTCGGTTTCGCTGGGCTATTCCCGCACCTGCTCGACCCTCGGCGAAGCGATCATGCACATCGGCTTGCAGCGACTCTGGTCGATCATCATAACCTCATCGGCGACTGGAATGATGAAGCACAGTTTGAGCGGATATCGTTTGGGCGCAGGTGAGTTGTGGCGGCACTCGCTGGTGGTCGGCGTGACCTCGGCATGGCTGGCGCGCACATTGCATTATCCCGACCCAGAACAGGCTTATGTTTCGGGGCTGCTTCACGACATCGGCAAACTGCTTCTCGACCAGTCAGTATTGAGCAATTATTCAACGATCGTTGATTATGTCGAAAAATATCAAATGCAATTGTGGCAGGTGGAGGAAAAGTTGATCGGTATTGACCATGCCCGTGTCGGCGGGTTGATCGCCGAACACTGGAATTTTCCGGTCGTGCTGGTGGATGCCATCCGTTTTCACCACGCCCCGTCGCTTGCCCGCGTCAACCAACATCTGGCAGCCATCGTCAACCTCGCAAATTTCTTTGCGGAAGATTATCAACAGGGGAAGTCGGCGCTGTTGAGTTTTCAGTTCCATCCTGAGTCGCTCAACATTCTCAAACTTACACCGGCGCAAGTGCAGACTCTAAAATCAAAAATGAAAGCCTCGGGAATATTCCCGAACGGCTAAGTCGAAAGTTTTTAGACATACCCTTGGCTTTTCGGGGGCTTAGCCCCCGGAAGAGCATAAGAGCATGGAATATTTCCGAACGGCTAAAAGGCTGGTCAAACCATGAAACGCGAAACGTTATCCGTCCTCGTCCTCGAACCCAACGCCATGCAATGTGATCTGATCAAACTGGCGCTGACCCGTCACCGCATGAATCCGATCATTTGCAGCCAGCCTGCCAACTTGAGACAGGAACTTGTTCAGCATCTGCCGGATGTCTTGCTGGTGGATACCTGCCTGCCCGGCATGAATGGACTGGACTTGATCGGTCAACTCAATGTGGAAGTCCTGTTGAAACGGACGAAGGTTTTTTTTATTTCTTCACTGGCATTTCCAGAAGTCATCCAAAAAGCGGCCAAGATTGGAGCCAGTGGATTTCTTGTCAAGCCGCTGAATCCCGACCTGTTGGCGGCCCGCATCCTCAATTGTTTTAACCGTCCCGCTGAACTTCGCAAAGCACCAGTGGCCGTAGGTCACGCTTCCAGCGTGACAGTCGCCGAAAGATTTTAGAATTTTGAAGTCGCGTTATTTTACAACCCAGTAACAACTCAAGGCAAAACCCTAAGAGATTGTTTAATAATCCCACTTTTTGACCACAAAGGCACGAAGTCTCAAAGACTCGAAGGAAAAAACTTTGTGTCTTGGTGACTTCGTGGTGAAGTTGTAAAACAGTCTCTTGGGGTCTAATTTTTGAGAGAAAATTTTGAAGCCACGATACTGCTCTTTCGGGGAGGGGCAAAAAAACAAAGCGTGCGATAACTCTCTATTATCGGCAGAATTTACGTTTTCTTTAGTTTTGCTTCACCTGACATTTACGGACACCTACGGGGGAATCAAGTATCATCTTTTTAGGATGATTTATGAGCATTTCCGTACTCCAGGCGCAATTATTCTTTCTTGCTTTTACCCGCATCATGGCGGTCATTATTCATGTGCCAGCGCTGGGCGGACAGAACATCCCCTCGCAGGTGCGGATCGGACTGGGCATGACTCTGGCTCTCGTACTGCTCCCCACTCAACCCACACCCACAGATCTGGCAGTGATCGGCTCCTTCGCCTTTGGCATTGCCATTGCAAAGGAAATCATCATCGGCACGTTGATCGGCTTCGCCGCCGATTTGGCCTTTGGCGCAATCCAGATCGCCGGTTCGGCAATGGGCATGGGCAGTGGATTCGAATCCGGGCGCATCTTCAACCCGGCGCTTGGCGAATCGGGCTCTGCGTTCGACCAAATCTTTGTCATGACCGCCGCGATGGTTTTTCTGGTGTTGGACGGTCATCATCTCGTCCTGATCGCCCTGCAAAATACTTTCAATGCCGTTCCGCTGAATGGCAATCTTCCGTTCAACGGACTGGAATCAGTCCTCAAAATGACTTCAACTTTTATCTCCGCCGGTGTTCACATGGCTCTGCCCGTCATGGCGGCTTTGTTTTTGACCGACCTCACTCTTGGATTGCTGGCACGCGTTGCGCCCCAGGTTCAGGTTTATTTTCTCGGCTTGCCGGTCAAAGTGGTTGTGGCGATGATCGCCATGGGCATGACTTTCGCCGTCGTTTTTCCGTATCTTGGTTCCCTGTTCAAATCCATGGCAGAGAACATGCTTTTATTTGTGAAGTGAGCGAACAGCATGGCAGATAAAACCGAAGCCCCAACTCCCCATCGCCTACAGGAAGCCCGTGAAGAAGGGCAGGTGGTTCGCAGTCAGGAATTGATCACTGCGGCAGTCATCCTGATGGGCGCCTTCCTCCTGCGCGGGCCGGGCGCACAGTTGGGATTAAGTTTCGAGTCGCTCATTACCAATACCATGGTCGAACTCCCCACCGAAATCAGCGTGGAATGGCTGCGCGAAACATCCATTGATATCGGTTTGCAAGTCCTTCCATCGTTTGCGCTGATCTTGTTGGGCTTGATGCTGGCTGGCTCAGTCGTTACCCTTGGGCAAACCGAATTCCTGTGGGCAGGCAAGCGCATCGGTTTTGATTTCAAGCGCGTCAATCCGCTCGAAGGCTTCAAGCGGATTTTCTCGAAGCACGGCTTGATCGAACTTCTGCGCTCCCTACTTAAATTGGGCTGGGTCTCGTGGATCGCCTACGGCTTTTTGCGCTCCCGCTTCGTGACCCTGCTCTCGCTGACTCAGTTTGACATGCTCACCGCTGTGGACAGTTTTGTCGAGATATCCCTTTCGCTTGCCTTGCGCGTCGGCGGCATGTATCTGGTTCTCGCCGTTGCCGATTATGCCTACCAGCGTTGGGACTTGTACAAGAATTTGCGCATGAGCAAGGACGACATCAAACAGGAACACAAACGCTCGGAAGGCGATCCGCTGATGAAGAGCCGTATCCGCGGGATGCAAAGGCGCATGGCACGCGGACGCATGATGGCAAACGTCTCGAAGGCGACCGTGGTTGTCACCAACCCCACCCATCTTGCGGTGGCAA
>JFJP01041245.1_pt1 | contig 10044 bp, 7 predicted proteins | sample 431651 | NCBI WGS metagenome assembly JFJP01 (sample SAMN02602958, study PRJNA72255) | Microbial mat metagenome, whole genome shotgun sequencing project. | biome: fresh water; feature: sink hole; material: water; isolation source: purple microbial (photo- and chemosynthetic) mats found in...
GGGTGAACTGTTGCAGATGAGCTCCGAAATTACAGGTAATCTGATGATTGGTTACGAAAAGAAACTTGGGGAAATAATAGCAGGATTGTTACCGGCAGGATCAGTAACCGGAGCTCCCAAGAAAGAGACAATCAATATAATAAGGAAGTGTGAAAATTATAACAGAGGCTGGTATACAGGTGTATTCGGAGTGTTTGACGGTACAACACTCGACAGCGGAGTAATGATCAGGTTTATTGAAAGAGCCGACAATAAGCTCTTCTTTAAGAGCGGGGGAGGAATAACATTTATGAGCGATCCCGTTAAGGAATATGAAGAATTAATATCCAAAGTATATGTCCCTGTTGGTTGAATCTATAAAAGTGCTTGATGGTAAGTTGTTGAATATCAGCAAGCACAATGAGCGCATGCAACGTTCTTTGTTTGATCTGTACGGAAAGAAGGGTACTGTTTCCCTCGAAAAAATCATCGAAGTGCCACAATCAGCTCTTTATGGGGTTTATAAATGCAGAGTAGTATATGATGATAAAAACACTGAAATTGAATTCATACCATATATAATAAGAGAGGTCAGATCACTTCGTATAGTAAACGATGATGATATAAGTTATTCCTATAAGTTTGCCGACAGGTTAAACTTAAGTAGACTTTTCGATCTGAGGGGAGAATGTGATGACATATTGATTATCAAAAATGGTTTGGTTACTGACACCTCCTACGCAAATGTCATATTGAAGGATCATAATGGCCGCTGGTGCACTCCATCATCCTGCCTGCTTAAAGGAACGAGACGGTCTCAACTGCTGGATGATAAAAGCTTAACAGAGACCAGAATATCTGTCGCAGATCTTGAGAATTACTCTGAGATCCGGCTAATTAATGCAATGATAGGAATAGATGATTCAGAGAGTATTCCTGTAAGTGAATTATTGTCGTTATGATTTTTATTCCAACAAATTTGAAGTGTCAAAATAAAAACTACATTTAGTTTTTTATTTTTTGGGGAATTTTTACTTTTTATACTTCAATTTGTATCTGACCAATGTTCAATAATTCAGTCTTGTCGCTCAGTATGTCTGATACTGAGAAAAAACTATATCTTTTGGAACTTATTCAATCCGGAGGGCCTGAACTTCAGGATTATGACAAATTCACATCAGTGATTAACAGTCTGAGCGAACCTCAGGTTGATGATTTTCGCTCGCTGCTGGCACCTGTACTTAATGAGAATACTTTAATCGGCTACGGTTTTAAAAAGCCTTTTGGCTATCCCGGCGATTTCAGCCTTATTAATTCAATTTATAGTTTTCATATCAATGAAGACATTCGATACAGAAACTGGGATGTTTTTTTTCAGAATCAACCCGGTGCCATTGCTGTAAGAAACCGGAAGGATTATTTTATCAATAAGTGTAAACAGCTTACATCATCAGTGGACAAAGACATAAAAGTCCTTATCCTGGGTTCTGGTCCGGCAACAGATGTTAACGAATTCATGGTTACTAATCCGGGCAGCAAAATAACTTTCGATCTTATTGATTTTGATCAGAATGCAATAGATTTTTCGAGGAAGCAAAATGAGATATTCAATGGTGCAATCTCATATAACCGGATTAATGTGCTTCGGTACAAACCATTCAAAACATATGATCTGATCTGGAGCGCCGGGCTCTTCGATTATTTCAAGGATAAACACTTCGTGTTCCTGATTCAAAAATATATCAATTACCTGAAGGAAGACGGTGAGTATATTATCAGCAACTTCAGCACAGAGAATCCGACAAGAAGGCTTATGGAGGTATTATCTGACTGGTTTCTGAATCACAGGAGCAAAACTGACCTTCTGAATATTGCAAAAAAAGCCTGTATTAATGAAAAATGTGTTCAGATTGATACTGAACCACTTGGGGTTAATCTTTTTCTGAGGATCATTAAGCATTAAAAATGAAACCTTGTTTTAATTCAAAATCTGTAAAATGAATTTTCTTAAAGGTACATCAGCCAATCTGCTTGGACTTCCATCTGCCTTCGAGGGATCGTGGACATTTGACCGGGTGACTTTGTCCTTTTCAGGTAGCATGGCTAAATATGAAAAGGATTATCTTGAAGATTATTTTTTAAAATCTCTGGTTCCTTTCAGGTTTTCTCTCATTCTTGGAATGATCTTTTACGGAGCATTTGCGTTTCTTGATGCATCATCGGTTCCGCAACTAAAAGAGATCTTCTGGTTCATACGCTTTGGAGTAGTCTTTCCTGTTCTGATTGGTGTCTTTGCCTTCACTTTTTCGAAGACATTCAAAAAATATATGCAGCTTGTTATTTCCTTTATCATGTTCCTTACCGGATTCGGAATTATTGTGATGATAATTTATGCTGCCCAGGTTTCAAATTATAATTACTATGCCGGACTTATTCTTATTTTTATTTTTGGCTATACCTTTATAAGGGCAAGATTCATATATGCTTCAATTTCAGGATGGCTTATTGTTGTAGCGTATGAGATCTCAGCAATCTGGATTTCTGATACACCTATCGAGATCCTTATTAATAACAATTATTTCTTTATAAGTGCCAACGTTATCGGAATGTTTATAAGCTATTTTCTTGAACTATCCTCCCGCAACGATTTCTATATGAGGAAATTACTTCAGCAGGAACAGGAAAATGTCCAGGCTGCAAATAATGCATTGGAAATCAGAGTGAAAGAGAGAACTGCAGAGCTTACCGATGCTTACCAGAATCTTAAAAATGAGATTGAAACACGGAAAAAGTTTGAAAAGGAGAGGGGTGAACTTGAGACACAGTTGTTTCAGCTGAAGAAGATGGAAACAATCGGGACTCTTGCCGGAGGCATAGCTCATGACTTTAATAACATACTTACCCCGATTCTGGGTTACACAGATATGGCTCTGGAAGAACTGCCTGATGAAAGCACTCTTCGTTTCGATATTGAGCAGATAAATCAGGCCGCAACACGCGGAAAAGATCTGGTACAGCAGATTCTGACTTTCAGCCGTGAAGTTAACTTCGATAAGAAACCTATTCAGCTCAATCTGGTGGTAACTGAAGTTCTGAACCTGCTTAAAGCCTCCTTTCCTACGGGTATTGAAATCAGACAGGATCTCAAACCTGATATAGGTACTATCCTTGCAGATGCTACTCATATGCATCAGATAATAATGAACCTGTGTACCAATGCCAGTTATGCCATGATGAATTCAGGCGGTATCCTTGAGGTTAAACTCGATGTTATTTCTGCAGACAAGACGCTTACGAAGCAGGTTCCTAATCTTAAGAAAGGAAAATATGTCAGACTCATACTCTCAGATACCGGACACGGGATGGATAGTAAGACCAAAGAAAGAATATTTGAACCTTTCTTTACGAGGAAAGAGGTTGGATCAGGCTCCGGTCTGGGTCTCTCCGTTGTACATGGCATTGTAAACAACTACGGAGGAGCTATTACTGTTGACAGTACAGTTGGTGTGGGAACAACTTTTACGATCTACCTGCCGCAGTATGGGACAGGTCCGGTAAGTACTGACGACGTTAACAGGACCATTACAAAAGGGGATGAGTATATACTGTTTGTGGATGATGAGCAGGAGATAACATTCATGGGGAAGAAAATGCTTGAAAATCTGGGATATAAGGTTACTATCAAGACTGATTCATTGTCTGCACTCGAAGAGTTTAAATCAAATCCAAATAAGTATTCATTACTTGTTACTGATCAGACAATGCCCAGGATGTTCGGGACTGAACTTGCTGTGAGGATGAAAGAAATCAGACCTGATTTAAAAGTAATTATTATAACCGGCTATATTGATAAACTGTCGGAGGACATGATAACCGAAGCAGGTATATCTGAAATAATTATGAAACCTCTGATATTAAGCGACTTCAGCAAGATTATCAGAAAGGTCCTCGATGAAAAATAAAATATCTGAAAATGGCTAAAATTCTTATTATTGATGATGAAACTGCAATCTCCATGATGTTAAAAAAAATGGTTGAAAAGGCAGGATTCGAAGCAAAAACCGCAAATAACGGAGTTGAGGGATTAAGTGTATTCGATACATTTAATCCTGATCTTCTGATTACAGATATCGTTATGCCTGAGAAAGAAGGTCTTGAGCTGATATTTGAACTCAGAAGAAAGAATCCGAATTTAAAGATTATTGCTATTTCAGGAGGAGGTCGCTTTCAGTATGAGGGTTATCTTAACAGTGCTAAGCATCTGGGTGCGAACAGGGTTTTTCAGAAGCCGCTGGACCTGAAGGAACTGATGAATAGTATTACTGAGTTATTAAGCTGAATATCCAGGGGGAGAAGTATGATTTCATTCGACATGCGGACAATTATTGTAATTTTTATTATTACATATTTGGTCTGCACTGCAGTAATCCTAATAATATGGTTTCAATACCATAAACATTACAGGGGAACCGGATTAAGAAATAAATTTTTACATGACAGGAAGGCGGAGGAGCAGGAATTATCCAAAGCCAGCGAAGAAAAGATCAGTGAGCAGAATAAGTACAATGAGATTATCCGCGTCGAGCGTAATCTGTTGAGAGCACTTATTGATAACATACCTGATCCGATATCGATAAAAGACAGGAAGGGAAGATACCTCCTTAATAATAACGCTCATCTCGAAGTTATAGGAGCAGAGAATCAGGAAGAGGCATTAGGCAAAACTGTTTATGATTTTTTGCCTGAAGAGGATGCTGTTGCATCAGATGATGATGATATGAAAGTTCTGCAGACAGGCAGGATGATGTTGGATAAGGTGGAGAAAAGGTTAAACATTGAAACCGGATTCCATCATTCCCTTCTAACAAGCAGAATCCCTATACTTGACTCAGAAGGAGCAGCAACACAACTGGTGACTATCAGTCATAATATTACTGACAAAAAAAGGGCCGAAGATACTTACAGAGAGAGTGCTGAATTCAACAGATCCCTTTTACAGACCGTTCCGTTTGGAATGGATATAGTTGATGAGGAAGGAACAGTTCTTTTCCAGAGTGATAGCTTTAAAAAATTGTTTGATTCCGACTCCATTGGAAGGAAATGCTGGGATATTTACAGGGATGATAAGAAACAGTGTCAGGATTGCCCTTTAATTAAGGGGATTGTAATTGGCAAAACTGAAAAGTATGAATCACATGGAGTGAATGGTGGCAGAATTTTCGATATTTATCACACTGGTATGATTTATCAGGGCAGGAAAGCAATGCTCGAGATATTCCACGATATAACAGAACGAAAAATTATTGAAGAAGAACTTACTCAATCAAAGGAGAAAGCCGAAGAGAGCGACAGACTGAAAACTGCTTTTCTTCATAATGTGTCGCATGAGATTCGAACACCAATGAATGCAATCGTTGGATTTGTAACTCTTCTGGGAGAACCTGATTTAACTCCTGAAACCCGGAGTTCTTACCTTGAGATTGTTACACAGAGCAGTAACCACCTGCTCTCTATTGTTACTGATATTATAGAGGTATCTAATATCGAGGCAGGAAAACTGAAACTGAATATGAATAAAGTTGTTGTCAACTCAGTTATGCAGAAACTCCACCAGCAATTCACCCACGTTGCCTCTTCTAAAGGGCTGGAGCTAATCTACGAACAACCTGATTCTGATCCCGAAAAACACTTCTATACCGATTCTACCAAACTTGTTCAGGTTCTTTCCAACCTACTTACAAATGCATGTAAATTCACATCGGAAGGACATGTAAAAATGGGCTATACCTTTTCTCCTGACAACATCGAGTTTTATATTACAGATACAGGAATCGGCATCCCGGAAGATAAACAATCAAAGGTTTTTGAAAGGTTTTATCAGGTCGACAGCGGAGAGGACAGGCAATATGAGGGAACCGGATTAGGTCTTTCATTATCAAAGGCTTATATTGAATTTCTCGGAGGGAAATTATGGGTAGAATCAAAAGCAGGAAAAGGTTCCACTTTTTTTCTTACGCTGCCTTGCTGAGTTAATTATATTCCTGCTAAAAGCCGGGGATCCTTCTACCGCTCAGGATGACAGGTTATTAGTGGGACAAGAAGGGGAAAGAAATGGCGATTCGTATTGCTATTATCATTTTAAGGAATTTTCCATCGAATCGCCATTTCTTTCCCTCCTAGAACCCTGATTCAGTGTCATCCCGAACGCTAGTGAGGGATCTCCTTGAATGAGCAGGAGTACTTTATACAAGTTTTGACATTCAGAATAGCGATAGCAAGTGATCTATTGGCCTGAAACGGAGTGTTAAAATCTGTATTTACAGTAATTTGAGTGCTGGCGAATGATCGCCTGGCATCAGCCATCAATCCCCGAATCCAAAGAACTGCAGGGTTATAGTTCAGCTATGAGCTATATCCTGAAATACGAATACTTAGAATAATTCAATAAGACTCTCCGTGATCCCTCAGTGTAACTCCGTGGTTAACTCCGTGTGACTCCGTGGTTATTTTGATGCTATTTTTCACACCGCTCAAATTCTACTGTTAATAAATTAACATAAATATCATATTATGTTATTTGTATTGATTTATTACTTTAATTTGCGGCAAAGTAAAAAAAATGTTTCCCTTTAGTTCTCTTTTTACACAAGTGCCTTTAATCATTCTGGCAGCCGCATATATGCTCTATTTCGGAGCTTATGCTGTTGGTAAGTCAAAGGAGAATTTAGCTGAAGATCAACCAGAACCCAAAGAGCAGTCTCTGATTGTTAATCAGGTTTCAGATGTAAACACATACTTTTTTAGCACCATATCTGAGACTGCACAGAATGTTGCTGAACCGGCAAAAAGGCCTGTTGCTATATACAGATCTTATCTGGCATGTCAATATTTTGATCCTGACAGAGAAATCTGTTCCGGTCTAACTTCATATTATCTTTTCTCCCGTCCTCCTCCCTGCAGGGGATAAACTCCGCAACTGAAGTTATATCAGTTACTTATTATTTAACAATGGATCTCACATAATCTGTTGTTATAATTCCATCGTTATCAGAATTATCTGATAACTGAAAAATTAACTTAAATGTTCCATGAAAAATCATATCAAGTTCATATTTATTCTATTCATTGCGTCTGCATCCGCGATTAAGGCTCAGGAGTCGGCCAGCTCAATAGACAGTGCGGTTTTTAAGATGATTAACCTGGGAGAGATTGTAATTAAAGCTTCAAAAGACAATGTCACTTACAAGTCTATACCTGCTTCAGTATCAGTTATATCCTCTGCCAGCATAACAGATAACCAGATCCAGTCTTTAAATGAAATATCATCCTCAGCACCTAATTTCTTTATGCCCGATTATGGTTCAAAACTGACATCTCCTGTTTATATCAGGGGCATAGGATCGAGGATAAACTCACCCTCTGTTGGTCTGTATGTTGACTATGTTCCGTATTTTGAAAAAGCAGCCTTCGATTTCGATTTCTTCGATATAAAGCGGATTGAAGTCCTTCGCGGTCCTCAGGGAACTTTGTTCGGAAGAAATACTATGGGTGGTATCGTGAATATTGTTACAACTTCACCAATGGACTATACCGGCACTCACCTGAACCTTTCTGCAGGCAATTACGGCACTTACTCGGTAAATGGTGGTCATTATGGTAAGCTTGGAAACAGGTTCGGATACTCGATAGCCCTGAATTATGTGCATAACGATGGCTTTTATACCAATCAGTTTACAGGAAGCCAGGTCGATAAGCTGAATTCATACGGAGTAAGAAACAGATTGATTTATGAGGTTTCAAAAAAACTTACTGTTGAAAATATTATTGGTTACGAACTTAGCCGGCAGGGGGGATATCCGTATGCTCTCTATAACGACTCAACAATGCTTGCCGAGAAAATCAGCTATAACCAGTATAGTTCATATAACAGATCTCTTTTTTCTGATGCATTACTGATTAAGTATACAACTTCCGGTTTTGACCTTACAGCAACAACATCCTACCAGTATCTCGATGATCTTCAGGATATTGATCAGGATTTTACGCCATCTTCACTGTTCTTTATTTCACAGAAACAGAAACAGAATATGGTTTCACAGGAGGTTGTAATAAGATCAAATGGAAAACATAAGTATAACTGGTTGTTCGGGGGGTATGGATTCTTTCAGGCTTTTGATAATGCAGTAAATGTAGATTCATATGCAGCCAGTCTGAGTTATCTGAAAACATATGATCACAAGATAGAAGGATATGCTTTTTTTCACCAGTCAACATTGAATGATTTTATAATTAAAAACTTTTCCCTGACCGGTGGTATCAGGATCGATTCTGAGACAGACCAGCTTGATTATACTTACGATCGCAATCTGAAAGGGGTTCAGGCAATTCTGGCCGATACACTTTACCCCCCTCTGGAGTCGCTTGAGATAATTCCAAGAATGGCCCTCAACTACAAGATTATGAAGAGTAACCTTTATGTGGTGATTGCCAGGGGATATAAAACCGGCGGATTCAACTCAACATTTGAACGTCCTGAAGACCTTACCTTTGATCCTGAACACAGCTGGAATTATGAAATTGGGGTAAAAACGCCAATGCTGAATAATTATATCTATGCCGATCTTGCATTTTTTTATATAAACTGGAAGAATCAGCAGATCTATCAGACTGTTCCCAGTGGAAGGGGCTCAATGCTCAAGAATGCAGGTCATTCTGTGAGCAAGGGAGGAGAGCTGTCACTTAAAACAATTCCTGTAAAAGGTTTTGAATTCAATATCGCCTATGGTTATACAAATGCCACATTCATTTCATACGAGCTTAATGCAACAACTAATTATAACGGTAATTTTCTGCCATATGTGCCCCGTCACACTCTCTCTCTGCAGACAACGAAATCTGTGCAGGTTCACAATTCAGCTTTCCTCGATAATATAAGGATAAACCTTCTTTATCGCGGAGCAGGAAATATCTACTGGGATGAAGAAAACTCTGTGAGTCAGCCCTTTTATGGCTTGATAGACGGGAAAGTCTCATTAATCAGAAAGTCGATGCAGTTCGATATATGGGCTAAAAACATTCTGAATACTTACTATGAGGCTTTTTACTTCGAAGCTCTCGGAAACAAATATGTTCAGACCGGAAAACCTGCTCAGGTGGGAATTAATTTATCAGTAAAATTCTAATAAATGAAAGAGAAAACCTGGACCAAGTTTCCTGTTCTGTTCAGTCTTTATATCGCACAGTCGATTCCAATGAGCTTTTTCTCTACGGTAATCCCGGTAATAATGCGGCAGGAGAAGTATTCCCTCGAATCGATTGGATTGCTTCAGCTCGTTAAACTTCCCTGGATATTCAAGTTTCTATGGGCTCCGGTAATTGACAATAATGCCCGTTCAGATAAACAACTCAGGCGGTTGATAATACTATCTGAATTGTTCTATGCTCTTGTTATTCTGAGCATAGCAATGTTTGATCTGCAGACCGATTTCAAACTGATTGTAATTCTGATGATTGTGGCATTTATTGCATCAGCCACCCAGGATATCGCTGTCGATATTTTTGCTATTCTGCAATTAAAACCAGATGAACGCAGTTTGGGTAACAGCATGCAGTCGGCCGGGAGTTTTGTAGGGAGCCTCTTCGGGACAGGTGTAGTTTTGATAGCTTATTATTATTTTGGATGGACAGCACTGCTTGTCGTTCTTGCAGCATTTGTAGCATTTGCCCTTGTGCCTCTGCTTCTTTATCGTAAGCCTCCTGTAAATAATATTGATAATGAGAACAAACCACGTGTCTCACTCATTGAGATTTATCGTTTTTTTGCCGAAAAGGGAAAACATAAAAGGGTTCTGATACTAATCTTTTACTATTCCGGTATTATTGGCATACTTACAATGGTAAAACCCTACCTGGTTGACCTTGGATATAATGTAAAACAGATCGGCTTCATTTCAGGAATATTCGGAACCTCAGTCGGCGCACTAATGGCACTGGCAGGTGGTTTTATCGTGAAGAAAGCAGGCAGGAACACTTCTATGTACATATTTTCTTTATTCAGCCTGATTA
>JFJP01044405.1_pt1 | contig 10044 bp, 4 predicted proteins | sample 431651 | NCBI WGS metagenome assembly JFJP01 (sample SAMN02602958, study PRJNA72255) | Microbial mat metagenome, whole genome shotgun sequencing project. | biome: fresh water; feature: sink hole; material: water; isolation source: purple microbial (photo- and chemosynthetic) mats found in...
GAAAGCGTATAACCGAAATGGGTTTTATTAAAGGTAAAGAAGTGAAAGTAATTAAAAACGCACCGCTAAAAGACCCGGTTGAATATAGCATAATGGGCTACGAAATTTCGTTGCGTCGCAGCGAAGCAGCTTTAATTGAAGTGGTTACTATTGAACAAGCCAAACTTACCGCCCATGAAGCGGTGTATAACGGAACCATAACCGAGGATTTATTTAAAGAATTTTCGATAGAAAAGGGAAAAGAAATAAATGTGGTTTTGATAGGTAACCCCAATGCCGGAAAAACCACGCTTTTTAATTATGCATCGGGGTCAAAAGAGCACACGGGCAATTACGGCGGTGTTACAGTAGATTCGAAAGAAGCTACTTTTAAGCAAAACGGTTATGCATTCAATATTACCGATTTGCCCGGCACGTATTCGCTGAGTGCTTATTCGCCCGAAGAAATTTTTGTTCGAAATTATATTTTGAACGAAATGCCCGATGTAATTATTAATGTTGCCGATGCTTCGAACCTTGAACGCAATTTATATCTGACTACTCAAATCATCGATATGGACGTAAAGGTAGTTATGGCGCTTAATATGTACGACGATTTACTGCGAAAAGGTGCACGACTCGATTACGAAAATTTGGGCAAATTGCTCGGTATTCCGTTTGTGCCTACAGTAAGTTCAAAAGGGCGAGGCATAAAGGAGCTTTTCGATAAAGTAATTGAGGTTTATGAAGATAAGTCGGAAATTACGCGACATATTCATATAAATTACGGATTAAGCACCGAAAAGGCGATAAAAACTATTCAGCAGAAAACGATGTGGAAGTTATGAAATTGATTGAAACGGCACCGAATGTCGATAAAATTAAGGAAATAGCAAAGCATGCAGCCAAAGCTTTGCAAAATGAGCTTTCCGACGATACCGAATCGATTATTACCGATGCCAAATACGGGTTTATTTCAGGGGCTTTAAAAGAAACTTTTAAAGAAGGTGTGTTGGACCGACGAAAAGAAACCGATAGGATAGATTCGGTGGCTACTCATAAGTTTTTGGGTTTTCCTATCTTTTTGGCATTCATGTTTTTAATGTTTCAGGCTACTTTTACGCTGGGCGAATTTCCAATGAACTGGATAGACGGCGGTGTGGCATGGTTGAGCAATTTTCTGACTGAAAACATGCCCAACGGCATGTTTAAAGATTTGCTTATCGACGGAATTATTGGTGGAGTAGGTGGGGTTATCGTCTTTTTACCCAATATTCTGATTTTATTCTTTTTCATATCATTACTTGAAGATACCGGCTACATGGCGCGCGTGGCATTTATAATGGACAAACTGATGCACAAAATGGGCTTGCATGGTAAATCGTTTATTCCGTTGCTTATGGGTTTTGGTTGCAATGTGCCTGCCATAATGGCTACCCGAACGCTTGAAAACCGCAACGACCGTCTGCTTACCATGCTCATTAATCCGCTTATGTCGTGCAGTGCGCGGCTGCCGGTGTATGTGCTTATTATTGGTGCTGTTTTTCCGAATTATCCCGGCACTATGTTATTTGCCATATATTTCTTCGGAATAGCCTTAGCTATTGGTGTGGCCATTTTGTTCAAAAAAACCTTGTTCAAATCGGTCGAAACGCCTTTTGTAATGGAACTTCCACCGTACCGAATGCCAACCCTGCGCGCAACCACTATGCACATGTGGCATAAAGGACAACAATATTTGCAAAAAATGGGAGGCGTAATTCTTACGGCATCCATCATTATTTGGGCATTGGGTTATTTTCCGTTAAAATCGGAACCGGTGGCGGTTTTAGATAACGAACTGGCAAAAATGGAAGTTTATTACAATCAATTAATTAACGAAGCCCCAACTGCACAAGCAAAACTGCAATTGCAAACCGACAGCGCGCACCAACTTAAAGAACTGGGTTTGGTTCGCGAAAGCATTCGACAAGAAAACTCGTATATTGGTAAAATAGGCAAATTTGTAGAACCGGTTATGGCGCCCCTGGGTTTTGAATGGAAAATAAGCGTGGCAATTTTAACCGGTATTGCAGCCAAAGAAGTGGTAGTAAGCACTATGGCAGTATTGTTTCAGGCAGAGGAAGAAGATGCCGAATCGGAAGGACTGCAATATAAATTGCGTGCCGAAGAATATCGCACCGGTCCCAAAAAAGGACAAAAAGTGTTTACACCGGCAACTGCTTTGGCACTTATGGCATTTATACTTATTTATTTTCCGTGTGTGGCAGTAGTTGCCGCCATAAATAAAGAATCGGGTAAAATGAAATGGGCCATATTTACCATGGTTTACACCACCGGATTGGCTTGGGTAGTGGCTTTTATTGTCAATAATTTAGTTCGAATATTCATTTAAAAATTATAAAAATATGTGGCAAGAAATAAGTACAGCTATTTTGGTAAGCGCAGCCATTGCCAATGTAATATTTCAGACCTACAAAATGCTGAAACCAAAAAAACAACATGCTTGTGGTTGTGCTGGCGCATGCAGCATGAAAGAAGCAAAAGGATTTAAGCCTATAAAAGTACATGCAGCTTAAATGTACTTGGCGTATATATTTTCGAAATAAGAAATACCTATTTTTTCAAAAAAAATGATTAAGTTAGCATCAACGTTTAAAATAAAATTAAATGCGACTATTATCAATTTTTTTAATTTTGTTATTCCTTAATTTTGAGCAGATTATACTTAGTCAAAATAGAATTGACAGTCTGAAAAATGCCATTGAAAATACGAAAGATATAGAAAAAGCTTTCAATTTAAAACTGTCGTTAATTAATGAATTAGAAAAAACAGACTTGCAGCAAGCTATACAAATTGCGTTTGATGGATTGCAGTTGGCTAAAAAAGAAAAAAAACCTTTCTTTATTCGAAATTTTAATACCATTTCGGGAAATTTATATATACGAATTGGTAATTATGACGCTGCACTTAATCACTATTTGGAAGCCACTAAGCAATCGATTGAGTTAAAAGACAGAATGGCAGAGTTGCTATTGCAAAATAACATAGGCGAAGCCGATACTACCCTAAAATGGGAAGGCAAGGGTTTACATGCTTCGTTATTCAATAATATTGGAAATATTTATGCTTCATTAAATAACCCCGAAGCGGCGTTGAAATATTATACACAATCGAAAGAAATTGCCGAAAAAAATAATGAGCCGGATAATTTGGCAAGAGTATTACGTAACATCGGAAATTTGCAAGTTACGTTGAAAAAATTCGACGAAGCCGAAAAAAATCTGTTGCAGGCGTTGGAAATTAGAAGAAAACAAGGAAATAAATCCGAAATATTTTCTTCGATATTAGCCTTAGGCAAACTTTATAACGATTCCGAAAATACGAATAAGGCTTTAAAATATGCGCTAAGTGCCGATTCGTTGGCTGTTAGTTTAAACGCTATTCCGCTTCTGCACAATTCTACCATGTTATTGTCTGATGTGTATTACAAAAAAGGCGATTACTTAAACGCTTTATTGCTTTACCGAGCACATAAAGATTACAACGACAGTTTGTATAACCTTACCATGACCAACGAGATAACACGGCTCGAACTCGATTATCAATTTAAGGAAAAAGAAAAAGAGATGATTGAGCAACAAAATAAGCGCGAATTTAATTTTGTGCTTATGTTGGTTGCATCGGTTGTGCTTATTGCTTTTGTACTTATGTTGTATCTGTCGCTCAGGTACAGAGTTTCGCGCATTAAAGCCGAGCAAAAAAACCTGCAACTCGAAAAACAAGCCCTGGAACTAAATCTGGAAATACGAAGCAAAGAGCTTATAACCAATGTTATGTATATGGTTAAAAAGAACGAAATGCTAAAAGAAGTAACCGAAAAATTGTTAAGCACCGTTCAACGCGCCATTCCCGATAACCGTGTTGTTATTCAACAAGCCATTGTCGACATACAATCATCGGTTGATGACGATGTGTGGGAAGAGTTCGAAGTTCGTTTCAACCAAGTACATTCTGATTTTTATAATAAGCTCAGCACCTATTTTGAAGAACTTACCCCTAATGAGAAAAAGCTCTGTGCTTTTCTGAAATTAAATATGAGCACCAAAGAAATTTCGGCGCTCACCCAGCAGTCGGCACGAAGTATTGAAGTTGCCAGAGCTCGTTTGCGCAAAAAACTCAATATTGCAAATACCAACGTAAATTTGGTGAATTTTTTAAGCGAACTTTAAAAATTTGGCTTTTAATTATTTTTAGCCGTTAAGTTGTTATTTATAAGCTTCTTATCTCTTCTTATTCTTATTTAATGTTTTGCCCAAACAGGTATTGTGCAAGTATTGTGCAAGCCTGTTTTGTTATTTGTGGGTTTTTGTGCAAGTTTTATGAAACCATAGAACTTGCGCCGGAGCAGTTTTGTAGTACTGTTTTTTTATATAAAAACTTACTGCCTATCGTACTATTGTAAAGTTAAAAACACGCCAACGTTATGATAAGAGAAAGAGTTATTAGAATGCGTGCAAGGTCGAAAAATAAAACCGATTCTGAAGTTAACGATAACATAGATAAGTTAATTTCTGATAAAATGGAAAAAATTGATGTTTTGCAGAGCGCATTAAAAAAACTGTTAGATGGTATTAAAAAAGATACCGATTCGAAATAAAGATTGCACTTAATGATTTAGAATTAATATTTGTTTAATTAAATTGAAGTACTATGAGAATAATTTCTTACTTTTTGATGTTTTTGCTGCTTCAAATAAGTTTAATAACTTCTGCCCAAACCGATAAAGGATATATCGATGGGCAAATACGAGTTAAACTTACTGAAGAAGGAGCATTGTTGCTTTCGAAAAAAAGCATGACAAAAACTAAATCGGGGGTTATTAAAACCGGTTTAAGTTCAATTGATAAAATTTCCAATAATTTGGAAGTGGTACAATTCGAACGATTGTTTCCGTACAACCCGCAATACGATGCCCGACACCGTAAGCACGGTTTGCATTTGTGGTATACCATTACCTACCGTAATGCTACCGACGCCAAAGAAGCTGTAAGGCTTTTTGCTGCCGATAAATCGGTTGGTTTTGCTGAAAAGGTGCTGGAAGCTAAGCTTATTCCGTACAAAATGAGTCCGTTTAACGGAGTAAATTTGAAAACCGGCGATCAACCTTTTGACGACCCGTATTTACCTTCGCAATGGCATTATAATAATACCGGTCAAACCGGCGGAACCGCAGGATCTGACATTAATTTATTCGAGGCGTGGAAATTACAAACCGGTAAAAGCAATGTTATTGTTTCTATTCATGACCAAGGGGTGGATTTTAACCACCAAGATTTGGCTGCAAACATGTGGGTAAACGAAGCAGAAAAAAATGGTTTGCCCGGTGTTGATGATGACTTTAACAAATATGTTGATGATATTTATGGTGTTAATTTTCGTACCATGAATGGCGAAATTAAACCGGAACCTCACGGAACCCACGTTGCCGGAACTATTGCTGCCGTAAATAACAACGGTGTTGGTGTTAGCGGTGTTGCAGGCGGCTCAGGCAAAGGCGACGGCGTAAGAATTATGAGCTGCCAAATATTGGAAAATGCCAACAATGCCCGTTCTTTTCAGTATGCTGCCGATAACGGTGCAGTTATTTCGCAAAACAGTTGGGGATATACTTCGCCGGGTGTTTTTGAACAATCGGTATTGGATGCGATTGACTATTTTGTTGAAGAGGCAGGTAATTATCCGGGCAGCCCAATGAAAGGCGGCGTGGTAATATTTGCAGCAGGTAACGATGGTGCCGACGGAGATTATTATCCCGGATATTACCATAATGTAGTAGCTGTTTCGGCAACCGGACCTACCAATAAAATTTCGTGGTTCTCAAATTATGGCGAATGGGTTGATATTTCGGCACCCGGCGGCGATATGAGTTTTGGCGGAAAAAATGGCGTATTAAGTAGCGTTCCGAACAACGGCTACGAGTACATGGAAGGTACTTCTATGGCTTGTCCGCATGTTTCGGGTGTAGCGGCGCTTATTGCATCGCAGTTTGGTGGCGAAGGATTTACCAACGACCGACTTTTGGCTCATTTACTTACTTCGGTTAACGATATTTATGATATAAACCCGAACTATACGGGCAAAATGGGGTTGGGTATTACCGACTCGCGCTTGGCGCTTCAGGCTAATAATGGTATTGCTCCGGTTAAAATCGAAAACATTACCGTAGTTGGTGCTGCTCAAGATTTTATAACTTTAGAGTGGCTTGCACCTGCCGATGCCGACGACAGTAATCCGGTTTCGTACGTTGTTTACTATGCTATCGATAATTTAGACATCGATAATTTGAATGCTGCAAATAAATTGACAATTAAATCGAAGGTAGCTGCCGGCGAAAAAGTTAGCGCCGAATTAAAAAATTTGTTGCCGGTTTCTACGTATAAAATTGCTGTTAAAGCATTCGACCGTTGGGGAAATGCCTCAGTACTTTCTGTAATAGTTGAAGCTAAAACCAACGACGGCCCAAAAGCTTCTTTGAAGGATGCCAAGGTTAATGTAACTATTGATGCTTCGATTAATAAAATGGCAACCGATAAATTTACCTTATTCAATGAAGATAAAGGTGTTTTACGTTGGAAAGGTGAAATTAGACACAGCAGTCAGACATTTACCTATAGCAAAATGCCTAATTTCAACAGCAATACTGTTGAACCAATGGCAGTTTACAAGCCTAATTTAGGTAAACTTCCGATTAGTACAAGCAATACCGCAAAAACAAAATCGATAGTAGATAATGTTTATATTACTAAAAGTTATTTCGATTGGGTGCATCCGGTATATGTGGTTGGTGATGAAGATTTGGCATTGCCAAATTCGTCGGCAACTCGTTTTTTTGTAAGCGAAACCGAAGGGTTTAACCTTACAAATGTTTCTATGTGGTTAAACTACGATTACTCTTTAACCAAACAACCGGTAATTATGCAAATATTTGCCGGCGAAAAAATGGAAACCGGTAATTTAGTTTACGAACAAGCGCTTACCGATACCGAATTGTATTCAAAAACATCCAATCAATACGGATTTAAATTAACCGAGCAAATTTATTTTGAATCGGGTAGTACATTTTGGATTGTATTCCATTCGGTTGCCGGCAACAAATACCCGCTTGGGGTAGCTTATACGCAAGATGCAACCCTTGACCCTAATGGTTTAATGAGTTTTAACTTAGGTAAAACTTGGGTTTCGATGAAAGAAGTATTTGGCGAACCCGGTTTTATTTGGACTACAACGGCTATAAGCCAAAGTACTCCAATTCATAAATATATAACACTTATGCCTTCGAGTGGCGAGGTGTTGGGCAACGAATCGAAAGAAATTCAGTTAAGTATTGATGGAACCCGGCTTATAAACGGTACCTACAATGCTGCCGCTGTGCTATCTACCAACGACACAAAAAACCGTTTTGTAAAACTTCCTATAAGTATTGAAGTGTTGAACCAAAAACCTATATTGAAAACCGAAGAAATTTACAATTTAGGCAACGTATTTATGGGTGGTTCAAAAGATTTCGAGATTAAGGTTAAAAACAACGGTTATGGAAATTTTAGCGTCGATTATGGCGTAGAATTACTAACTTTCGATAACCCTGAGTTTAGCACGGTAGGTTATCCTGCAACTCGCATTGCCGCACTCGATTCTGCTACATTCAAAATTCGTTTTACACCTTCTAAATTAGGCAATAGCAATGCGGTAGTAACCATGTTGGATAAAAACGGTTTTGCTCACAAATTCAACTTATTTGCGGCTGCTGTGGCACCTGCTAAAATTGAATTGTTACCTAACGAAGCAACTTATGAAAATGTTGCCATTGGCGACGTGGTTAACGGTTCGATAAATGTTACCAATATTGGCGAATTTCCGCTTAAATATTATTTACCCGCATTTGCCGATGGTTCAAATATTGAACAAAAAAACAATTTGCTGCATAAATTTGGTTATAACAAATTAGTTGAATTGCCGGTTTTGAATACCGAAACTTGGGAAACAACGCTGCCTGCAAGCTTTGTTTGGAACGATATTTCGACCACAGGTACTGAAATTACCAATAAATTTTTCATCAATAATCGCGATTTTTACCATTTTCAAGTCGATTTGGGATTCCAATTTCCTTTCTTTGGCGAAAAACACGAATCCGCTTATTTAACCTCACGAGGTGTAATAGCATTCGATACAAACAGCAGTTATAACAATGTTCCGCTTCGATTTTTACACGAAGATAGCCCGAACGGTTATATTTCGGCTTGGTCGGAGAATTTTTGGGTTATAAACGGTGGAAATATTTATTATAAGCGCGAACCGGGTAAATTTATTATTCAATATAACGGTCTTAGAGATAAATACGATTGGATGAGCGGTCAGTTTACTAAAGCACCTGTCGAATTTCAAATGATTCTTTCGGACAATGGAAATATTCAGTTCATTTACAATAAAGTAACTCAGGCTGCCGATGGTTATCAATTGCTTGCTATTGAAAACAAAACCCATACCGACGGTTTGATGATAACAAATTACGACAACCCACTAAACCCTGACGATCCGTCTGTATATATAACCGACGGAACGGTTGTTAGCATTACGAACCCCGGTTTAGGAATTATTAGCGAAATTACGAACCCGTTTGGTTTAGTTCAAGTGGGCGAAACAGCTAAACTCGATTATAAAATCGAAACCGGTCGTTTAAATGAAGGACAATTTACCGAACTGCTGAATATTGTAAATACCGACCCTGCTAATACCTTGGTTCCGTATAAAATAAATTTAAATATTGTTTCGGGTGGTGCTCCTAAAGTTGCATTGAGTGCAACGGAACTTAATTTTGGTGCTGCTTTTCAAACTTCAGTTAAAAAAGAAACACTAATAATTTCGAATATCGGCACAAAAGCCGCTACCATTACCGAAATTAAATCGGCAAATAATTTTTACAGCGCTAATTTAACCTTACCTTTGGTTTTAAAGGCCGGACAAAAAGTGTACGCCGAAATAGTAATGAATACTATTGCAGTAAATGCCAATTTAGCCGATATACTAACCATTACTACCGATGAAACGGTAAATAATACTCACACGGTTACTATTAACGGTAAAGTTGAGTTGGCACCAAAAATTGAGGTTAACATAATTACCGACCCTACTCAAACCATTGTTTCTTCGGAAACTGCTATGTCTTCTGCCGAATTTTCGGTGAAGAATACCGGTGAAACCGATTTGACATATGCCGTGGAATATTCGGAGTGGTTGTACCCAAGCCAAATGCCGGCAGGTACAAATTTTGATTATACTTGGCGTACCAATAAAAAAGCTACTAATGCTCCCGGATACAACTGGATTGATATTACCAAAACCGGTAAAAAATACGGTTGGAAAGAAAATTCGATTTGGTTTGGCAAAATTATGAAAATTGAATTGCCTTGGGCGTTTAATTTCTTCGGAACCGAGTATACAACCATTCGTGCAGCAGAAACCGGAGTTGTTTGGTTCGATGCAGTAGATGAACTAGAGGCATTTCCGCCCGATTATATTCAAAATGGCGAAATTAAAAACCTAATTGCACCGCTTTGGTTGGCAGGTGGTTTCTGGCCTATGTCGGGCGATGATACCGAACCGGCATTGTTCTACCAAGCTTTCGATGATTATATGGTTTTTTCATGGAAAAAAATGGGTAACCTGTTCGGAATGGGCGATCCTATCGATTTTCAGATGATACTATATAAAAACGGAAATATAAAATTCCAATACACTATGGGTAATGATTTTACCTCGCGTAATGGTATTGTAGGTTATGCTAAAGATGGAAAGTATTTAGAAATTTGCAACCGTACCGATTATTTGACAAACGGTACTGCAATTTTAATTACTCCGGTTATTTCGCAAACCTTGGCTAAAGGCGAAACAATGAATCACAAGCTAAAGGTTGATGCGCGCTTGCTTAATGCCGGTGTATTTGATAATCCGTTGCATATTGCTAACAATACGCCACTTACGGGTATGGTAAGTATTCCTGCTAC
>JFJP01041247.1_pt1 | contig 10043 bp, 7 predicted proteins | sample 431651 | NCBI WGS metagenome assembly JFJP01 (sample SAMN02602958, study PRJNA72255) | Microbial mat metagenome, whole genome shotgun sequencing project. | biome: fresh water; feature: sink hole; material: water; isolation source: purple microbial (photo- and chemosynthetic) mats found in...
ATAAACTAGTTGGCCTTGTGAATTAAAAAAGTTTATTTCTCCTTTCAACTGAGAATAACATATCCGTTCATTTTTTGTCGATTCAAATGTATTGATATTCAATTCTATAATAAAATCAGCTTGCTCTCTTTTCATGACAACCGGAAAACTTAATTGCTCAAAAAGGAGTTTTAATTTTGGTTCAGCAATTTTATAACTCATATCCAATCCCAAATTTTTTTCATTGGTAACAATATAAAATGAGGGCTTGATAATACGAAAAATTATTTGCCCTTTGGGTGGCTCAATTTTACGGAGCAATTTCCTAAAAACGGGATCAGAAGTAATTTGAGAGGCTTTATTTGCAAAATCGACTGTTGCTACAAAATATTCGATTTGATTTGAACTCGAAAACTTATTCATTTGATAGCTAACTGTTCCGTTTAAATTGGTTTCAGCTGTATTATTAAGCAATGGACGTTGACCCATAGTAAAAACTAAGGGAATTCCTGACAATGTCTGGTTGCTCCCATTTAAACATTTGAATTCTAATTTATCCGATGATATGGGCATTCCATTTTTTATAACTCGTTCCGATTGATTGGGGTTAATAGTAATATCGTTAATAACCGAAAGCAATCCAGTGAAAAGTTCATTACCCAAATAAAGCGTATTTCCCTGATAATTCACTTCAAGTGATTCTGATAAAAAAGGTTTTATAGTCTCCAAACCTTTAATATAAAAGCTAACTGACTCATAATATAATAGACTCGAGCGAGCATGTTGAGCTTTCGAATAATAATCCAAGGTCTTAGTTATAGCAGCTTGTTTCCGTTTATCCTTAATGTTTTGAAATTTATCTTTTGACAATTGATACCAAACATAATACTGTGTTTCAGATTCAAAAGTTTGTATCAATTCATACTCTTCCAAATCCTCCTTCGATTCCGATTTAGTAGTGGAAACAAAAGCCTCAGAATATCCCAGAGAGCTCTCAAATTGGTGTAGCACACTTTTTGAAGAAATAGCAACAGTTATCTCGCTCGATAAATCTGCCAATGCTTTTGTTTTAGCCTTACCCTGATAATCAGTCACTGAACCATTTTTGGGTGCTGAACCAATACCATAGTAATATTCGTTTGAAACCGGCTTTTTCTGAACCCAATCAGGTAAAACCGGCAATGGTGTTACCTGTTTACTGGTTCCACAGCCAATTAGAAGAAATACTAACAATATACTAATGTTCCGGATCATACCTTTCAATTTTTAGAACCACTTGTTGTGAAATCGATATTTGAGCCTCTTTTGATAAAGCTTCTATGGTTTGTAATTGCTGACGGCTATTAAAAAGATCATCCAATCTTTTTCTATCTGTCGGTGTATCTTTTATAATATCGTTCACTGACGGTTTATCGATAAATTCCCAATGACCGGGAATTAGGTTTGATTTATTTCCATCGTAGGCAGCATAATATACCTTGTCAGATGTTTCAATAGATATAGCATCGGAAACCATCACTTCGCTGGTTTCTGAAGAAACAAGTTTAAATTGAAAATGAATCGATAAAAAGTTGTTTTGATTGTACTCAAAATATCGGGTCTTTTTATAAATTATAGAATCTTTAATGCCATCCTTAGCTTTTATTACCATTTTGATATAACCTTTTCTTTCTATCTTTTCAATACTAGTAACATTGGAGTTATATTGCTTTACTTCACCTGTCAGCAATGCTTTAGCTCCAAGAATTTTTCCAGTTATTGAACCACTTTGACTTTCTACTTTTCCTTCCAGTACACGTACCTGTTCGCTTACAATTTGCTGACTACTTCCCCTATCAACCAATTTAATAAAGGGGGACTTTGATTCTGTTATTAGTTTCTCAATACGACTTTGCAGCAAGATTTCAATCCCCTTTTGTTTAGTCTGATTTGAAAAATCGACCACGGCAATAGTAATCAAGGCTTTGCTCAGTGCTAAATCGGAAAGCTCTTTTGAATCTTTGTAATTAGGCAGCTTAGTAAGAATTTCCTGAAATTTCAGGTAAGATGTACGATATTTTTCAACTTCTAATAACTCTTTGGCATTTCGGTAGATGGGCTCAAAATGCGCCGTATTCTTGAGTTCTTCTGCATTTTGATAGCCCGGTTGAAGTATTAATATTTCATTGAGAATTATTTCGGCTTGAGAAAATTTTTCCTGATCGATTTGAGCGTAGGCATCAATATATCTTCTCTCAAGATAAAGTGTTTTAACTTCTATAAAATGATCTTCATACTCTTTAGGAAAATCAAGGTTAATGCCAGCCCTTTCAACTTTTTCGAAATATTTAACTGATTCAATATATTTGTAAACGGCATCTTTAATCTCATCGGAATTGTAAAATTCCATAAATGCTTCCAGCTTATTATCCAAGGTAATTTGCCCATTTTTTTTCAAGCCCACTTGAGCATTCAAATTCTTTGGGTTTTTTACCGCCGATAGATAATACATTTCGGCAGCCTTTTCAAAAAAACCGGCTTTTTCAAATTCCAATCCCTTTTTTGCGTAACGCTTGGATCCACATCCAATCAGTAAAAAGAGAGAAAGCATCAGGATGCAAAATTGTTTCCAAGGAAATGATATCATTTTGGTATTGACTTTTAGTTGATTGGTCTCAAAGATAAAATAATCTTTTATGGATGAAAATTCAAATTAAATAAATTGAAAGGTTGTTTGGTTTTATTTATCTTGAACTAATTTAAATTTCTATTGAATGCCCACTGAAGTAGTTGATATAATAGCCTTTGACCTTGACGGTACGCTTTTAAACGATGAGAAAAAAGTTAGCTCCCTCGATTTGCAAACGCTTGAACAGCTTCATAAGATGAAAATATTGAGGGTGGTGGCCACCGGACGAAATTATTATTCATTACTTAAAATACTTCCAATTGATTTTCCTGCTGATTATGTCATTTTTTCTTCAGGTGCCGGTGTAATGGATTGGAATTCAAAACAAATACTCCATACCCAACATCTTGAAAAGAAGGAATTGGAATTATCCATTAAAATTCTGTTGCATTATGAACTAAATTTTTCGGTTCACCTGCCAATTCCCAACAATCATCATTTATTGCTCCATGCGCCACATCCATTGGCTGATGATTTGGTAAATTATACCGCATTTTATAAAGATTTTGTAACTTCATTTAATCCGAATAAAATACCAAATCAAGCTACCCAACTAATTGCTCTTTTAAACAATCACATTAATTTGTTTGATGAACTTCAAACAAAAATGTCATTTGCTAAAACCATTTTAACCACCTCACCCATAAACCACAAATCTATGTGGATGGAAATATTTCATAAATCAGTGTCAAAGGCAAATGGTCTGATTTGGCTTTGCAAGCACCTGAAAATGAACCATGCCGTTTCCATGGGTATTGGTAACGATTACAACGATACCGATTTATTGAACCATACGGATATTAGTTTTGTTGTAAACAATGCCCCCAAAGAATTAAAAGAGAAACATCGCCTTGTTAAATCAAATAATGAAAGTGGCTTTACCGAAGCGGTTTCATCCATTGTTAATTTTTAACACAATAAATGCACTACTAGTAATAATTTGAAATGTTTTTTAATTTTACGCTTTATATCATTAAGTAGCCGATGAGTATTTCAGAAACATTTCCAATAGAAGTAAGTAAACTTAAGCTTGAATTAGATACCACCTGTAATAAACTTTTTGAATTGCATGAAACTGAGCAAATTAATCAAGCATTTCAAGTAGTCTGGAATTACTCAGAAAAGAAAACCAGTGCTTCAGGGGAACCTTACATCATGCATTCGTTAAGAGTAGCGCTTATTATTTCACAAGAAATCAGGCTCGGAAAAAACACAGTCATTGCATCTTTGCTGCACAGCTTATATTATGATGAGCTATTAAAAGAGAAAGAAATTGAGAAATTATTTGGCAGTGATGTGGTTGCATTACTAAACGGCTTAAATAAAATCAGTTCACTATATACCGAAAAAATATCACTTAACAGCGAGAATTTTATTGCACTCCTGTTAACTATTAGTTCCGATGTTCGGGTTATCCTTTTGAAATTGGCTGACAGGTTAGACAACATCCGTAAAATTAAAAAATTTGATCCCGAAAAGCAATCGAAAATTGCTCAGGAAACCCGGTTATTGTATGCACCCATTGCCCACCGGCTTGGTTTATATCATATTAAAACGGAACTGGAAGATATCTCTCTGAGGCATATTGATTCAGAAGCATACTTTAGCATTGCCCGAAAATTAAAAGAGACTAAAAAGGAACGGGAAAAGTATATTGAATTGTTTTCGGATCCTATAAAACAAATTCTTGACGAAAAAGGATATCAGTATGAAATAAAAGGACGGCCCAAATCAGTAAATTCAATTTATGATAAGATATATAAAAAGGATATTGACATTTCTGAAATATTCGATTTATTCGCTATCCGGATAATCTTACGAAATGTGCCCCTTGAGAAAGAGAAAGAAGATTGCTGGAACGTTTACAGTCTGGTAACAAATATTTATTCGCCAAATCCTACACGTCTTCGCGATTGGATATCCACTCCCCGCTCCAGTGGTTATGAATCGCTACATACAACAGTTATTGGGCCCGACAAACGCTGGGTTGAAATTCAAATACGAACCGCCAGAATGGATGACATTGCCGAAAAAGGCGATGCTGCCCATTGGAAATATAAAGAATCGGGCAAAGCAGAATCGCATGAAGATTGGTTGCGGAATATCCGGGATATTCTCGAAAATAAAGATCCGGAAGCAGTAGAACAGTTTCAAAATCAAGGACAAGCTTTAGAACCAACTGAAATATTTGTTTTTACACCACAAGGTGACATCAAAAAATTACGCGAGGGTGCCACTGTTCTCGATTTTGCCTATTCGGTTCATAGCAATGTTGGCAATACCTGCACTGGTGCGCGTGTTAATGAAAAAATTGTTCCTATAAAGTATAAGCTTAAAAATGGCGATACCATTGAAGTACTTACTTCAAAAAACCAGAAACCACGGTTGGAATGGTTAAATATTGTTGCGAGCAGCCGTACCAAAGCCCGTATTAAAAAAGCAATTAACGAAAGTTTGTTCAAGCAAGCTGAACTTGGAAAGGAGATGCTGGAGCGCAAAATTTCGCAATTGAAAATCGATTTTAACGATCAGGATAATGTAAGGTTGATCACTCATTTTAAATACAAAAGAGCGCTCGATTTTTATCAAGACATTGCTGATGAAAAACTGGATCTTCAATTGGTTAAAGAATTTTTATTGGGTATAAAGAAAGAAGACGAAATAAAGCAAATTGAAACTCAAGAACTGAGTGCCGTTGAATATGTACCGCAAAAATCATCGGGCGACAATTACCTTATTATTGACAAAAACCTTTCAAACATTGACTATAAACTGGCTCAATGTTGCCGCCCCATACCTGGTGACCAGATATTCGGTTTTGTTACGGTTGATAGAGGCATTCAAGTACACCGCCAAAATTGCCCAAATGCCAAAGATCTGTTCAGCCGCTACTCTTACCGAATTGTTCCTGCCCGCTGGACCGACGATAGCAAGGATTCCACATTTTTAGCGGAAATAATCGTTACGGGTATCGATAAAATTGGAGTTATCAGCCATATTTCAGAAGTATTGTCAAAAGACAACCAAGTGAATATGCGCTCGCTGGCTATTAACACCAAAGATGGATTATTCCAAGGTTTTATTAGTGTCTTTGTTAAAAGTCTAAGTCACCTCGATACCCTTCTTGTCAATATTAATAAAATTAAAGGCGTACTTAAAGCGGAACGGCTTGACAAAACCTAATATCCACTATTCACAGCGTAACTTCTTGTTTATAAGTCGCTTATTAAACCTGAGTTGGTAATTTTAATTATGGAGGCACACCGTGAATATCAGTAGATTAGATTTCTAACAACAGATTAAAAGTAAAACATAGTTCCAAGCGGACTATCTTATGGAATCCTCATAAACTTATGCGCTTGCAGCGATACCATCCATTGAGGGTGCGATTTTGCATATTCCACAATCGGTCCAATGTTTATGCTGAACCGGCTCCATTCCGGTTGAAGGAATTTAAGGCACTGTAAATTGATTCGCTTTGCACATTCTTCCGCCCAATCAAAATCATCGGGATCGTAAATTATTACTTTTAATTCGTTGGCAATTTTATAAACATCAGGCTGGGGATGCAGGTTCTTTTTTGGCGATAAGCAAATCCAGTCCCAAGTACCAGTTAACGGATAAGCACCCGAAGTTTCCAGAAATGTTTCAATTTGATGTGCTTTTAAGGCATCACAAAGTGGATATAAATTGTAAAGAGAAGGCTCTCCACCGGTTACAACAACTGCTTTTGCTGGTGTTTCAAGCACACATTTTACTATTTCTTCAACCGGAACTAACCGGTGTATTCCCGGGCTCCATGAAGTTTTTGAATCGCACCAACGACAGCCAATATCGCAGCCACCTATTCTTATAAAATAAGCAGCCTTACCTGTATGAAAACCTTCTCCCTGAAGTGTGTAGAACTGTTCTACAAGAGGCAAAACTTTTCCTTCCCCTCTACCCGGCAAATGATCTCTTTCCAATCAACAAATATTTTGTTATTAATCCTCGTCGTCTATCTTTACATGACCCCAGTTTTCCCCTTTACGGATTCGGTTCAATTGGGTATGAGTAATTCCAAATTCTTTTGCAATTTTATACAAAGGATTTTTGCCTCTGCGTATTTTCTTCTTAAGTCTTATTACATCAGTCTCGGTAAGTTTAGAATTGGTAATATTACCTTTTCTGTTTTCCCTCGAAAATTTAACTTTTGGGTTAACATTGTTGTGATGATTCAATTCGCTCTGAGTTGCCCACTTCAGGTTTTCCGAATAATTGTTCAACTTATTGAAATCCTTGTGAATTACATATTTATGCCTTTCTGATGGCCGGTCGCAGTATACGGTTGCTACCAATCGGTGAATAGAATCTGTCACTCTTTTCGTGGTTCCTGGTACTCTTTTAAAATTATTGACATATTCAAATCCACTTTTATCCTTAAACTGGTTGGTTGTTGTTAAAAACTGCCAATCATTCAACTTTTTGTTAAAATGTTTAACACGCCCATAGTTTGATATCTCATATATCTCTCCAATGCGCATCCCTGGAAGAGTAAAGCGTTTCCACTCCTCATTCCAATACTTTTCTTCTTTCATAATTTTGTAATAAATGAATCCTTTTAATTAACATCCCTTGTACAAAAATAAACTTTTTACGTTTACATACAAATCATTATATTCTTGATTATGGCTTTATTGGCCATAAAAACAATCATTTTCTGAAACATTACAATAAATACTCCCGACATAATTACATGCTGTCATGTAGATATTTCGGAAATATTCTTTAGTTTTGGGTTGAATTTAAAATTATTGCATTATGAATACTATTCTATTAGGAATGATTGGTGGTCAAGAGATTTTACTTATTTTATTGGTAGTTTTATTATTTTTTGGAGGCCGTAAAATACCTGAATTGATGAGAGGTTTTGGACAAGGAATCCGTGAATTTAAAAAAGCAGCCAATGAAAGTGAGGTGGGAAAAGACATTAATGACATCAAAAAAGAAGTCAATTCCGTTACACAAGATATTAAAGATAGTGCCCGTCTGTAATCTCAAATTATGACAGATTCCAAAAACAATATCGAACTCACCTTTTGGGATCATCTGGAAGCGCTTCGCTGGGTATTAGTGCGCATAGTTATTGTGGTAATAAGTGTAAGTATTATCGCTTTTTTAAATAAAAATTTTATTTTCGATAAAATTTTATTAGCCCCAAAAGAACCTTGGTTTATTTCAAACAGGCTTTTATGCAAACTGGGTGAATTTTTCAGCTCCCCTTCTCTATGTATTGATAATAGTAAACTGCAGCTTATAAATATAAATTTATCAGGGCAGTTTACCATTCACATGACTATGTCATTTGCATTGGGCTTATTTTTATCAAGCCCATATATTATTTACGAGTTTTGGCGGTTTATTAAACCCGCACTCCGCCCAAAAGAGAAAAAACATAGCCAGGGAGCTGTATTAGTTTGTTCTTTTCTCTTTATCATTGGCGTGTTATTTTCATATTTCTTAATTGTACCATTAACGGTCAACTTCTTGGGTAATTATCAGGTTAGTGAACAAGTAATCAATAACATAACACTAAGTTCATACCTGTCAAGTGTAATAACTTTGTGCATTTCAATGGGAATTGTTTTCGAAATTCCGGTTTTGGTATATTTTCTCACAAAAATTGAAATTATTACTCCTCATTTAATGAAAAAAAGCCGCAAAATTATTATCGTTCTATTATTGGTTATTGCCGCAATTATTACCCCTTCAACTGATATTTTTAGTCTAACTTTAGTTTTTATACCCTTATTTATTCTATTTGAAATTAGCATTTTAATTTCTGATTGGGTGTACCGCAAAAAAATGGCTCATTTGGATTCTTTGGGTTAAAATCGCTAAATTTGTTTCAAAAATAAGATTGTGCATCACACTATTTTAGTGTTCGGCGGGATATTAATTGCATTTGCAATGGGATGTAATTCTCAAAATTTATCAAATGAAGCCATGGATAAACTTATAAATAGAGAACCTGCTGTAAGTGGACGGTTCTATCCGGCAAATCTAGATGAATTAAAATTCGTTTTAGATAAATACTTTAATAACGTCACCAAGGAATTTAATAATGCCACTATTCAAGCAATTATTGTTCCTCATGCGGGATATGTTTTTTCAGGCGAAGTAGCTGCCAGTGCTTATGCACAAATTGATTCCACAAAATTATTTGAGAATGTTTTTATTCTTGCTCCTAGTCATGGTTATTCTATACTAGGAGCTTCAATCTATAATATTGGCAATTATGAAACTCCTCTTGGTGAGGTTCCAGTGAATATTGATTTAGCAAATAAATTAATTGCTGAAAACAATGTTTTCAAATCATTGCCAGAAACACATAGGAAAGAGCATAGCATTGAAGTTCAACTGCCCTTTTTACAGTTTCATCTTATAAATAAATTTCAGATTGTACCCATTTTAATTGGTACTGATAAGGAAGAATATTTAAAACAAATTGCACAAAGCCTGAGCCCTTATTTTAATGAAAACAATCTGTTTGTAATTAGCTCTGATTTTTCACATTTCCCAAATTATAAGGATGCTATTCGAGCTGATTCTATAATGAAAGAATCTATCATAACAAATAAGGTACAAATGGTTCGGGATGCTGCGGAGCAAAATAAAAGAGGGAATATGCCAAACCTAGCTACAAGTGCTTGTGGAATTTCAGCAATATATACTTTACTTTATCTAACTGAAAATAACCTAAACATAAGAATTGAAGCCATCAAATATATGAATTCCGGTGATAGTGATTGGGGCGATCACCAAAGAGTAGTGGGTTATTGGTCGTTTGCAGCAATAAAAAAAAACGAAGAAAGTGCTCTGTTCCAATTAACTGAAAAAGATAAAAGTGATTTGCTCCTACTTGCCAGAAATACTATTGAAACACTTTTAAATCAAAATAAGTCCTTTAAGCCTTCTAAGGAGTTCTTTTCAAAAAATTTACAAACCCCCACTGGGGTATTTGTGACCTTACACAACCATAAAAAGCTACGGGGATGCATTGGTCGATTCGATGCTGATGAACCACTTTACAAGATGGTTCAGAAAATGGTGGTTGCCGCTGCAACACAAGATAGTCGGTTTGAATCGGTAAAAGCAAATGAACTCAATCAGTTGTCCATTGAAATATCTGTATTAACCCCAATGAAGCGGATTAAAAGTAAAGATGACATCATTTTAGGTGACCATGGCATCTATATTAAGCAGGGGTTGCATCATGGGACATTACTGCCTCAAGTAGCCACAGAAAACCAATGGACTGTTGATGAATTCCTTGGTTATTGTTCCCGAAACAAAGCCGGATTGGGTTGGGATGGTTGGAAAACAGCTGAATTGTATGTTTATAGTGCTGTCGTGT
>JFJP01006401.1_pt1 | contig 10042 bp, 6 predicted proteins | sample 431651 | NCBI WGS metagenome assembly JFJP01 (sample SAMN02602958, study PRJNA72255) | Microbial mat metagenome, whole genome shotgun sequencing project. | biome: fresh water; feature: sink hole; material: water; isolation source: purple microbial (photo- and chemosynthetic) mats found in...
GTTGAGTGAGCCAAACTGGGGATTGCTCGGGATACTGAGGCACACATGGCAGCGGTACACATCCTCGTTACGCATCCCAAATCGCTCGGAACCGAACAGAAATCCAATTCCGGTAAATTCAGTGTTTTCAGCCTCTGGCCCTTTCGGATATTGGGCAAGCCGCTTCTCTTTCGATAGCAACTCAAAGTGCTCACGTGGCGACCGGGTGGGTGGACCGAAGTCGCGCGGCGTCATGGCGGTCGCACACAAGTGCGAAATTCCCTCCAGCGCCTCATCCAGTGTCTCCACGATACGGCACTTTTCCAGCACATCCAAAGCGCCACTGGCGCGCTGTATGGTTTCTTCACGGCGCAGCACATTCGCCCAGCGCGGCGCCACCAGCACCAGATCGTCAAAGCCCATGGTTTTCATGGCGCGGGCTGCTGCACCGACGTTGCCGGCATGGCTGGTGTTGATCAGAATAAAGCGCGTCTGCATGGCAACGGTAAAATGCCGATTGTCGCCGCCCCTGTGATCGCACAAACTGCCGGACGACTCGATTGCTCCTAACCCACCATTCCGCTATGTCACTGAATCTGCACCCCATGGTCAACGTGGCCGTCAAGGCCGCCCGCGCCGCCGGCTCCATCATCAACCGCGCTGCGCTCGACATCGAGTCGGTGCGGGTATCGCAGAAGAAGGCCAACGACTTCGTGACAGAAGTAGACCAGGCGGCTGAAGCTGCCATCATCGAAACGCTGCTCACCGCCTACCCTGGCCACGGCATCTGGGCCGAGGAAACCGGCCGGGAGCACGGCGCGAAGGACTCCGAATTTGTGTGGATCATTGACCCGCTCGACGGCACCACCAACTTCATTCACGGACTACCCATCTACTGCGTGAGTATTGCGCTGGCCGTACGCGGCAAAGTAGAGCAGGCAGTGGTGTACGACCCCACTCGCAACGATCTGTTCACCGCCACCAAGGGCCGCGGCGCATTTCTCAATGACCGCCGCATTCGCGTCTCCAAACGCATAGCGCTCAAAGACAGCCTGATTTCTACCGGTTTTCCGTTCCGGCCTGAAGATGACTTCAGCCGTTACCTCACCCTGATGGGTGAAGTGATGCAGCGCACAGCCGGTTTGCGTCGCCCGGGTGCCGCCGCGCTGGACTTGGCCTATGTGGCCGCCGGATTCACCGATGGATTTTTCGAACTGGGACTGCAACCCTGGGATGTGGCCGCAGGCTCATTGCTGGTCACTGAAGCCGGTGGACTGGTCGGCAACTTTACAGGTGAGGCCGACTACCTGGAGCAATATGAATGCATTGCGGCCAACCCCAAGGTGTACGGACAGCTGGTAAATATTTTGGGCAAGCACAGCAAGTTCGCCACAGTGGCCGGTACCGGGCGGCCGAAAAAGTAGCCCTGAAACGCGGTACATCCGGCATGCAGTAAAAACTCGCGCTGTCCTGCCGTCTCCACACCTTCGGCCACGACGCCCAGATCCAGACTCTTTGCGAGATTGAGAATAGTGCGGGCAATCGCTGCATCGTTGGCATCACTCAGCACGTCACGCACAAAAGACTGATCAATCTTGAGCAAATCCAGCGGCAGGCTCTTGAGGTACGACAGCGAAGAGTAGCCCGTGCCGAAATCGTCCAAAGCAAAACTCACGCCGATGGAACGCAACTCGGTCATCTTCTCTATCGCATCGTTGATGTCGCTGACCAGCAGGCTTTCGGTCAGCTCCAGTTTCAGTCGATACGGGTTGGCACCGGTGCTTCGCAGAACCGTCAGAATCATGTCGGAAAATTGCGGATGTCGGAACTGCCGCGCACTCACATTGACCGACATGGACAGGCGTTGTGTCGCCGGATTGTGGCTCCACAGCACCAGCTGGGCACACGCCGCCTCCAGCACCCATTGGCCCAAAGCCACAATCAAACCGGACTGCTCCGCCACCGGAATGAACTCCGCGGGTGAGACCATCCCCCGTTCGGGGTGCTTCCAACGGATCAACGCCTCTACGCCGGTGGTGCGGCTGTTTTCATCCACCACGGGCTGGTAAAACAACAGAAATTCCTTGCGTTCCATGGCGTCACGCAGGCTGCCCTCGAGCGCTGCACGCGCTGTGGCCGCGGCCTGCATGGCAGGATCAAAGAAGCGCAGGGTATTGCGCCCGGCACCCTTGGCCTGGTACATCGCCAGATCGGCGCGTTTGAGCAGTTCGTCCAGGCTCTGCTGGTGCTGGAAAAACAGGGTCACACCGATGCTGGGCGAACTGTGGTGGCGAACCCCATCCAGGTCATATTCCTGGTTCAATGCTTGCAACACTTTTCTTCCGACAAGCTCTGCCTGCGTGGCTGCCTCTGCCGGCTCAACACCCAGGTCTTCCAGCATGACCACAAACTCGTCGCCACCCAGACGCGCTACCGTATCCAAGGTACGCACGCACTTCACCAGTCGCGCGGCCACCTGAACCAAGAGAGCGTCCCCTTTGGCATGACCCAAGGTGTCGTTGAGCGCTTTGAAATTATCCAGATCGATAAACAAGAGGGCACCGTGCGTCGTATGGCGTGCACTGGCCTCCATAGCCTGCTTCAACCGGTCCAGCAACAGGCGCCGGTTGGGCAAGCTGGTGAGTGAATCGAAGAAAGCGAGCCGCTCAATTTCCGCTTCGGCTTTTTTGCGGGCAGTAATATCGCGACCGGTCCCTCGGTAGCCTGTGAAATTACCCATGGCGTCAAAGAGAGGCGCGCCACTGACGGATGCCCACATCACACTGCCGTCCACGCTCATGCGCTGAAACTCGAAGTCGTGAAAGGTTTCACGCGCCATCAAAACCGCCTTGTGCGCCTGCCACTGGGCCTCTGTAATGCCACTCGCGCCGGTTTCCCACCGACACTTACCGATAAAACTTTGCGTAGGTAAGGTCATTGCGATGCTTTCATTCCTGTCCACCCGGACAAAGCGCAAATCAGCGTCCTGCTCCCAATACCAATCCGACGAAAGAGCCGACATACTGCGAAAGCGCTCCTCGCTGGCCTGCAAGTGGGCTAGCGCTTCCTTTTCTGCAGTAATTTCCTGAACAACACCGAAGTCTGCTTTCACTTGCGTACCCTCCATCTGGCGATGCATACGCGAACGCACCCAGATGGTTTCGCCTTGTGGCAAACACCAGCGATATTCAACTTCTGATCCGTCCATAGCCGCCAGTGCCGCCTCGACTTTCGGTGCGTCCTGGGGGTGTAACCAGGAAAAATGCTCGCCTAAGGGGGCCTGGCTTTGCATCCCGAGGCGAGCAATATGGGCATAGCCGCTGGAAAAATGCAGTATCGGGTCACCGGGGTAAGCCACCCAGTGCCCTACCCGACCGACGGACTCGGTCAACTCGTAGAGCTTGACCTGGCGATTGAGCTTCTCGTTGGTCTCCGCCAGCACCCTTTCCCCGGCCATCAACCCCTCCTGCGCCAAGCGGTCGGCGGTAACGTCACGAAAGTACCACACCAGCACATCACCACGCGCGGTTTGCACTTTGTTGGCGTTGAGGCAGACCAGGCGCGGATATCCATCGCTCATGATCAAGGTCACGTCCATGTCGATCACACGACCGAACTCCATCAGTGGCTCAAGAACAGCTTGACGGGCTGCCTGATCCTGCCAGTGACCGATATCCATCGCAGTGCGCCCGATAACGGCCTCGGCTTCGAATCCTGTGAGTTTTTGCCACTCGCGATTCACATCCAGAATGACACTGTCACTCGCCCGGGTCAGCACAATGGCCTGCGGGCTTTGATGAAACGCGGCGCGAAACACCGCATCGTCGGCCGATGGTCGGTTGACGTCGGAAGCGGCTTGCAAGGTTTCGCGGTGCGGCAGTGGTGGGGTGTTCGAGGGTTGCTTCAAGGTCAACTACTGGTCGCTGCCAATGCGACCCGGCCACTATGATAGAGCCTGAATGTGTCCAACCATCACTCACGGCAACGAATGCCCTGAATAGCCCTATGCAATTTGAAACACTCAAAGTCACACTGGATCAGCACATTGCCACCGTGCGGCTGAATCGACCCGCCAAGGCCAATGCAATAAACGCCACCATGTGGCGCGAGTTTCGCGAAGCTTTTCAGTGGATTGACACCAACCCTGAAGCCCGGGTCGCCGTGCTGCAGGCAGAAGGCAAGCTGTTTTGCGCAGGTATTGATCTGCAGATGATGATGTCTCTGGGAGCGCAAATGCAGCAGCCCTGCGCAGGTCGCTCGCGGGAGGCTCTGCGACGCTTCATTCTGGATTTGCAGGACACCCTCACCAGCCTTGAGCGATGCCGCAAACCGGTACTGGCGGCCATCCACGGGCCCTGCATTGGCGGTGGCATTGACCTGATCACCTGCGCCGATATGCGCTACTGCTCGGCGGATGCCAGTTTTTGCATCAAGGAAATTGACATCGGCATGACCGCCGATGTGGGCACCCTTCAGCGGCTGCCCCGGCTCGTCGGAGAGGGCATCACGCGCGAACTCGCCTACACCGGGCGCAACTTTGAAGCAGCCGAGGCGTTGTCTATCGGTCTGGTTAACAAGGTCTATGAAACCCGCGAAGCGCTTTACGAAGGTGTCCACGCCCTTGCAACCACGATTGCGTCCAAGTCACCTCTGTCTATCCGGGGCACTAAAGAAATGATCACTTACGCCCGGGACCACACCGTGACCGACAGCCTGAACTACATCGCCACCTGGAATGCGGCAATGCTGATGAGCGAAGACCTCAGTGAGTCGATGGCAGCGTCCATGAGCAAACGTTCACCACAGTTTGATAACTGACCAGCACCTAGAAGCGTCGGCTCGCAGCGGGCGCAACCAGCGGCAACACTTTGCCCACTGAAGCGCCAGGCGGTGCAATACCCAGCATGCCCGCCAAGGTGCTGGCGATGTCAGCCACTTCAACGCGGTTGTTGACATTCCCCGCTCCGACCCATCGTGGCCCGTAGAACAGAATTGGCACATGGGTGTCGTAGACATGGGGAGAGCCATGTGTAGTACCCGCCGAACCGCTCGAAATCATCCAACCCTGCTGCAGCACCAGATACAGAGAAGGCGAGCGCACCGGGTGGTAGGACTTACGCATGGCGGTAAGCAAGGCGTTGGCAGGGGCTGCGCCCCGTAGCTGGGCACGGGTGAAAACCTCTGCGATGCCTTTGACGGGCAAGAGCGCGCTGCGCGCCGCATCGTCCACCCATTCGGGATCCAGGCCCTTGGCGGCAATGACGGTAGGATCGAGCAAGACACCTGCGCCGGAGATGCCGCGTGTCCAGCGGGCTTCACCAAACTTCTCGGACAGGACGGTGTTGACCAGCGACAGAAGTTGTCCGCCGTTGAGGCGGCCCGCATCGACGCCCTGTGATTTGGCCCATTCAGGGGTATCAGCAAAACCATGATCTGCCGTCAGCACCGCAAGGTACCGGTCCTTGCCGATGCGCTGATCCAGTGTTGCAAAAAAAGCCTGCAGAGCACGATCCAGATGCAAGACGTGATCGTGCGACAAACGCGACTCGGGGCCGAACGCATGGTTCACGTAATCGTGCCCGGAAAGACTCACCGACAAAATGTCCGTGTGCGGCCCCTTGCCCAATTGCTCGCCCGCAATGGCAGCGCGTGCCAGGTCCAGTGTGAGCAAGTCGCTGAAAGGGGTCGCGATCAGATTGCCATAAAAGCGCGGCCCTGGCGCATCGCTCCCCTCACCAATCACAACAGGTAACCGGTGAGGGTTACCATCAATTCGCTGCCATAGCTGACCGTCAGGCACTGATTGCGCATAGGCACTTTCAGGCAACAGCGGGGCCCAGGTTTTCTTAAAGTAGGCATCGGCAGGTTTGTTGGCGTTGAATACCTCCAGCCAGACAGGGTGCTCTTTCATGTAATAGGTGCTGGACGCAAAGCGACCGGTCTCGGCCATGTACATGTAGGCCACCCCCTTGTGCCCGGCCGGCAGGATGGCGCCACGGTCTTTGATTGAAATGCCAATCACCTTGGATTGGGGACTGGTTTGAATCAGCCCGTCGCCCAGCGTGGGCACCAGCAGGTTTTTTGGGCTCGTACCTGAATTCGGCGCAGTCCTGTGTCCGATGTAGGTGTGCGCATCGTCCTGAGTGCAATAGACTCTGACTCCGGTCTGCGGATCGCGCCACTCGTTACTGATAATGCCGGTGCGATCGGGATAGGCACCCGTCAGCATCACCGCATGCCCAGGGGCCGTTACGGTGTGACCCTGCCCGTAATGGGCATCCATGAAAGAGGTGCCGCGCTGTAAAAACCGGTTAAAGCCGTCAGGCGCCAGCTGGTTCTGGTAACCGGTCACCTGGCGCATGGGCAAGCCGTCTACGGCGATCAGCACCACCAGACGGGGAGGATTCACGGCCACGGCACTTTGCGCATGCAACGGGGGGGCACCCCCTGCGAAGCCGATTAAAGCAATTGCGCAAGCGATGCGATGAAGGAGCGATGTTGCGGCCACGAGTCGGAAAAAAGGCGTCACGGTTTAAAAGATGCAGGGCACATTAACTCTGCAATGTAATCCAGAAGGCCATCCTTTAAACTGACGCCGATGTACCCCCCGTTCAGACGCCTGACCCACAGCCTTGTGTTTCGCATTGTTGTGATGGGCGTGGTCTTTCTCATGCTGGGGTCGCTGGTGCGCTTTATAGTGGCGTCGGGCGTTTTGCGCGAAGGTGTTCAGGCAAATGCGGCGCAACAGCAAGAATCTCTTGCGCAGTACGTGGCTCAGGACATTGATGCCAAAGTCAACGCACGCCTCCGTTACCTGGAAGAAACAGCTGCACACCTGCCGGCTGCCCTGCTGCAGCAACCGCTGGAGTTACAAAACTGGCTGGCACAACGGCACGCCGCAAATCCGCTTTTTTCACTAGGCCTGGTCGCCATACCCATCGACGGCAATGGCGTGATTGCCGAGCACCCGGTCGTGGAGGGCCGCAAGCAACTGAATTTTGCAGAGCGCGACTGGTTCATCGGAGCACGCGATAGCGGTAAGCCGGTTATCGGCAAACCTGTTATTGGTCGTGCAGCTAACCAGCCGGCGGTTCAGATGGCCACACCTTTGCGTGACTCCTCCGGGCGGGTTACGGGAATCCTCATGGGGGTCACCGCACTGGGCACGCCGGGCTTTCTGGACATCATTCAAAACAACAAGGTGGGTGAGGCAGGTACTCTTATCCTCTTCTCACCCCTGCACAAAATGATCGTCACGGCGACGGATCCTCAAATGCGTCTTCGTGCGCTGCCTGAACCGGGCATCAACAGGCTACTCGATCAGGCCATGTCCGGCTGGCGCGGTACCGGTATCACGATCAATTCGCAGGGCATCGAGGACCTGGCTGCGTTCGTCAGTGTGCCGGGCGCCCAATGGGTCGTCGTCGCGCGCATTCCCACGTCGGAAATTTACGCATCGATCACCGCCATGCAAAAACAGAATCTGCGCCTGAGTCTGGCGGCGGGTGCGGTCCTGACCCTATTGCTGGCATGGATGACCGTGTGGATGCTCAAGCCCCTCAAAGAGTCAGCCCGCCAGATGAGGGCCATGGCTGTTGGCTCCACAGGACTTGCCCCACTACCCGTCGTACGCTCGGACGAAGTGGGTGAAATGGTGGAAAGCTTCAACCTGCTGATAGCGCAGCTGCAAAAGGCCGAGTCAACTATGGCGTATGCCGCCCACCACGATGCGCTGACGGGACTGCCCAATCGCCGTTTCGTGCTTTCACAGATGCGCCAAAGCGTAGCCCTTGCCATTCGTCAGAAGGCATCGCTTGCCGTTCTGTTTATAGACCTCGACGGCTTTAAAGCGGTCAACGACGAGCACGGTCACAAAGTAGGCGACATGTTGCTGCAACAGGTAGCCCAGCGCCTGCGCGACAGCGTGCGTGCGTCTGACCTGGTGGGGCGTCTGGGTGGCGATGAATTCCTGGTGCTACTCACCGATTGCGATGATCCGGCAGATGCGACAGCCAGTGCAGAAAAAACCATTGCGCTGCTATCGGCGCCCTACCTTCTGGATGGCGCTACCGCAGTTATAGGCGCAAGCATAGGAACCGCACTGCTCCCGCTGCATGCCGACACAGCCGAGGGCTTGGTCAATGCCGCAGACGATGCGATGTACGTCGCAAAACGCGAAGGGCGTGAAACCTGCCGCATGGCTACCAGCGGTTACGCAACTCCCGCAACTTCGTAAACACCGCGCGCGCCGGGGGCTGCGCCTTCCAATCGGGGAAGTCCTGCTGCAAGCCCGACACTACCGCCTCGGAGTCCAGGCGCATGAATGTGTTGTGCTGGCGCTCCATGGCCAGCGTGGTTACAACGGCTTGCGCGGGATCATGGCCTTGCGCGCGCTGCAGCAACTCAACTGCGGCTGCGTTGGCAGGCTCACGGCTGAGGGTGAACTTGAGGTTGTTTTCCAGATAGTCGTGCCCCGGAAAAACCTGTGTGTTGCCCGGCAAGCGTGCCAACTGTTGTGTAAAAGTGTCAAAGAGCAAATCCACGTTTCCACCGTTGACCACGTTGCCCGCACCGGCGTTAAAGAGCGTGTCGCCGGAGAACAATGCAGGCTGCTCAGTATGAGAAAGCAGACAGATGTGGCAAAGCGTATGGCCGGGCGTGTCCAGGCATTCCAGCTCTACCGTTTTGCCGACGCGAACGACATCACCTGCCTGCACACCGCGATCAACGCCCGGTATTTTTCCACCAGCTTTGTGGTGGGCAATAAGTTTTGCTTTCGTTGCAGCAATGACCGCGTCGTTCCCTCCGATGTGGTCGTGGTGTTCGTGGGTGTTGAGCACCTGGGTAATCTGCCAGCCCTTGACCCGGGCGCGGTTAAGCACCTTCTCCGAATCCAGCGGGTCGATCGCAAGCGCTTCGCCTGTTTCCGGGCAGGCAACCAGGTAGCAATAGTTGCGAAGGGAATTGGCAGTCCAGATACGTTCAATGAGCATGCGTCGCAATGTAGCACGCGCGGTGTAAGAATGGAGCCCTTCGTTGACAGGCACCTGAACATGATTGACTTCTACTACTGGACAACCCCCAACGGTCACAAGGTCACGCTTTTCCTGGAGGAAAGTGGCCTGCCCTACCGCTTCATCCCGATCAATATCAGCAGGGGGGAACAGTTTGCACCGGACTTCCTGCGCATCGCACCGAACAACCGTATTCCGGCCATCGTGGACCATGCGCCGGCCGATGGCGGTGAACCGCTCAGCCTGTTTGAGTCCGGAGCCATCCTGCTGTATCTGGCTGACAAAACAAGCACCTTTATCCCCGGCGACTTGCGCGGCCGCAACGTGGCGCTTCAATGGCTTTTCTGGCAGATGGGCGGGCTCGGCCCGATGGCCGGGCAGAACCATCACTTTGTGCAATATGCGCCCGAGAAAATTCCTTATGCCATGGACCGTTACATCAAAGAGACTTCGCGCTTGTACGGCGTGTTGAACAAGCAGCTCAGCGATGGCCGAGACTATATTGCCGGCGAATACTCGATTGCCGACATGGCTTGCTACCCTTGGGTGGTGCCGCATGAGCGGCAGAAGCAGGATATCGCCACGTTCCCCTACCTGCATGCGTGGCTGGACCGTGTTGCGCAACGCCCGGCAACAGAAAGAGCCTACGCACTGGCCAAGACCATCAACGAAACACCGACCATCAACCCCGACTCGCGCAAGCTGCTATTCGGACAGGACGCACAGCGATGATTCCGCCATTGGTCCGAGAGCTTGCCCTTCAACCCCTTGCATGTGCCTGCTAGCGTGGTTCTGGCAGCCCGGGACTGCCAATTCTCTGGTGCTTTTTGGTAACCGGGACGAGTTCTACGATCGCCCCACGCAAAGTTTGCACCGCTGGGGAAATGGGCCGGTCATCGCGGGCCGTGACATGCGGGGTGGCGGAACATGGATGGGCATCGGTTCGGGTGGCCGGCTTGCGGCGCTCACCAACTACCGAGACCCCACCACATTTCGAACGGATGCACCCAGCCGCGGCGCCTTGGTGCAAGGCTTTCTGGAAGGCTGTT
>JFJP01020645.1_pt1 | contig 10042 bp, 5 predicted proteins | sample 431651 | NCBI WGS metagenome assembly JFJP01 (sample SAMN02602958, study PRJNA72255) | Microbial mat metagenome, whole genome shotgun sequencing project. | biome: fresh water; feature: sink hole; material: water; isolation source: purple microbial (photo- and chemosynthetic) mats found in...
GGAGGCAGTGGCGATCTGATGGATGCCGACCAGCTGCGCATCCTACTGAGCGCCCCGGTCGCGCCGTCGGATCTGGTGCCGCCTCCTCGCTTTCATGAGGCCTCGTTCGCCGGCTACATCGTCGATCCCACGGTGACCGGCCAAGCTGCGGCGGTGGCACAGGTGCGCGACTTCGCTTGGGCCGGCAACGGCTGGCTGCGCCGCGTTTTCGGCGTACGTGGCCGGCCGGGGCTGTACCTCGACGGTTCGTTCGGCGTCGGCAAGACCCACCTGCTGGCCGCCTGCTTCAACGAGGCGGACGGCGAGCGGCGCTACCTCTCATTCTCCGATGCGATGAGCCTGATGACCATGCGCGGGCCGCAGGAGGCCGCCGCACTGCTCGCCGCCGACCTGGTCTGCCTCGACGAGTTCGAACTCGACGACCCGACCAATACGCGGCTCGCCGACCTGCTGCTCGGCCTGCTCGCCGAGCGTGGGGCACGCTTCGTCACCACGTCCAACACCATCGTCGGCGAACTCGGCGACGGACGCATGGCGGTGGACCTGTTCCGTGCCCAGCTCTCGCGCATCGGAGACGCCTTCCAGGGCGTGCATGTGCCGGGCGGCGACCATCGCCGGTTGAAGGTCCGGGATGGCGACGATCCGCCGTTGTGGGGACCGGCAGTCGAGCCCGAGGACGACGATGGCTGGGTCTGCGTGGACGCGGCTGAGCTGGACGCGTTGCTCACCGGCCTGCCGGTGGTCAACCTGCGCCGCTTCGCCGCCAGCGTGCGCGGCGTGTGCGTGCTCGGCTTGGGCGCATTCGACGACCAACTCGCGGCCCTGCGCTTCACCAATCTGGTCGACCGGCTCTACGACTGGTGCGTGCCGATGCGGGTGCGCGCCGCATGCCGGATCGCCGACCTGTTCCCCGAACCGCCGCTGCGGGCCGCGTTCCACCGCAAGCACCGGCGCTGCCAATCGCGCCTTACGGAACTCTGCGCGTAACGCCCCATTGCCCCTCGTCGACGTGGACGTCGACGCTCCCGTCCGCCGAGCGAGCGCAGGCGTGAGCCCAGCGAGCCTGGAACGAATACCCCCGCTTGGCGATCCGACGCGCGTATGCGCGGCGTATCGAGCGGGGTGAGCGAGGGCATCGGCGCAGCCGACGCGACTCCCCGGGCGGGGAGTCGGCGCCGAGCGAAGGGGAGAAGTCCCCCGGCGGGGACGTGGGGCAGAGCCCCACGAACTGAAAGCTAGTGCTTGCCAGCAGCCTGCTGGACCTGGGCGTAGCGGTAGTACACCTCGAGGCACAGCGTGTTGTAGGCGGTCGAGAGGACGCGGCCGATGTTGTGGCCGTGGAAGCCAGTGCCTTCCCAGTCCCAGCTGCCGTCGAAGCAGCCTTCGCCCTTCTTCTGCGCACCGACCAGCATGTCGCGCACCACCGAGTTCCAGGTCTTCCACTTGTCGCCACCGACCTGGAAGACGCCGAGGGTGTTGTAGTACATGTAGTAGGTGTTGGTCGGGTAGGCCTTCGGCGTCTGCTTGGCCATGACGAAGTTGGCCAGGGTCTCGAGCATCGCATCGCCGGCCCGGTGGCCGAGGAACACGGCGCAGACCATGCCCACCGGGGCCATGTTCTGATGTCCGAACTTGTCGTCGAACTCCTTGGCACCGGTGGTGTAGCAGTAGCTGAACAGGCTCTGGTCCTTGTACGGGTCGAGCTTCTGCCAGTCGGGGCGGCCGTTCTTGCCGTCGTTGTTGGCCTTCCACGCCATCTCCAGCCACTTCTTCGAGCCTTCCATCGCGTTGCCCACCGACAGGCCGCCGGCGTAGCCGCTCTTCAACGCCATGACGTTCCAGCCGGTGACCGAGGCGTCGTTGCGCTTGCTCGGGTTGACGTAGTCCCAGCCCAGGCCGTAGCCGGAAGCGCCATCATCCTGGTTCTGACGCTTGACGATGATGTCGAGGCTGTTCTGCGCGGGCTTGCGCAGATCCGGATCGGAGGTCATGGCATAGGCCTCGGCCAGGGCCATGGCGGCGACCGGGTGCTCGTAGTTGCGCTTGCCCAGCAGGCCGTCGGGAGCCTGGACGGAGAGCAGGTAGTCGATGCCCTTCTTGACCACCGGCTTGTACTTGTTCGGGGTCTTGTGGTCGTAGCCGGCACCGAGGTAGCAGAGCAGGGCGTAGCCGGTCATGGCGGTGTTGACCTCGTCGGCGCCATGGCCGCCAAGGGTGCCCGGTTCGCACTTGGGATCCTCGGTGCAGTTCTGGAAGTACTTCTCGGCGTCCCACATGCCGTTGGGCGACTGGTGCTTCTTGAACCAGCGCAGCGCGGCGTCCACCGCGCTCTCCGAACCCTTCGAGCCGCCGCCGCGGCCGACCGCGCGCTTGCGACCACCGCCGGTACGGCTGCCGAACATGCCGGCCGCACCACCACCGGCGCCGATGGCCATGAACGCGCCCTGGCCACCCATCTCGCTGTCGGCGACGGCCTCTTCACGACCCTTGGGCACCGGGCTGTCGTTCTCCTCTTCGCGCGAGGACTGCTCATCGGGCAGGTCGAGCTGGGTGATCGGCGCAACCACGTCGCTCTTGCTCTCGATGTCGAGTTGGACCTTCGGATCGAGGATCTCGCGTTCCTCCTTCGGCTTGTCCTCCTTCTTCATCGGCGGCGGCGGAATGCTGGTGACGCGCACCGGCGGGATCTCCTGCTCCGGCTCCGCGGTCAGGAAGTAGACCGTTCCGGCCAGCAGCAGGGCGGTGGCGTGCAGAGCGCCAGACACGACCCAGCTGATGACGGTGGCGTATTTATTGCGCCCTTCCTCGTCCTGCTGCTCCTCGGCATTCGGATCGATCGGGTTGCCGTTCTCATCCAGCAACTGTTCGCCCTGGTCCTGGTCGTCCTGGCTCATGTGACTCTCCTGTACGCGATGAACGCAGCCCGACCGGGGAGGTTCATCGGTGTGCCGGCACGCTATGGATCCTGGGCAGATACACCTGTCGAAGCGACCGCCACGCCCGTCGGCTGATGAGACACGCCTTGTGGGTCCGTACCGACTACCGCATCAGCACAGGCATGCCCCAGAGCACCTGGCGCATGCCCGTCTCGCCGTCAGCCCCCGGACCGGACCGCAATCCGACCTCGGTGGCGCCAGCCAGGGGGACCGACACCGCGACAGCCGCGGCACCAGGCTGCAAGATCTGTTCCCAGGCCACCTTCCCATCCAGCACCACGCTGGCGATGGTCGCCATGGAGCCGGAAGGACAGGCCGCCCAGGCGAGCAGACGCCCGTGGCCAGCGGCGTCCCAGGCGACCTCGCCACGGGCGGGCAGGCGGACGCCGGTCGGCGTGGCCAGGCCACCGACCAGACCGGGGAAGCCGGCCCCAGGCCGGACGGGCAGCGCGGCTCCCTGACGGTCGGTGGCGCCGGCCCGACGAGGGGTCGTGTGCGTCAGGTGCAGGCAGCCTGGGCCGTCCCGCCAGGCCGCGACCACCGCCTCGGGCGGCACCGCGACGGCTCCGCCTGCGAGCACCCGGTCGCCGCTGCCGAGCTGGAACCACGTGCACGGGGTCGCCGCCACCTGCACAGGCCGCAGCACGATCATGGCCACGCGACCACGCGGCACCTGCGCCACCCGCCGACCGGTGTCGAGGCCGACCGCCTCGGCATTGAGGAAGGAGAGCGTGCCGGCCACGCGTTCGCCGTTGCCGAGGACCGAGCCGGGTGGCCCTGCCAGCAGGGCCGGCAGGGCGCCGAGATCCAGCGGACCGAGGATGATGCCGGCAAGGGCGCCGAGCGGGTACTGCCGGGGGCCGGTCAGATAGCTGCTGCAACGCAGGATGCCCTGGTCGAGTTCGCTGGGCTGACCGCGCAGGATCTCCCCCTGGATGGTGACCACGCCACCGCTGATGGCGGTGGCCGGAGGCGTGGCGCGCGAGACGATCGCTACCTCGGCCCAGGGCAGGCTCGTGCCACCGGCGGCGACACCGGTGGCGGTGATGGCCGCCGACGGCAGGGCCGCGCCGGACGTGCCGAGCGCGAGGGCCTCGCCAGCGCCCAGGCTGGCTGCGAGCAGCAGGCAGGCAGCCGCGAAGCGACCCCGGACCGCAGCCGCTCTGCTCATCGCTGGTAGATCGGCAGGTAGCGGTACGGAATGGTGAGGATGAGGATCGCCATGCTGGTGTCGTAGGCCTCCCAGTGGCCCTTCCAGTGCCCGTCGGGCTCCTGCCTGTCGAGCAGGTCGCGCACCGCCGCCGGATACCAGGTGTTCCACCAGCGTTTGCCCTGGGCGCCCAGGCTCTGCGCCTGATAGATGCCCATGGCGGCGTAGTACATCCCGTAGTGCCGCCACTCTGGGCTGTCGATCTCCTTGTCGGTCACCGGCTTGAAGGTCATCAGGTATTCGATGCCTTCGACCACCTCGGAGGCGCGATAGTCGCCCGCGACCTGCAGCGAGGTGACGCCGGCGGCGGAGCGCGAGTAGCCGCTGCCGCCGCCTGGCTGGTAGGCGAAGCCGCCATCCTTGCCCTGTCCCTTCGGGTTGTGGCAGGCCTTCACGTATTCGATGCCGGCGTCGATGACCTCCTTGGGGACGTCCATGCCGGCGTCGCGGGCGGCGCGCAGCGCCATCAACTGCATCACCGTCACCGACAGGTCGTCGTCGGCGATCTTCGGCTGGTAGCGCCAGCCGCCCTTCTGGTTCTGGGTCGCGCAGATCAGGTCGATGGCTTTGCGCAGGGTGTCGCGCGTGCGACGGTCGCCGGACTGGCCCCACGCCTCGCCAAGGGCGAGGGCGGCGAGACCATGGAAATACATCGGACCGTGTCCGCCCATCGACTGCTGGTAGAGCAGGCCATCCGGCTGCGCCGTGTCGAGGATGAACTTGATCGACTTGGCGGTGTTGATGCCGTACTCGCCCGTGCCCGGCAGATGGCCCTGCGACATCAGGGCGATGGCGCAGGCGCCGACCACCCCGGAGGAGTTGCCGTGGCCGCCCGGGTAGGTGCCGTCCGCCTTCTGGCTCTTGGCCAGCCAGGCGACCGCCTTCTTCACCGCCGCGGCGGCCTGCGGGGTCAGCTGCTCGGTGCTCTCGAGCGCTGGCAGCCAGGTTGCCGCCAGCAGCCAGCAGCAGGCAGCCAACGGCCAGCGCGGCATCCGCCTCACTGCTCCGCCTCGCCGGCCAACGCCCGGTAGTACTGCACCAGGGCCTGCTCGTAGCGTGCCGGGAAGGCGTCCGCCTTGACCTGGGACAGCACCTCGCGGTCCTGCGCCTCCAGGCCGACCTGCCAGCCGCTCGTGCGCTTGGCGGCCTTCTCGCCGTCCTCCAGGCCGCCCCCCGGACTCTGCTGGGCCTGGGGCTTGGCCTGCTGCATCTTCTGCTTGGCCTGCCGCATCTGCTGCTGCATCCGCTGCTGGGCCTGCTGCATCGCCTGCAGGGCCTGCTGCATCTCCTGCTGCGCCTGCTGCCGGTTCTGCTGGTCGAGCGCCTGCTTGGCCTGCTGCGCCTCCTGCTGCGCCTGCGTCTGCCGCATCTGCTGCATCTGCTGCGCGATGTCCTGCTGCTTCGCCGCCATCTCCTTGGACATCTCGGCCTGGGCCTGGAGCTGGTCGAGGAGCTGCTGCTGCTGGTCCTGCGCCTGCTGCATCGCCTGCGCGTCCTGCTCGAGCTGGGCCAGCTGCTGCTCGGCGGTCAGCTGGCGCTGGGCGTCCTGCTCGGCCTGGAGCTGCTGCATCTGCTGCTGCATCTGCCGCTGCGCCTGCTCCATCGCCGTCAGCGCGGCCTCCATCGCCCGTTCGGCGCCAGCCTTGTCCTGCTGCTGCAGTTCCTGCCTGGCCTGCTCGGCCGGCTGCTGCGCCGCGGTCTGCTGCTGGTCCTGCAGGTCGCGGGCGATGTCCTGCTGCCTGGCGGCGAGGCGGTCGGCCTCGGCCCTCGACAGCTCCTGCTCCGCCCGCGTCTCGTCGAGCAGCCGCTGCTGCTCGCGCTGCGTCGCCGCCAGGTCCTGCATCTTCTTGTCGAGCTCGGCGAGCGGATCACGGGTCGCGCCGGCAGCCTTGCGCTCGGCCTCCTCGAGCTTGTCGAGGGCCTTCTCCTGCGCGGATTGGGCCTCGGCCAGGTGGTTGTCGGCCAGCGCGTCGGCGGCCTTGTCCGTCTCCTTGGCGGCCTGGCCCTTGTCCAGCTCGTCGGCGGCGGCTTCGAGGTTCCGCTTGTCGCGCTCGTTCTCGGCCGCCTTGGCCTGCTCGCGCAACGCCTTGGCCGTCTCCTGCAGCGCCTTCTCCAGGCTCTTCTGCTGGCGGGCGAGGCGCTCAAGGTCCGAGCGCTCGGTCGCCGACAGGTCCGGCTTCTCCTTGCCCAGCGTCTGGTCGGACAGCTTGCCGGTCTCCTCCAGCAGGCGGCGCTGGGCGTCGATCGCGGCGCGCAGGTCATCAACGCCGTTGGCGGCGGCGATGCGGCCCTGGGCGTTGAGCGCCAGGCGGTCGAGCCGGCTGGCCAGCTCGCCCTGGGCGGCGGCGGCCCGGCCGAGCTCGGACGCGTCGCCGCGCGCGGCGCGCGACAGGCGGTCGACCACATAGGTCATGGTCTTGAGCTCGGCGTCGGGTGAACGCACCAGCACCGCCAGTTCGCTGGCGAGCTGCTCCAGGCGATCGGCCTGGGCGTCGTCGCCCAGGCGGTTGAAGCGCAGGTCGTCGGCGATCAGGTCGGCCTTGGCCGCGGCCTGCTCGGCCTGGGTGGCGACGCCGCGCTGCACGCCTTCCTGGGTGCGCACGACGCGGTCAAGGCCTTCGGCGGCAGGGATGGCGGCAGCGCAGATCAGCAGGGTCGGTACGAGCAGGCGCATGCGGAGTATCCCCTGGGAGCGAACGTGCCGGGCGTGCCGGCTGTGACGGCTAATCCTGTCGACATTCACGGCTTGCCCTCGGCGGCCCTGCGCACGCCTTCGACACCATCGCGGGCCTGGCGCTGGCCGTCGCGCACCGCCTTGATGCGCTGGAGGAGGTCGGCCTGCTCGCGCGCCAGGCGTTCGCGCATCTCGCGCGGATCGAGGATGCTGAAGGTGCCGCGCTGGCTGACGCCGACGTTGGCCTCGGGGGTGCGCGCATCGCGTACCTCCAGCCACCAGACCACCCGCGCGCCGGCCTCGAGGTTGAGCGCCGACAGGTCGAACGAGACCTCGCCCTGGGTCGATGCTGATCCCGAGGTCCCCACCCCCGGCACCTCGAGCGCCCCGGGGTCGCCGGTGACGGTCTCGGGCTCGACCCCTGGCGGGATGACCTGCCAGCGCAGGCGGGCGCCGGCCAGCCCATGGTCGTCGCGGGCGGTGAAGCGCACCGGCCAGCGGGCGAAGCGGGTCGCGTCCTTGTCGCGCGGCGGGAAGGTCGCGACCACGGTCGGGATGCGGTCGGGAATGGCGGCGATGGTCCAACGCGGCGGTGAACCGGCCGACAGTCCATCGGCCGCCTGCAGATCGATCGACCACCAGCCGTCTTCGCCCACCACGAAGCGGCCGCTGGCGGTGCCGCCATCGGCGCTGAGCGTCAATGGCGCGGTCACCGGCTCGCCGAGCCCTGCGGCGACGGCCAGCGAGGCCGCGGTGACGGCGCGGCTGAGCACCGCCTCGACCGCCACGACGGTGCCGGTCGGCACCTGCAGATCGCCGACTTGGCTGCTCGCCTCCGGCTGGCGCAGGTAGTCCGGCTGGATCAGCCGCAGGTTCAGCGTCTTCACCGCCGGCCTCGGCAGCACGCGTACCGGCACCCACGCCTCCCAGCTGTGGTCGCCGGCGCGCGGGCGCAGGGCGAGATCTTCGACCGCCAGCTTGAGTTCGCCGCGGTAGATGGCCTTGCCCTCGATGGTGATGCGTTCGAGGCGCAGCGTCGAGGTGCGGCCGTCGGCGCCGCGGACCGCGGCGGTGGCCCGCTCGGGGAGCTCGGAGGCGGGGTCGACCTCGACCTCCACCGGCACCGGATCGCCACGGCCGATCAGCTCGGGGACGCGCACCGCGAGGATCCGCGTCGAGGTCGGATAGTGCGCGGGGAGGAAGGCCAGGCGGCGGGCGAAGGCGGCGGCGATGTCGCTGCGCCAGGCCGCCAGGCCAAGGCCAAGCAGCAGCAGGCCGGCGCTGGTCAGCAGGGCCCTGCGGGCCGGGCGCAGGTCCCAGGCCCGGCGGTGGTCGACGTCGCCGGCGGCGGTCTCGGCATCCGCGGCCAGGGCCTCGACCAGGCCGGTGGAGCCGATCTTGGCGCGGTTGCCGGCCTGCAGCTCACGCAGCAGCTGGACGGTGGAGATGAGGCGGCCGGCCAGCTCGGGGTGGCTGTCCTCCAGGCGCATGGCCAGCTCGTCGTCGCTGCGGCTGCGGCGCAGCTCGGCGAGCAGGCCCCCCCAGGCCTCGCGCCCGGCCAGCCACAGCAGCGTGGCGGTCAGCGCCAGCCGGGCCGCGAGGTCCCACCAGCCGCCACCGAACAGCGCGGTCACCGCCCAGTAGTCGATGGCCAGCCAGCCGAACAGGCCCGCCACCAGGATGGCGACCAGGCGCCCGGCGAGGCGCGCCGCCTCGCCGGTACGGGCGCGCGAACGCAGCAGGTCGATGCGCGTGCGGATGGCGTCAGACATGGGCGCCTTTCAGGAACCCGACGCGCAGCGTCGGAACGGCCGACGAACGGCGGTGGCGGCATACAATCGGCGCAGCCGATGCCGCCGCGGTTGCGACGCGCATGCGACGCAACCGAGCCGCGACAAAGGCCGCGGGGGCAGGCCCATAGGGCCGCGGGGGCGTAGCCCCTGAGCTCATAGCATGTCCCAGCGTTTCCGGTACCACCACTCCAGGCCGAGCAGCAGGACGAGGAGGCAGAGCACGCCGGGGGCGTTCCACAGCGTGACCTCCTCGCGCTTCTGCAGCCCGGCGCGCTGGCGGGCCTTGATGATCTCAGCGACCTCGGCGGAGCGGGCGAGCGGGATGAAGGCCCCATCGCCGGCCTTGGCGATCTGCGCCAGCAGATCCTCGCGCATGCCGCCATCGTCGAGTTCGAGCTGCGGTTCGACCACGCTGACGGTGCGCTCGGCGGTGGTCTCGCCGGCCGCCCCGCCGGCCTCGCCGACGGTCAACACGACGCGGTGGCGGCCGGTGGCGCCGGGCACCCACTCGCCGGCGAACACACCGGGCTGCTCGCGCCGGGCGGCCAGCACGACCTGCTCCTTGGCCAGATCGCGCTCGACCGTGACGGTGACGCTATCGGCGGCGAGCGGGTTGAAGTCGCTATCGAGCACGCGGGCGATGAGCTGGGCGCGATCGCCGACCGCGTACTCGCCACGATCGGTCTCGATCTGCACCCGGCTGGCGTTGCCCAGCAGGTGGGCCATGCCCAGCGACGAGGTCAGCTGGCCCCACAGCCGGCGGTGCTGGGCGACGCCCGGCTTGAAGCGCCAGCGCCAGCACTCGTCGGAGCCGATCCACGCCACCTGGCCGCGGCCGTAGCGCTGCACCGCCAGGATCGGCATGGGGTCGTCGCCACTGCGCCTGCTCGGATGCGCCAGCAGCACGGCGGCGCCGCTCTTGGCGCGCTTGACCGGATGGATCCAGCGCAGGGGTTCGGACTCGTTCCACTTCTGCGCGTTCTCGCCAGGGTCGGCGGCGAAGCGCAGGGCGGCCCAGCGCCCACCCTCGTTGGTCACCACCGGGCGCACCCCATCGGCGTCCCGGATCGTGCGGGACAGCTCGTCGGCCACGGTCAGCGGCGGCTGCGTGTCGGGCTCGACCGGCAGCAGCTGGTCGAGCACCGTGCCGGCCCACTGCACCGGCATCGCCCGACGCCCGGCGACGACGATCAGGCCGCCGCCGTCGACGCGGACCCAGGACTCGATGCGCTTGAGGTCCTCGCTGGTGAAGAAGTCCGGAGCTATGTCGCCGAGGACGATGCAATCGATCTCCTGCCAGGCCTTGGCCTCCGCGGGCATGGCGCGCAGGAACCTGATCCCGCGGCTGTCGAGGTTGCGGTCGCCCTGGCGCAGGATGAAGGTCGGCTGGACGCGCTGGCGGTCGGCCTCGAAGATGCCGCGCAGGAAG
>JFJP01000678.1_pt1 | contig 10040 bp, 10 predicted proteins | sample 431651 | NCBI WGS metagenome assembly JFJP01 (sample SAMN02602958, study PRJNA72255) | Microbial mat metagenome, whole genome shotgun sequencing project. | biome: fresh water; feature: sink hole; material: water; isolation source: purple microbial (photo- and chemosynthetic) mats found in...
TGAAGGCCTTGGAGTGGTAGTAGCCGTTGCTGGCCTTCACGAAGAACTTGTGGGCCACATTGTCGTGGGGCAGGTGGCAGTCGTTGCACACCGCCACGGCGTGATGGGAGCCGTGCTGCCAGCCATCGAACTCCTCGCGCATGACATGGCAGTTCACGCACACGCTGGGATCATTGGATAGGTATGAGGCCCCGTGGGCCGTGAAGAAGGTAAAGACGCCGGACCCGGCGAACACGCCCACCAGGATGCTGGCCAGGAGACTCAACCAAAGGAGACGGCGCGTTCCGCTCACGGCAAAGGGTTCCTCACAGGCTTGGGTGGGGGATGAAATGCCTCGGGCCAGAGACTAGCGCGATTGTTTCGGATTAATCAATCCGAAATGTGGTCTACCCCCTTCAGCGAGTGTGAGAAGTCTCCCGGTGGCAGTGGGCACAGGGCTGGTTCACATCGGCATGGGCAGAGGTCATGGGTGCGGGCTTGGGCTTGGAGGGGTCATCCGTGGGGCTGGGTGGGCGGCGGGGATGACAGCGCAGGCAGTTGGCTTGGACGACCTTGGCTCCGGCCCCCCGAATCTGAAGGGTGTCTGGGGCGGGGTGCAGTCCTTCGATGGCGGCGTGCCTCAACCCATCGGCGGCCATGGCCTGAGTGCGGCGAAGAGAAGGGCCTTGTGGCAGGTGGCAGTCGACGCAGGTGGCGACCTTGGCGTGGCTGCCTTTCTCCCAGGAGGTGTGGTGCGAGGTCATGGTGTGGCAGCCGGTGCAGCTGGATTTCGGGGCAGGGGAATGTCCTTGAGGGACCGTCCTGCTCTGCCCCATCAAGAGCAGAGCCGAGCCGCTCAGGAGTAGTGCCCAGGCCTGTCTCACAAGGTAGCCCGGCTCATTCTGCGGTGCTCGCGAGCATCCGCCGCTTCTCGGGGGTGAGGCGTTGGAGGTCCAGGATGGTAGATTGGGCCAGGGAGACATCGATCTGGGCCTTGACTTCGCTCCAGAGCACATGGAGCGGGCAGGGGTTCTCAGGACCGCAGGCGGGGAAACCCATGAGGCAGCCGTCCAGGGCGGCGGGACCCTCCACGACTTCCAGCACCTCCCCGACGGTCACGAATTGGGCGGGTCTAGCGAGACGGAACCCACCCCGAGGCCCGCGCACGGATTCCAACAGCCCGCCCTGCACCAGGGTTTGGAGGATCTTGGCGAGGTAGGGGCCCGGGAGACGGAGCTCCTCCGAGATGTTCTTGGCCAGACAAAAGGAACCGTCGTCCGGCAAGGCCGCGAGGGCCTGCAGCGCGTAGCCGGTGGCGGTGGAAAAAATCATTTCAGAACTCCGTATCCCGAAAGGTACGCCAAATCCTAAGTGCTAGCTACCGCTCAGAGGGGGCCTGTTTTTCGCAGGAGGGTGCCCTTGACCTCGAGGAGTCCTTGATCCTGGAAAGTGCGCAAGCCCCGGGAAAGGGTTTCCGGCGTCATGCCGAGCTGGGCGGCCAGGGCCTTCTTGGTGACGGGCAGGGCAAAGGGAACCTGCTCGGTGAGGTGGCCGCGCAGCCACGTTCGCAGGCGCTCCAGGCTGTCGGAGCTGGTGAGCTCCTGGATCTTCATCGTGATCTTGCGCAGCCACACCGCCTGGGCGTGGATCACGGCCAGTGCCAGGTCGGGGTCTTCCCGGAGGGCGGCGAGAAAAGGGCCCTTGGCAAAATGGCAGACTCGGGAGGGCTTGATGGCCGTGGCCGTGGCGGGAAAGGCCTCGCCGCCGAACATCGCCGCCTCGGCAAAGGAGTTGACGGGCAGGACCACCGCCAGGGTCGGATGGGCACTGGGGTCCGTGCCGCTGCGGGTGAGTTGGATGGCGCCCTCGAGCAGGACAAAGAACCCCGTGCAGGGCTCTTCTTCGAGAAAGAGCATCTCGCCGGCATCGAGTCGCCGGGAGCCCACCATGCGCTCCAGCCGCTCCCGCTGGGCGGGTTGCAGACAGGTGAAGAGGGGGGCCTGATGCCAAGTGGGAATGGACATGGCACTAGTCTACCGGGGGCCCACAGCCCCATCAGAAGAAGGTGCGGATTCCTTCCAGCACGCGATACTCGTCGTCCACGAGCCACAGGAGCTGCCACTTGTCGTAGGTCGTGCAGGGGTGGCTGATGCCGCAGCCCACGAGATCCCCTGGGGCGAGTTCGGAATCCCCTGGAAGGCTGAGGCGGGCGTGCTGGTCGTAGAGCGACAGGATCCGCACGTCCTGGGGCAGGGGTTGGGGAGAGGTGTGCAGGCTGGGCCGGGCCCAGAGGATGGGTAACGGCAGGTCGATATCGTGGCTCACGTCCCGCTTGCCGAAATCCAGGAAGGCCAGCCCGGGCTCCGGTCGGCTGAGCACCCGACCCCAGACCTCGATGGCGGGGCGGAGACCTCCCTGAATCTTCCAGGTCTCGGGCAGCCGTCCTTCCAGGCGTGTCACCAGCCGCGCATAGTGGCCCGCATCGTGGGAGGCGTAGCAGCCGCTGCGCAGGAGCACCCGGGAGGGCCGCCCGAGATCCACGCCCGCGAACCGGGTCGCCACCAGATCGAAGTAGGCGGAGCCGCCCGCGGTGAGGAGCACCTCGCTGGTTTCAAAGAGCCCCTCCGCCGCACAGCGCCGGGCGATCTCGCCGAGCAGATCCAGCCAAGCTTCGATGCGTGCCTGATCTGAACCGGCATCGGGGGTCATCACGATGCCCTCGAAGCATTCCACTCCCCGCAGGCAGAGGCTTGGGGAGGTCTTTATAGCACGGGCCACAGCCAGGGCCGTCTCGAGATCCCGCACACCGCAACGCCCGCCGGGAATGCCCACCTCCAGCAACACAGGCAGTGGTCGGGGCCAGGGGCGGGCGGCCAGGACCGCCACACCTGCCATGCTGTCCACCAGGGTGGTGAGATCCAGCTCAAGGTCCTCTGCCATCGCCCGCTGCATCCAGGTCAGGGCGCCTTCGTCGAACACCTGATTGGCCAGCAGCACCCGCTTGAGGCCAAAGTCCATGGCGACCCGCGCCTGCTGGGGCGTGGCCAGGGTGATGCCCCAGGCCCCAGCCGCCAGTTGGCGCTGGAAGAGTTGCGGCGCCATGGTGGTCTTGCCATGGGGGCAGAGGCTCGCCCCCGTGCGCCGGAGGAATTCGCCCATCCAGGCGGCGTTAGCCTCCAGCACCGAGGCCTTGAGCAGGGCAACCGGGGTGGGCAGATCGCCTTGGAGCAGGCCCCAGCCCTGGCTCCCGGCGTCACCCAGGCGAATGGGAGCCTGATCCTGAGGGAAGCCTTTGAGGCGGCTGTCGAGGGTGGAGTCGAGGAGGGGCTGGAGCTGGAGGGGCATGTGCGCGGTCCTAAGGGTCCGTTGGGATCAGATTCTCCATGGTGGGGAGGAGGCTCGAAATATTGAAGGGCTTGGGTAGAAGCCGCAGATGAGGGTCCTGATCCAGGGTGGCCTCTGCCTCTTCAAGGCCCTGGCCGCTGGCCAGGATGAAAGGAACCTCGGATCCAGTCGTCCGGATCCGCTGCAACAGTTCCAGGCCCGTACACTCCGGCATTCGCTGGTCGCTGATGACGATGTCAAAGCCATCCTGCTGTTGCCAGAGCTCCCAGGCCACCGCACCATCCTGAGCTTCAGTGGCATGCATATGAGCGAGGGTCAGGGCCTCGGATAAGAGCTCCCGGAGCAGGGGCTCATCTTCAACGATGAGAACGCGCTTTCCCATAAGCCGTGGGTGGTTTGATCGGAGCTTGGGAGGTGGAGCTGAAGTCGATGCTGCCTCAGCGGGGCTCGGTGGGAGGGTGATGCGGAACAGAGCGCCTCCGTCCGGAGAATTCGCCGCTTGAACCTGCCCGTGATGGGCTTTCACGATGGCATAGACCATGGCGAGCCCCAGCCCCGTGCCCTTTCCCGGGGCCTTGGTGGTGAAGAAGGGTTCGAACAACCTTGGGAGAATTGCTTCGGAAAGCCCGGGGCCCGAATCCTGGACTTCGAATACCACCCGTCCGTCCTCGCATAGGCGGGTGGTCAGACTCAATAACCCTCCCTCAGGCATGGCATCGCGGGCATTCACGCTCAGGTTGATGATCACCTGTTCGAGCTGAACGCCATCGCCATGGATGGGGGGGAGATCCGGGGCCAAGGCCAGCACCAGCCGAATGCGCCCTCCCAGCAGGTGTTCGAGAACGGTGGCTGTCTCTTGCACGAGGGCATTGAGGTCAAGGGCCCGGAGTTCGGGGCGGGACTTGTGACTGAAGGACAGCAGGGCCTTGGTGGTCTGGGCACAGCGGTGGAGGGCATCCTCGGCCCGCTGGATGCGCAGGAGCGCCGAGTGTTCTTCGCTCAATCCCTCTCGGCACAGATGGAGCTGCCCCAGGATGACCGCCAGCTGGTTGTTGACATCGTGAGCGATGCCCCCGGCCAGGGTGCCCACAGATTCCATGCGCTGGCTGTGCTCCAGTTGGCGCTGCAATCGCGACTGCTCACCCAGGCTTCCACTGGCCTGTTGCAGTGCCCGGTCCAGGCTCCGGATCTCGGAAATGCGGGAACGAACCCGGGGTGGCTGCTGACCCTGTCCCAGGGCTTCGGCTGCGGATCCAAGCTGAGTGATGGGGTCTGCTACCCTCCGTGCGATCACCAGAATGCGCCAGATGGAAAGCCCCAGGCTGATCACTCCCAGGATCAATAGGCTGGAAATTCGCCCCCAGGCCGGTCCAAGCAGGTCTGCCACGGGCACGCTGAGCAAAAGCTGCCATTGGATCCCTGGGAGTTCGTTGAATTCCTTGACCAGCCCAAGGATCGATTCGCCTTGCACCCGGGATCCGAAGGCCTTTCCCGGGCCTTTCGCTTCGCTTAGTAGCTTCCATTGGGGTTGGAGAAATCCAGGGCCGATGGTTTTCAAAAAAGCAGACCGCCGAGCCTCAGGCAGGTGGAAGGCAGGATCGTTGGGGAGCACGAGTGCTCGCTCTTCTCTATCGAGTATCAAGCAACGGCTGCGGGGGGTTGGCTGGATGGACCAGACCATGGCGGTCAAGTCATCCAGAAGAAAGTCCAGTGCGGCAACGCCTCGGAGCCCCTGGTAGTCCCTGATCGGAAGGGTATAGGTGATGCCTGGGTCCTTGGTCGTATAGAACGTGTAGGGGGGAGTCCAGGTCGGACCTCCTGCGTGGGCGGCTTGGCTGTACCAAGGGCGCATGCGGGGGTCGTACGCCATCGCCCTCCATGGCTCCACCTTGGGGGCTCGGCCCAGGCGATGCCAGCGGATCTATGCCGAGGGCCCGGGTTCAAGCAATTCCCGCATGGACCATTCGCCCTCCTGGCGTAGGAAAAGCAGGGAGGGGCCATCTGCGCGCGCGAGGTTCAGGCTGGTGATGGCCGGGTGGGTGAGCAGAAGGGGCAGGAGAAGACGAACGGCTTCATCGGGTCGGGCAGGATCCAGGGAGCCATTTCGCCAGTAGGCCTCAACAAGGTCTCCCAACGACTGCGAGTCTTTCAGCTGTTGCAGGAGCCTCTGGTTTAGATGTTCCAGGGCCGTTTGGGCGCGGGCTTCGGCTTGTCGAGACAGACCCGCCTGCTCGTTCAGCCAGGAGATCCCTGCCATCAGGGCCAGCAGATCGCGGAGCAGGAGGCGGCGGATGGGGAGCATGCAGATGTCCAGGGCTTGGTGATTATCTCGGAGAAATGGAATTGGGAGGTGATTCTGAAATGACTTTGATTGATTGCGTGCAGGCCGGTCCTTTGGGTGTGTGACTCCTGTCACAGCGGGGCGGTCCTTGATCCACATCAAGGACGGACCTTGGAGGGCGCCGGACACTCCATCCAGGAACTGTCCCGAAAGGGCCCATCCAGGAGGCAAGATGTTCTGCAATCAGTGTGAACAGGCGGCGTGTGGCACAGGCTGCACCGGTGATTTTGGGGTTTGCGGCAAGGACGAGGATGTCCAGAGCCTCCAGGAGACCCTGCTCTACGGCGTGAAGGGCATGGCGGCCTATGCCCACCATGCGCGGCGCCTGGGCAAGTCCGACGAGGGTGTCAACGCCTTCATAGAGGAGGCCCTCTTCGCCACCATGACCAATGTGAACTTCGATGTGCCCAGCATGCTGGAACTGGTGCTGGAGTGCGGGAAGCAGAACCTGCGGGTGATGGAGATGCTGGACGAAGCCCATGTGGAGCATTTCGGCCAGCCCGAGGTCAAGGAAGTCTGGTGCGGCACCAAGGCCCAGCCTGGAATCCTCGTCAGCGGCCACGACATGCTGGACCTCTGGAACCTCCTCAAGCAGGTTGAGGGTACGGATGTCCTGGTCTACACCCACGGCGAGATGCTGCCCGCCTTCATGTATCCCAAACTCGCCAACCATCCCAATCTGGCTGGTCACTACGGCGGCGCCTGGCAGCTGCAGCGCAGCGAGTTCGACACCTTCGGCGGCGCCGTGATGGTCACCACCAACTGCATCCAGGAACCCAAGAAGTCCTACGCCGACCGCATGTTCTCCAACCGCACCACCGCAGCTCCCGGCGTCACGCGCCTGACCACCGATGACTTCAGCGCCGTCATCAAGCGTGCCCGCGAGCTGGGCAACCTCGAGGCCCGGGATTTTGGCAAGATCCCCGTGGGCTTCCACCACAGCGTGATCCTGAACGCCGCCCCCGCCATCATCGAGGGCGTGAAGAACGGCGACATCACCCGCTTCTTCGTCATCGGCGGTTGCGACGGCGCGGAGCCCGGCCGCAACTACTACACCGACTACGCCGCCAATGCCCCCCAGTCCTCCTTCATCCTGACCCTGGGCTGCGGCAAGTTCCGCATCATGGGTCACGACTACGGCACCCTGTTGGGCCTGCCCCGCCTGCTGGATATGGGTCAGTGCAACAACGCCTACGGCGCCATCCAGGTGGCCGTGGGCATCGCCGGGGCCTTCAAGTGCGGCGTGAACGACCTGCCCCTCACCATCGTGCTCAGCTGGTTCGAGCAGAAGGCCGTGGCCGTGCTTCTCACGCTCCTCCACCTGGGTGTCAAGAACATCGCCGTGGGCCCCGCCGCTCCTGCCTGGATCACACCCAATGTCTTCAAGGTGCTCCAGGACGCCTACGGCCTCAAGCTCATCGGCACCAACGGTAAGGCCGACGTAGCCCTGGCCTGCAAGTAAGGAAGCACGTTTACGACCAAGCCCCTCGCGGGGCGGGGGGCTTGGTCGTGAATCCATTCTTCAGGCCGCGGCGATCCAATCTCCCACTTCGGAGTTTCCATGACCCCCGAACGCTTCTCTTTTTCCACGGGTGACCAAGCCATTCGGGAGCGGGTGGTGGATCAGCCGAATCGCTGGAATGTGCTGATCGCTCACGTCGTGTTGCCGATCGGTGAGTCCGTGCCGAGCCATCCCACGGATGCCGAAGCCTTCCTGACGGTGGTGCGGGGCACGCTCACTCTCGAACTGGATGGGCTTGCCATGACGCAACATTCCAGGGGAAGCGTGCTCTACCTTCCCAAGGGGGCACCAATGGCCCCGCGCAACGATGGCACAGACGTGGTGGAATTCTTCGTCATCAAGACACCCCATCCCGCCGCTGCATCTCATTCCTGAACTTCCTGGAGGCTGCCATGAGCACCGCCATCACGAATCTTGCCGAAGTATTGCCTGTCTCTGCGGGTGCCATCGCCAGCCGCCCCCTCATCGATCTGCCGGGTGATCTCAAGTTGGTGCTCTTCGCCATGGATGCCGGCCAGGAGATCAGTGCCCACAGTGCGCCCTTTCCGGCCACGGTGCATTGTGTCAGCGGCGCCCTGGAGGTGATGGTGGAGGGGGCCTGGACCCACCTGGAACCCGGGGAGCGGAAGGACCTGCCCAAGGGTCTGCCCCACGGCGTGAAGGCCGCTACGCCCAGCCACTGGCTGCTCACCATGCTGAGAGGACAATAGGTATTTCAGGCTTTCGAGTCTTGAATTCTTGGAGAGAAATGCCTGGAACCCTGGGAGAACCCGCTTCATCCAAGCGGCATCATGGAGAACTCCTTCAAGGTAACGGTCACTTCTGTCTCATTCTTGCTGCTGCATGTGGCAGCCCTGTCTGTTTTGTTTGTGCCCTTCTCCTGGGGGCTGGTCGCACTGCTGGTAGTCACCTACCTGGTGCGGATGTTTGCCATCACCGGGGGCTACCACCGCTACTTCAGTCACCGGGCCTACCGCATGGGGCGGGTGGCGCAGTTCCTGATGGCCTTTCTGGCCCAGACCTCGGCGCAGAAGGGCGTGCTGTGGTGGGCGGCCCATCATCGAGACCACCATCGCTATTCGGACACCGAGAAGGACATCCATAGTCCCATCGCCCGGAGCCTGTGGTGGTCCCATGTAGGCTGGGTGCTCTCGGACCGATTCGACCGCTACGACCCCAAAGCCATCGAGGACTTTGGCAAGTACCCGGAACTGGTCTTCCTGGACCGCTATCACTGGGTTTGCCCTTGGCTGTACGGGGCAGGCGTTTTTGTTTTCGGCCATTTCTCGGGGTTGGGGGGCGGAGCCGCCCTGGCCTGGGGCTTGGCCTTGAGCACAGTGTTGCTCTTTCACGCCACCTTCAGCATCAATTCGCTGGCCCATCTCTGGGGTACCCGGCGCTTCGAGACGCGGGATCAGAGTCGCAACAACCCACTCTTGGCCCTGGTCACCCTGGGCGAGGGTTGGCACAACAACCACCATCGCTATGCGGCGGCCTGTCGGCAGGGGTATCGCTGGTGGGAGTTGGACATCACCTGGCTCCTGCTCCTGGGCCTGCGGGGGCTCCGTGTGGTGCGGGACATCCGGCCCTGGCCCCGGGGACTCGGCGCAGAGGTGGGTTCGTGAAGATTGCGGTCATCGGCTCTGGTATCGCAGGGCTCGGGGCGGCCCACTTCCTCAGCGGTGAGCATGAAGTCTGGGTCTTCGAGAAGGACACGCGCATCGGGGGGCACACTCATACGGTGCAGGTGGCCGCGGCTGAAGGGCCCATTGCCGTGGACACGGGGTTCATTGTCCACAACCGGGAGAACTATCCGAACCTGGTGGCGCTGCTGGACAAATTGGGCGTCAGCACGGGGCCAAGTGATATGTCCTTCGCCTTCAGTGGGCCGGAATTTACCTGGTGCAGTCGCGGGCTGAATGGGCTGTTGGCCCAGCGGCAGAACCTCATCCGGCCGCGCTACTGGAGGTTCTGGCGGGAAGTGCTCCGCTTCAACGCCCTAGGGAGTGAGCTGCTCAAGGCGTCGATCCCAGAACTTACCGTGGAAGCCTTCCTGGAGCGCTACAGATTCTCCAAGGATTTCCGCGAGGCCTACCTGCTGCCCATGGCGGGCTCGGTCTGGAGTGCCACCGCTAGAGAGATGGCCCGTTTCCCGGCACTGACGCTGCTGCGGTTCTTCCAGAACCACGGCATGCTGGGCGTTTCCACCCAGCGCCCCTGGCGCACCATTCCCGGTGGCACCTCACGGTACCTGGAGCCTCTGTCCAGACCCTTCCGTGACCGCATCCGCACGGGTGTGGAGGTGCGTATTCGTCGAGAGGCTCAAGGCGTGATGCTGAAGATCTCTGGAGAGGACCCCCAGCACTTTGATCAGGTCGTGTTTGCGTGCCACGGGGATCAGGTGCTGCCTCTCTTGGAGAATCCCACGTCCCTGGAACAGGAGATTTTTCGCGCCTTTGGTTCGAACAAGAATCCAACGTGGCTCCACGAGGATGCCTCCCTGCTGCCCAGGGTCCGGCGAGCCTGGGCCTCCTGGAACTACCGCGCCGCACCTGAGGCTCCGGACCGCCTCCTGCTGAGCTACCACATGAATCGTCTCCAGCCCCTGGGGACTGAGCGAGACTTCTTCGTCAGCCTTGATCCCGAGGGCCTAGTGGATGAATCCCGGGTGCATCGCAAGCTCGAATACGAGCACCCCCGGTTCACCCTGGAAGCCCTCCGCGCCCAGGCCCGGTGGCAGGAAATCAGTGGCCGGGACCGCCTCCACTTCTGCGGCGCCTACTGGCGCTTCGGGTTTCATGAGGATGGCCTTTGGTCGGGGATGCGGGTGGCGAGGGCACTGGGTGCGTCATG
>JFJP01027706.1_pt1 | contig 10040 bp, 16 predicted proteins | sample 431651 | NCBI WGS metagenome assembly JFJP01 (sample SAMN02602958, study PRJNA72255) | Microbial mat metagenome, whole genome shotgun sequencing project. | biome: fresh water; feature: sink hole; material: water; isolation source: purple microbial (photo- and chemosynthetic) mats found in...
AATTCCAGTTTTTGATAAGATGGCAAAAGAAGCGGCGTTTCCAAGATTTAGTGCTTCTACAATATTTGTTCTTAAAGAAACTTTATTCAATTTTTTAATTGCATGACTGCAGCAAATAAAAATGCAAATTATAAGTAATGATAGGATTTTAGACATTTTGATTTATTTTAAATAAATTCACTATTTATAGGAAAGAAATAAAAATGCAAATTTTTAAACGGATTTTTTTTGTTGCACCATATATGCGATATTTCCTTTAAAAACAAATAAAATTTTACTTTTTTTTAAAACTATCAGAGTTTTTAATTAAATTTATTGAAATTGGATTAAAAATAAAAGTAATTAGTTTTTGCAAAATGTTTTTATTGTATCACAACCAAAAAGCAACTTTCAACAAAACTCCAATTTAAACCCTTTAAATCTCCCATTTTCGCCGCTCACAAACACCCTATTTCTCTTTCCATCCACCAACAAATGGAAAATCATCTGCTTCTCGTTAACAAAATCTATAATTTTCTCTTCTATTTTTCCATCTTGAATATTCACAATCAAAATAATTCCTGTCAAACTATAAACAAAGACTAATCGAAAATCAAATTTTTTTATCAGAACGATTTGCTCAATATCCCACAATTTGATTTCATTTATTTGTATTTTCTTTGTTATTTGTGAGTTGAAAATATTCCAAATCTTTAAATAATTGCTTGAATCCACAACTATTAAACATTCTTCACTTTCTCTTTGGAAGTATTTAATTGTTTTTATCGATAATTTGTCAGAATCTATCAATATTTTCACAATAAATTCAAGCTCATAATTGAAAATAACAATTTTATTTAATAAACAATAGGCTATTTTCATCGTTTTTTCATTCAAATCTACCAAATCTTTAATCTGCTCATTAGAAGTCTCCGAACTTTTCAACTCCTTGATTATTTTCCTTTTAAATATGTCAACATAGCATAAAATAGGATAAATATTACTAATTTTTTTCATACCCTCATAAATAAACAGTTTAAAATCATGAGTTATTTGTAATTTTATAAGTCTATATATATAATCTTCGAAAGCAACTGTTATAACACATTGCGATGTAATTGGGTTCCAAAACTTTACTGTTGAGTCCAAACTGCTTGTAAATAAAAGCCTTATTGAAGAAGAAAATACCATATCAAAAATATGGTCTGAATGGCCTTTAAGAACGGAATGAATTTTCAAAGAGGTGATGAACCATATATTTATGTTTGGTGTTCGGGTATTGAAGGAGGACATGAAGGGTAATGGTGATAAATCCAGGAGTTTTAATAAGCTGTTCGAGTCATTTATTTGATAATCGAAGAGCAGCTTGCAATCTCGAATCATTTAATAGAGATAATTAAATTAAAATTTTTTTTTATTTTTCCTTAAGATTGAAAAAGTTTTAAAGTTTACAAAAAACAATTCATTTCTTCTTTTTATTAAAATTTGTTAAATTTTAAATTTTTTGCAACTCTTCCTGATCAAAGAACATAATAACCTGTGCCAATTGATGTGAGAAGAATTCCAATATTTCTAAATCATTAATAGCAATCTCATTCTTCTTATTCGTATATTTGACCCCTTTCGGATTTGGCACTTCGAAAACCCCAATGGTTTTATTTGAGCTCATGACAATAATCGGCATACAAATAAGTGGTAAAGTTGTGGTAATATCGATTAACCCATTGAATAATTCATTTTTATAAGTATTGGGAATACTCATGTATTCTCCAGTTTTATAAACCTTCCCTGCAATTCCACAATCCAAAGGAAAAGACTCTTGGTCCCCACTTTCGGAATAACGGATAAAACAGTTTTGAGAATGGTTTGAAATGTAGATTTTGGCTTGGTCTCGTTCAACATTCATTATACTCTGGAGTTTTTTTTCGGCTTGCGGAAGCAAATTTTGTAGATCATGAAAAGAATTCAAATAGATTCCAATCTAAAATTTAGAGTTAATTTAAAATAAATGTTAAAATTAGTCAAATTCAACATCTTTAATTTTTTTTTAATATAAATTCAAAAATCGAAATTTTCACAAAATCTTTTTGGTTTTTACTCTTAGAACATGGCGTAAATTGCTATGAAATAAAGATTGTTCATCAAATTGTAATGAATTTAGAAGAACTGTGCCTGCTAAACTGGCTAATATTGATAATAACCCTTCATCTTCCTTGTTGAAATACCCATTTAATTTGTTTATGGCTTGAATAACTCCTAAAATTTGATTTCCTTTGATCATGATAGGCATACAGAGTATCGTGTTAGTTTTATAGTTCATTTTTTTATCAACTTCTTTATTAAAACGCTCGTCAGAATATGCGTTTAAAATGTTAAGAGTTTCACCTTTTGTTGCAACATATCCTAAATATTCAATAAGTTTTCCAAAAAATTAAATAAAAATTAACTTACCAACAATCCCAGTTTTCAAAGGAATTCGAATTGTAATATCTGATCCTTTTGCTACTTTCGACCATAGTTCTTCCTTCAAATAATCGACCAGAAATACTGAAGCTCTATCACATTCTAAACATTCACAAGTTTCATTGACAATACGTTCCATAGATTCCCCTAAAACCATGGATTCAGCCATAGTGTTTGCAGCTTTTATCAGTTTTTTCAACTGATGAACTAAGTAAAACAGGCTTTTATGGTCTTGAATTAATAATTTCACAGCATCATGAAACGTTAACATTGAAGAATACTCCATATTCGTTATATTCGAAATAAAAGAGTCCTCATCTGATATTAACTTATTCAGAAATATTATGTTTTCTTTACGTTCATATAGTTCCTTCATATCAGTAAATGCTTTAAAAAAATGATTTTTTCTGAAAATAACCAAAAAATATATACTCATATTTGGGTTTAAGAAATTTTGTGCTAGTTTATCATCGATCATTTTCCTGGTGAATTTGTTCAAAAAAGACGTTTTTCCGAACCCTGGCAACCCTGGTGTTAAAGAGGATTTTTTTCTTGAAGGGTTTACAAGAGGAATTATTGGAATATTCACCACTATTTATTTATAAAAACTTATTTATTATTAAAATTTTATTTGAAGCTCTTTATTATTACATGAACTGCGTTTTCGCGATATATCAAAGGCAGGAAGTGGCGATACAGACTTTTGATTAGGACTTAACGGTGAATGATTTTTATTCTTGAAGGATTGTTGAGTGTACATCACAGGGCTCCTTTTTCTCGGATGCAAGCTCCCATCCATCATTCTCTCATATAATATTGTCAATTCTTTGAGTTTCCGGTTCTCCTCTATTGTATGACTTAACATTTCATCACGTTTATCCAAAGACATGATCAAATGTTTATTCAGATATTCCAATCTTTTTATCTCTTTGTTCTTGTATTTCAAGAGATTTTCAAGCATTTGACAATATTTCAATATATCGATCAAAGATTCATGCAAATCCTTATTGCTAATATACAAAATTTATGGGGTTTCTATTATATTTAATGGACTCTAATGCTTTAAATGAAAGAAGTTCTATCAATTGGGGTAATTTTGATTGGTAACTCATGAGTTTATGCTCATCGATTTGGGAAAATTCAGATTGGAATTCACGTTCGAGTTGCTGGGGATCAAATGATTTTGAAATGCTGGTAAGCAGTTTCTTTGTGGCTTTGGACGCCTTGTTAAGAAAATCCATTTTCTGAGATCCATCAGAAATTTCTTTGCTTGTTCCTTTCTTTATTTTTTTTAGTTGCATTTGAAAATTTAGAAAAAATTTGGGGTTTTTTATAAAAAATTCTTAATTTAATTTTTTCATCTTAAATAAAAGTAAATTCCCCATTTAAATTTCAAAATTTCTGAGGCCCCCTTTTTTCCCTCCCATAAACTCCCCAATAATGGCAATATAACTCCTAAATTCATTGTCTTAATCCCCAATAAAAATCTTAAGTCCATATGCTCGATTCCTCAGTTGTTTATCGATATTTTTTTTCGGCGAGAACATCACACAAGGACTCATTAGTTCTTTATTAGTTTTCAACACTTTTTCACTGTTGTTATTCAAATTAAATAATCAAAATTAGACAGTAATCCTCCACAAGTTTACAATCAATATCTTGCAATTAGAGATATTATCAACATTTTGCAAAGATTTTTTAGCTTTTAAACCTTCTTTTCATTTAAATTATAATCAAACCCACTTGAACTCATTTTTAAAGGTTTAACAATAACAATATCATCAGGAATCAGCAATTTATCAAGCTCTAAATTTGATAAAATCTCTCCCAAATCAGCCATTTCTTTACCGTCCCATTGATCAAAAAACCCTTCTTTTGATAATCCCGAGCTATGTGATGCTAAATTTGAGAAAATTGATCATTTTTTTATTTTGGGGTTAAATTAATTTAAAATTAGTTTTTGTGTAGGATAGAATACAGCGGAAAATTTAAAGGAAAATGATAAATGAGGATCAAAAACCAGAGGTTGATGTAGAAATAAACGAGAAAGATTTCAGTGTGAGGTTTTGGCAAACCCTGATGAAATCCTTTCCAAAATTAAGTAATATTCTCCATTTTACCAATTTACCATTAAATTTCTTCATTTTCTTTATAATAGAAGAATATGAACATCCTTTTTCAATTATCACGACCTCTAATGAAATCACATTGCTTTCTATTAAATTTAAAGAAGAAAAGCTTTATTTCACTTTTCCTCAGACCTACGCCCATCGTTTCTGGGATAATATCTTCCAGAATCTTTTTTATGGTCTTTCAAGAAACATGATCATCTTTGAAAGGATTTGGAAACGTAAAACAGAATATAATAGTAAAAACTTAAGAAGTTTTCCATTTTAGTGAGAGAGAATTACAAACTAGAAATGAACATTTCAAACCTGAAACATATATATTTAATCTTCGAATACACCAAAGAAGTTCTTTTCTCATTTTATTGATAACTTATATTAATCCCCATCAATCCAAATCAATCCCCCCCGACACCCCCAACATTAAAAAAAATCATTAATTTTATCTTATTTTTATTTTTTTAAGTTCAGAAAATTCCAAATAACTATTACCCATTTGAACTATTTCAAACCTAATTTCGACTCAACTCGTTTCCTATTTATCAAGATTTATAACTCAAAATCCATCGATATGCCAGCTGCTCGTTATTTTGAACGCAATCTTGAAATCCCCATAGATACTCTCAACAAATATCATTCAAATAAAATCACGATAGAAGAAGTCTTAAATATAGAGCGATTCTTTGAAGATTTGAATAAAAATCTACCATTTTGTTCATTAATGCTTGAATTAGCCAATAAAGAACCTCCTTTTGAATGTTTTTTAGACTATGGTGGAGTTTTTTCATCGAACCCGTTTTCGAAAACGGAGTGTGCTTTGAATTTTTATTTAGCGAAATATCAGATTAAATTGAGTTTGGAGTTCAGAAATATCGTTTGCGATAATAATAAGAATAAATTGGCGATTTATATCCCACAGAAAAATGATTGGAAGTTAATGTTTGATTTCTCAAAGGTTTTAGAACAAACGCCTAAATTATATGAAAGAAATATGGAATTTGGAGATAATTTGATCATTTTTGAATATGATGGATTAGAAAAACTAACCGAAAATCTGCTCGCAGTGCTCAAATTTATTAAAATCAGGATTTTTAACAGTTTTCTCAAAAATAAAATCGATATGGCAAAGAAGCCAGAATTTAGAGTCGAGGAACCTGTGGACGTGAAGAAATTAAAAATAAAGATTGATAAAATCGATGTTTTTATCAATTTCAGCCAAAAAACAGAATTAAATGGGTTTATAGGTATATTAAAGTCTTATTTAGATTTTTTTCGTTATTATTTTAATAATTTTTAATATCTTTAGAAAAAATAGAGAATATTCCTGAAGTTTATGAAATATATTTGTATTCTGTTGCTAAATTGAACTTCGAAATGAATGAATTTCGTATGGATTTAGAGCACCATTTTGCTAAGATATTCGAGTTAATATATTTGAAAAACCGATGCGAACCAGATAAAAAACGAAATATAACAAAAGGCATAGCGATTATTGAGGAGATAATGGCGAATCACCATAGAATTTGCAAGGAAAGAGGTGCTTTAGATCATATAAAACTAGAGTTTGAAATTCAAATAAATGAACTAAATGATGAAATTCTTGGCTTCAAAGCAAAATTTTTAATTTTTTTTGTTGATTTTAATTGATTTTTCTTAATTTTTATAAAAAAAAATTTAGATTTATCTGATAAAAAGAATGAAAAAGAATGAAGTAAAAGAAATTAATTTAAAGGTGAAATCTGGCATGATTTCCTTAATATCAGCCGACAGTACCAAATACACCAAAGAAGCACTAAACGAAGACAGTATGTTATTCTTTGAGCTGAAAGAAATCTACGATAAATTCCTCGACGATAAGCCCTCAAAAATCTAAATTATCGACAAATTAATAATTTCAAGGAAAAACTCTTAAAATTTAATTAATAAACACATAATAATTAACATAATATCTTAATTATTCCATTTTATCATGATGTTTCTGCAGTCTCATGATTAATTTAACATCTCTGCAATTGATCAAATTCACATAAGAGGCATTCAACTGTTCATTTATCATTAAAACGGCAAAAGCACTTTCAAACTGATTATCCACAGTGTTTTTTATAGTCCTTAATGCAAATAACTGGTTATTTTCAATAAAACACTGGCCTAAATTCAAGCTCCCTTGTGGTAAAACATCCCCTAAATTCTCTAGATTCCTATCCTGTACATCGAATATCATCAGTCTTTTCGAAAACTTATAGATTTTCTCGTCATTCTCCTCTTTTTCAGTCCTACAAACCCCTCCAAACAAAAGAATTTGATTACAATTTATCTCTTGACAGGTGATTTGGCTCATTTCAAAGCCGTTTAACCAATTGATCACATAAATACTGTTCCATGAATTCTTTTTTATATTGTATTTCTCGATCATATCAGAAGGGCAATTCGTGTTATCAGTCCCGAAAAACACATAGACTTTTTCTTCATTAAAACTGCAAACACCAGGCGATGATCTTTTTTCCTTCATTTTGTTTATAGGCTCCCATTTATTTGCTTTTATTGAGTATCGCTCACATAAATCAAGCCTTTCAGAATCCTTTGTTTTCCCACCAAATATATAGATCAGGCCTTTTATATAGCATATTCCAAAAGCCATCTTTTTCTCATACATTGGCGATAATGATAATAGGCCTTGTTCTTTATCGTATTTCAACAATTTATTTGAAAATTCTTTGGTTTTTGAATAAAAACCACCGAGAATGTATAGGTCGAGCTCTGGAGTGAATATAGTGCTTGGGTAGGAGGGAAGAACAATATCGGAGCAACCGAGAGGGTAAAGGAGAGATTTTTGGGTTTTGATGTCGTAGAGAAAGAGACGGTGCTCTGAGGGGAATAAGTGATAGAGGTACTTCTTCACAGTTTTGAAATAGGAAGGAGTGTCAATAATGTTTCGGATTCTATAAAAAAATTGTAGAAATTGATAAAAACGATAAAAAAAATTATTTTAAAAAAATTCAATTAAATAAAAAAATCGAATTTTGAAAAAATTGCAAAAAAACAATAAATTTAAAAAATTTACGAAAAATAAAAAAATATCAACTGGAAGACGCTACTTGATGCCAAATTCATAAGTGAGGAGCTTCTCAATTTATTCCCTTGTTCATTTCCACTCCCCTGTCCTTGTGCCAGTGGCTTATTCTCAGCCTTTTGCATCCCTCCGAAGCTTATATGTGTATAGTTCAAGAGCATATCCTGGAATTCTTTTAATACATCACAATTTTTCTTAATAGATGGCAATCTCCGGAATTCCTTCTTAATTTTCATTTGAAAACTGACAATATTTTCTTCAAGATCCTGTATTTTTTCGCCGTATTTACTACTAAAATAGTCCGCAATCAAATTAATATGAAAATCCGGCTTTGTGAACTTCTCTAAAGAAACTTTCAATTCCTCCTTTGTAGCAACTATAGCAGTTTTTTGCAAAAAAATCGGTTTTTTATAAGTTAAGGAGTTATAATTCTTGATTAATTCTTCATAGAAATCATCAATAATCTTCATTAATTTCTCTTTGGATTCACTGATGGTTTTCAACCCCACTGTCTGTATTTCATCTAAATTGAATTCCGGTTCTAAATTCTGAACTCTTTCATTAAGAACTTCAATATCTTTTTGCGCTTTTTTAGAGATTTTCTCTTTTAATTCATTAATTTCTATATATTCATGTTTTTTTTTATCCTGATGATGGGTCTTCATACACTGTAAACAAAGTGGCATATCGCAATCAGAACAATGCAATAAGATCTTTGAGTTGTTATGATGAGCACACCCGAACATCTCCTCTTCAGTCTCTTGGTCCTGATTCGCTGTTGGAATATCATTCTCACTAAGATTCCGAACAATTAAATTAGTATTAGATTTCTTTGTTTTTTCTAAATATTTTGATTTGTTTTTAGTTAAAGTTAAAGAAGGATTTGCAAGGTTATTTGAATTTGGGTAAAAAGGTGCTCGAATTGCACTAGAATAGTCCAGTTTTGTGATGATGGGGTTATGATTGGTGATTTGATTAAGACTAGTTTGGTTCATAGAGGAGGGGAGGTCTTGGAAAGAGTTCTCGCTGATTAGGTTGAAGGTGCCGTTATTGGGAGGGGAAGTATGGGGTTTTAAAGGGGAGAGAGACTTCATTGATGAATATTTTTTTTCTTTTTTGTTTGTTTTGTTTTGTTTTCAGTTGATTTTAATTGAAAAATTGAAAAATTAAAATTTTCCATTTTTTTTAAATAAAAATTTTTATTAAAATTTCATGTTTTTTTCTAAATCTAAGTATGTATTACTAAGTTCCAAATCTGAAATAGGTATCATTTGACTGTTTGACGATATTTCGAGGGATTCATTCACTTTGATTTTCTTTAGACTTTTATTAAAAACAACAGTTTCTTCATAAGAATCCTTTCTTTTCTTCGAATTTTTTGATTCTGAACCGATTCTTTCTTGAGTTTGCTCTCGGTTTTTTTCGAATTCTTGTATTTCTGCATAAATCTTCTGAATTTCTTGCATTTCCTTTTGATTTTCGGCTTCATAAAGCCTTTTGCTTTCTTCAATGGCTTTCTGAATCTCATCATCAAATTTTTGATCAAAATTTTCTCTTTTATTCGATTTTATTTGAAAAAACTCGAGATTTGCCTGTTTATTTCTCGGTTTTTCTTCAGTTTTTGGCTGGTTTTTTTTCAGAAAAAGTGCTGGATTATTCTGTAAAAGAGAGGCTCTTAAAGGAAAAGAAATCTCTGGTATTTTCTTTTTGTGAAGAATTTGATTTTGTTGTGAAATTGTTCCAATATGCTTCATAAATTCTCTAGGACTCAAGCCATTTATGCCAAGATTCCTTTTTAAATACAATGAATTTTTCAATAAAATTCATTGTATTTATTACTTATTATCGTCTTTTATGTTCGGATGTCTGTCTTTAAAGATATTCTTCACATTTCCATCAGGAATTCCCGATTTTCGGTCTTTAATCATTTTTTCTATATTTTTTTCTTCTAATTTTTCCATAGAAATTTTCCCAGAATTTTCAAAATCCCCGTCTTTTGAAGCACTTTTAGCGAAAGTTCTTAAAGAATCTTGCTTCGAAACCTGAGGATCCTGAGGTTTTATATAGAAATCTTCGTTTTTTTTCGATCCATAAACAAAAAGATAACAAATGCCGAGTTTTATTTGAAATTCTTCAAAAATCGGGTTCGTTAATTTGACTTTCATGTGGGAATAAGGTATTTTCGGCTAGAAATTTCTCATAAAAAAAAATCATAAAATATAAAGAACTATTGAGATATTATGTGTTAATTTAAAGCTAAAAGTCTTATAAATCTCATGAAGGTTCGTTTTATTCAAAAGACTGGCTTTTACACATATTATTTCATCAATAGCTCTTCCTTCTTCATTTCTATTGAATAATATGATTTCCAAAGCCCCTGAACCACAATTTTCTTTTGTAAA
>JFJP01034463.1_pt1 | contig 10040 bp, 10 predicted proteins | sample 431651 | NCBI WGS metagenome assembly JFJP01 (sample SAMN02602958, study PRJNA72255) | Microbial mat metagenome, whole genome shotgun sequencing project. | biome: fresh water; feature: sink hole; material: water; isolation source: purple microbial (photo- and chemosynthetic) mats found in...
TCGCCAGCCAACCCGCCAAAAACGAACGGAAGAAGATGGTCAGGATGACAATGACCAGCACCAGCGACGAAAGGATGTTCCACACCTGCGATAGGACGATCAGATCGGTGACACCCTTTTCGATAAAGGCCATTCCGGCCATCTCGACGGTGACGCCCTTGGGAAAATGCGCCGCTGTGTAGACCTTCACGGCCTCGGCGATCTTACCCGTGGCGATATTGCCTGAGGAGTTGACCTGAATACTCATCCGGGCCTGGGTGGGTTCCAGGGCGTCGTCGGACCATTCCTCGGTCCCTGCCCCCACCAGCACCAGGTAGTTGCCGATCAGATTTTTCAAACCCTGCTTGTCGGCCTGGTTGTACCGTTCCGGGTCACGGGGAATTTCGTAATAAGCCGAACCCTGGTAGTTGACGGTGCGGTTGATCAACGACAACAGTTCAACAGCCGGAATATCCTGGCGGTCGGAAAGCAGGTAGGCCTGATTCAAGAGTTCAAGGAGGGCTGCCCGGGTCAGGGTGGGATTTTCAGCGACAGGTACAGAGACCGCCTTGGTTTCGGCGGCAGGCGCAGGCTCATCAAAGCCGAATCCGAAGGCGACCTCCGCGTTCTCATCAACCGCAGCCGTTGCCGTGGCGGTAGCACCGCGCAAGCCGTCGGCAGGTTCGTCGGCGTTGAGCACCTGGTTCATCCGTTTGATAAACTGACTGTAGGAGATGACCTTGCCGACTTCGGGAAAATCAGACTCGAGATACGCAGCCAGGTCATCCATGGCGGCCAGGACTTCGGGATCGTTCAGGTCGCCTTTCTGGCTGCCCTTCACGTTGATGTTGAAGGTCTTGGTACCGGCAAAGTCGGTGCTGAGAAACTTGTCGGCCCGGCTGATTTCGGTATCACCCTTGAAGAACTCAACGGTGGCATTGTCGACAACGATTTTGGTGGCTCCCCAGAGAGATACCGCAACGACAACCACAGAAAAAAACAAGGTGCTCTTCGGGTGCCGCACAAACGGAGTAAAGGCCTTGAGAAGGGCCCGTGAAACAACATCCTGGTCCGGGTCATAGGTGTTTTCCCCTTTCACCGGATGGGGGCCTCTGATCAGAAGAAGCGCCGGTATAAAGGTCAGAGCCACCACCAGGGCGGCAAAAACACCAAAGGTAGAAAAGTAGCCGAAGTCACGGACAGGAAGGATGGAAGTGAAGGCCAGCGACCCAAACCCGGCCATCGTCGTCAGGCCGGCCAAGAGGACGGGAATGCCAATCTTCTTCAGGACTCCTAAAACCAAGTCGTGGTATTCGGTCTGACTTAAGGTGCGCTGCTGGGTAAGGGCCCACTTCCCACAGCCACCAGAATGACTGGAATCACCGTGGCAATCATCGTGAGTTTGACACCCAAAAGGGCCATCAGGCCGATGGTCCAGATCGACGAAATCACCACACCGGCCAGCGGAAGCAGAACGCCCCCCAACCGCCGGAAGGAGAAGTACAGCGACAGGACGATGACCAGCACAACCAAGGGGATGAGCAGCACCAGGTCCTTGGCCATATTGATGCTCATCAGAACAGCCATCACAGGCATTCCGGCCAGGTACACCTGCAGATTGCCCAGGTCGATTTCTGACAACACCTTCTGAACGTCGGCGTACATCACTTTTTTATTGTCGACCGGAGGTCCGTTGGCGGGTGCCGCCTCGTTATCAGCTGCGGGTTTAATAGTAATCAGAATCTGGGTTGACTGGAAATCCTTCGATACCAGCGAGCCATGGTACAGGTCCCAACTGAGAACACCTTCTTTGAGAGCATTCACCTCGGCGGGTGTGCCCGTAAAGTCCTTGCCGGCCAAGGGAGAAACAACAATCGAATCACCCTCACCCCGGATATAGTCGGTATTGGTCAACGAGGTAACCGACTCCGTCAGAGGCAAGGCTTGAAGACGCGAGGTCAGCTCCTTTACCTTGAGCAGGAAATCCTTCTCGAAGACGGTTCCTCCCGGGTTTTTGAGAGCCATCAGCATGATGATCTGGCTGCCGTACAGGTCCTGCTGTGCTTCGTAGGCCTTCACCTCGGGGCTGTCCTTGGGGATGAAGTTGACCACATCATTGTCAAGGATGACTCGGGGAAGCTGCAGAGCGAAAAAGACTGTGACCGCCGCGATCACTGCGACGACAAGCCACGGAAAACGGAAAAAACGGTTCATGAAAACTCCTTCAAAACAAAAGCACGGAAGACGGGCTTTGCCCAAACGGGCATCAGTTGATGGATCTCGTCACGGCTGTTCCAGTCGTGGCTGAGGATATGGATCAGGACACGGCCGGAGAGGGTCAACAGAAATTCGCGGGCAGCAGCCAGACGCTCGGGGGTGGCCGGCCAGCCGTGCAGTGCCGCAACCTGCACCACCATTTCGCTGCCCTGAGCAATGTAGGCCGCAAACTTGTTGTAAACATCCTGCAGCTCACGGCCTTCCACGTTCTCGAACGACCCGAACATCAGGTCTCGAATTTGAAAATGCTGGTCTACGGTAATGCGGGTGAAACGGTCAATTTTGGCTTCCAAGGTGACATTGAGGTCACGAAACCAGGGCTGGAACTCGGATTTCATAGCCAAAAAGTCATCATCAATCAACGAAAAAAGAATCTCTTCCTTGGATTTGAAGGCCAAGTACACTGACCCCTTGCCAATACCGGACTTGGCCGCGATGTCTGAAACCGACGTTTTGACGTAGGAATACCGGTGGAAGAGCTCAAGGGCCGCTTTTTTGATGGCATCTTTGGACACAAGTGACTTCCTTCAATGACCGTTTTAGAAAATGGTCATTGACAACATAGCGAGTGTCCCAGACCCCGTCAAGTCCTGACTGTCGACTTTCGCCCCTTGCAGGAGGTCTCGGCACTGATTAAAATCTCAACGCCCGTGCCAGGAGTTTGCCGTGTCAAAAATCAAGAAGTCCCTTCTCTCTGTCGTCATTCTCATCGGCGTTGTGCTGGGTGCCCTGGTTGTTTCGGGTACCCTGGGGTGGGGGACCGCCACAGGTGACCAGCTAGGTCCCGAAATGGTCTACCCCACACCCCTTCCCATTGCTGACTTCACCCTGACCGACCAGAAAAACCAGCCGTTCACCTTTTCTTCCACCAAGGGCAAGGTGGTTCTGATGACCTTTCTCTTCACCCACTGCGACGATGTCTGCCCCTACAGCGCCATCAAGATGCGTCAGGCGGTCAAAGAACTGGGGGAACGGGGTGAGTCGGTCGAGCTGGTGGCAATCTCTACCGACCCTGAACGCGACAGTGTCGAGGCCCTGGCTGCCTATAGCCGCGAATTCGGCCTTTTCGACCGTTGGCATTTTGTGACGGGTTCGATGGACCAGATGCAGAAACTCTACAAAGAACTGAAGATCGCCGTCATCAAAACAGAGTTGGAAGAGCTGGAGGAAACCGCCATAAGCGCTGGAAAACGAGAAATCCCTCTTCCCGTCCAAGGGGCTTCCGACAGCCCCGTCAACGGCTTGAGCGAGGCGCAGATTGCCGACGGAAGCCGCATCGCTCAAAAGTATTCAGGCGGCTATGACATTGCCCACTCAGCACCGTTCTGGGTGATTGACACCGAAGGAAGACTCCGCTCCAGCCTCGATGTCAGTGCCACCCCGGCGCAGATTGCCGCTGCGATCAAAAAGTACTGGTAGGCCTGTCACAGCTTCACGTCAAGAATGATCCGGCCCGAACGGCCATGGTAGGATTCCAGATCCTGGGCATCCTCCCCTCCATTGGCAAGAATCACCTTGAAGGTTTCACCTTCAACCAACACAGGGTCGTTGGGATTGCCAGTGTTCAACGGCATGGTGAAGGTGATGGTGGTTTTGCCATCAACAAAGGAACCCCCACGGGCCGTCAAGCTGTCCTTAGCCCCAATCTTGGTCTGGGGAGAATGGTTGGTTCCGCCCACCCCAAAGTGGTCCTCCACCACGGCTTTACCGTCCATCACAAAGCCGAGAACAATATGGCTGCCCTCCATGGCGCCGGTTTTGCCGATACCGAACCCCACCCAACCATTGGTTTCGTACGTCAGTTTCACATCGATCTGGCCGTCGTAAATTTTCCAGGCCAGATCGTACCCGTCTTGCTTGAGCTCCTTGAAGCCTCCAGCCTTGGCATCGGTCACCTCGGCGGACACCTCAACGCTTTTAGGAGCAGCCTTGCCAAACACGATTTCGCCGCCGTAAAAGCCCAGTAGGCTTACGTTGATGGTTGCAGCCAGAGTCAGAAGGAGAAGAATCAAAGGTTTTTTCTGTCCGGCTTTGAACAGCATAATATTGCCAAACAAAACGAGAAACAGAACGCCAGCCAAGACGAGCTTGTTGTTGATCTCGACCATATTGTTCGACCCGCCGTAGAAATGGATCCAGTCGATGATGCCAACGGCCACCGTAGGAAACCAAAAAATAAACGCGACGACGGTCAACTGCCGGCTGGTCTTATAATAGTCTGGCTTCTGAAAAAAGAAGGCCAAGGCAGCAAATAGAAAGGAGGCAATCGCCGGACCGACCACCATGGTGATCAACACAGGATGAAGGGGATGGGTGAAACCAATCATCCCTAGCAATTGATAAAACAATTCGGCCATGAGTCCTCCACTGAATAGTCGACAAAAACAGTCGATTATTGCAAAAGTTAAGATGACTGCAAAAGATTGTCAAGGATGAAAGTACAACATCAAAAACACCAGAGGTAAATAGATGACCGACGCTCGGAGCAGGTATCTGGCGGCCATTTTTGCCCTGGTACGGATGGCTTGGACTCCAAACCAGAGGAACCCCAGACCCAGAAGGCCGTTGGCGGCGGCGGTAACCCAGCTGCCGATGCCTAAAAAGAGAGGCGAGACCGAAACCAGCAGCAACAGAATCAGCGAACCGATCACCTGCCAGGCCACATGGATACCGGTTTTGTCGACCACGGGCAGAACCTTGATATCGGCCTTGGCATAGTCGTCCTTGTAAATCATTTCAATGGAGAGAAAGTGGGGGAACTGCCAGAGGAACAAGACCCCGAACAAGACCCAGGCATACAGATCGAGGCCCCCCGTCGCCACAGCCCAACCGGCTAAGGGCGGTACGGCACCAGGCAGCGCGCCCAGCGCCGTGTGGTATGCGGTTTTGTACTTGAGAGGCGTATAAACAGCCAGATAGCTGACCGCCGTGAACAAGGCAATCAAACCAGTGAGAACATTGGCGGCAAAAAAGCTCACTGCCAAACCCAGCAAGGTGAAACCCCAGCCGAACAACTGGGCGGCCACCGAGCTCACCCGGCCGGAAGGAACCGGACGTTCCCTGGTCCGGAGCATCAGGGCGTCTTTGTGGCGTTCAAACCAGTGATTGAGGGCAAAAATACCTGTACCCAACGACCCGACGCTGATAAAAACCACGAGAAAGCCCCACCAGGACCAGCTGTCTGCCGCGGCAATGGAATACGACGCCAAGGCGACAATCAGAAGCAAGGCCGTGATGCGGGGTTTGGCCAACTCGAAGTAGGCGTCTAGTCCCAGTTCTCTGCCCGCACAAAAAACTCGTTCAAATCCTCACCTATCATAGATAGGCTCCGGTTTTCACTTTATTTTTCGTTTGTCAGAGTCCGTCCTCGCTACGTTTTGAACCAACTACAGTTTAACTGAAAATAGCACTAGACGCTGTCGGGGTAAATGTATACGGCTTAGGAAAAGCGAAAAGGACAATGGTGGAGAATGTCATGAAGAGGACGATTGGTATGCCTGACCTCGCCGCACTGATTGTAGGCCATCAAAGCGCCAACACAGTGAGGTATTCGGCCACATGGATGCCGCTTTGGCCCAATTCAAGCAGGTCGATGTAGAAGTCGTCGTCGTCGATTTGGATGCGCTTCTGCCGGGCGACAAACGAGAAGCCGGAGCCCAGCTCAAGGAGAAACTGCTCCAGTTCACGCAAGATGGCGTCTTCCAGGTCACGCTCAAGATAGTGATCGTTGAGGCCCAAAAAGTCCAGCAGGTACGGATCTTTGAGCAGTAGGTCGGGGGAAAGGGTGCCCTCGAGTCGCAACTGTTCCAAGTCGTGGCGGATTGTCTTGAATGGGTAGAGCTGGGTGAGTTCGGCGTTCACGGCAACGGCGACCCGTTGGCGGGACTCGACAATGAGTTGGCGAAGTTCTTGAAGCAACTCGGGTGTTGGCAAGATTGGTGTCATTCTGTCACCTCCCAATGGCCAGCAACGCAGCCGTCAGTTTGGGCCTTTCCGTGAGAAGTTGAAGGATCTTCTTGTCCACTTCGCCAAGTTCTTGGGAACTTTCTTGGGAACTTTCTTCACTGGTTCGGAAGAAGGTGACCGAGAACCAGTTGGCATCCACATCGAAGCGTGGTGCGGGGTTGGTTACGAGTTCCCAAGTCGTCGAGCGTCGCGATGTCCATGGCAACTCCTGTTGAATTGGACCATGTGGTTCGTACCGTGTCAAGCAAGAACGAACACGCCCAACTTATGGGCACCCCACCCCCCACCTTGATTTCTCCGTGTTAACTGACTACTCTTTGGGCATGCCTTTTCCGGAGCCCGTTCACAAGATCGTGGATGCCCTTCTCGCCAGCTACAACCAGGTAGGGGCTGTCAATCACGCCGGGGGAGCAAACCTGCCATCGATGGAGGCTGTCGACGCCCTGCTCGACGATCTGAAAAATCTGGTGTTCCCCGGGTTTTATGAGACTCTGGAAGTCGACGACCCGGCGGTGTTGCCATACTCAACGGCCGAGCATGTGTTCCGTGTGACCAAGGGATTGGTGACCGAGATCCGCAAAGCGGTGGCCTTCACCAAGACTCGGGGTGTTGACGCCGAGGCAGTCGTTTTCAGACTGCTGAAGACCATCCCTCAGGTGCGGGAACTTCTGCAGGAAGATGTGGCTGCCATGCTGGAAGGCGACCCCGCCGCGCAGTCGGCTGAAGAAGTGATTCTGGCCTACCCCGGGGTGGAGGCTATTGTCGTGCACCGCCTGGCGCATATTTTGTACGAAGGCAACATCCCTCTGATTCCCCGCATGATGAGCGAGCTGATCCACCGGAAAACGGGCATCGACATCCACCCGGGAGCCACGATTGGCCGCCGTTTCTCCATCGACCACGGAACAGGGGTGGTGGTGGGGGAAACCTGCGTGATCGGCAATGATGTCAAACTGTACCAGGGCGTCACTTTGGGGGCTCTTTCGGTCAAAAAATGCGCGGCCAGCAAAAAACGTCACCCCACCCTTGAGGACCATGTGACGATTTACTCAGGGGCAACGATCTTGGGAGGAGACACGGTGATCGGGCGGGATTCCACCATTGGCGGCAATGTGTGGCTGACCCAGTCCGTAGCCGCCTCGAGTATTGTCAGTGCCAAGCCCCAGGAAAATGTGGTGGCTCAGCGCAACTTCAAAGTCGCGGATTATTCGATTTGAGCCCCCCGATGAAGGATCAAGACGCTGCCGACATTGAAGCCTTCTTCCATAATCCCAGAATTCAGAAGTCCCTTTCGGGGTTGGGCCTGTTTGCCATCGACTTTGCCAACAAGCGGGCCTTTCCCAGTTCTGTCTGGCTTGCCTGCGGGTACTCCAGTCAGGAGATGATTGCCAATCTCCTCCCGGATCTTCTTCACCCTGACGACCGCGCCAGGGTGGTGGCGGCATCGGCGGCATTGTTTGCCCAAAAGACAGACCACCTGAAAGAGGTGTTTCGCATCCGCAACAAAGCCGGTGCTTGGGTTTGGATTGCAACAACCTGCGCCATCATCTACCGTGATGACAAAGGCACACCTCTGTTGTACGTCGGTCACGACCAGGATTTGACAGAACTGAAAAGCCGGGAAGCGGAATCGGTGCGTCGACTGGAAGAGATCGAAACCCTCCGGCAGGTCATTGCCGACGTCAACACCAGCCTTGATCTTCGAGAAACCGTTTCGTTGATTCTGGAGCATACCCGCAGGGTGATCCCCTACCAGAAGAGTTCCGTGCAGCTGCTGGAAGGCGACGAGCTGGCCATTGTCGGTTGCATGGGTTTTGACGACCGTCAGGCAACACTGGCTTTGCGCTTTCCCTTTCCGATCAGCGGCAGTCCGAGCACCATTGCCGTTCAATCGCGTGAGCCGGTGATCTGCAACGATATTGCCCGCGGTTTTCCAGGTTTTCTTCAGGTTCCGGGTGAAGAACCCACCCGCTCTTGGCTGGGAATTCCGCTGATTGCCAACAACGAGGTCATTGGTCTGGTGGCACTCGACAGCGTGGTAGAGAACTTCTACAACGAACAGCACCTTCGCATGGCCCAGACCTTTGCCGGGCACGTCGCCCTCGTGGTCGACAAGGCAAGGGTTTTTGAACGGGTTCAGTCGATGGCCTTGAACGACAACCTGACGGGAGTCGGCAACCGCCATAGCCTGCAGCTGCATGGACCGTTCTTTCTCGAAAAGGCCAAACGGGAAAAGACCCGCTTGATTGCCCTGATGGTGGATTTTGACCATTTCAAGCTTGTCAACGACAGTTTCGGCCATGATGCCGGAGATACCGTGTTGAAAGAAGGGGCCCAGGTCATCCGCTCCTGTCTGCGCTCCTACGATCTGTTCATCCGTTACGGTGGTGAGGAATTCCTCATCCTTCTGCCCGAATCCCGCCCTGAGGCCGCGTGGGAAATCGCCGAGCGCATCCGAACCACCGTATTTGCTTATCGGTTTTCCAGCCTCAACCGCGCCCATCTGGCGTTATACGAGGCCAAAACCTTGGGAAGAAACCAGACCAAGACTCTGATTCTGTAACAACACCTACTATCAGCGCTTTTTTGCCTCAACCCCAAGTGTCTTCAGTGTCTCCACGACTGAGTCGATCTCAGCCGGAGTGGGAGCCCGTACCGAGGCAAAGGCCGGGTCCAGCACCGGACCAGGACGATAGGCCTGTACCCAGACCGGCAGTCCCGATCCAACGAAGGAGGCGTATTCCTCGAGGGTTTCGGGTTCGTTGAGGCCCGGAACCCAGGTCAGGCGTACTTCGGAGCTATGGGGGTGGTGGGCCCGCATCCAGTCCAACGTTTGACGCAGCTTTTCGGCTTTGACCGGCAGCCCCGCCGACCGGGCGTAGACGGAGGGGGAATTTTTCAGATCAAAAGCCAGGTAGTCGACCAGGCCGGCCTCCAGCGCTTCCAGACGGTCGGGATAGGTGCCGTTGGTATCCAGCTTGATCTGGTAACCCAGCGCCTTGATCTGACTTAGCAGACGCGGAAGATCAGGGTGAAACAACGGTTCACCGCCCGTAACCACCACCCCCTGCAGCACCTTGCGGCGTTTTTGCAAAAAGGCCATCACCTCGGCCTCGCCCAGCAACCCCTCGTCCCAGGGAGCCTGAACCAGCCCGGGGTTTTGACACCAGGGACATCGCAGGTTGCAGCCTGCGGTGAACAGCACGGCCGAGACCAGGCCGGGGTAGTCGAGAAGGGTGGTTTTTACGAGGCCGTACAAGGGTGTCACTTGACCATCTTGCGTTTTTTGGGACCATTGGTCCAGCACAGGAGGTCCCCATGGCCGATGATCGAACCCAGGCCCGGCTCGAGGAGCTGGAAACCCGTAACGCCTACCAGGAAGCGACCATCCAGGACCTGAGCTCCCAGCTCTACGAACACCAACAGCAACTGGAGCGGCTTCAGTCCCTGGTGCAAAGCCTGGCCGAGAAGGTGAAGGGCTTGGCCCAGGGGGAAACCGCGCCGCTTCCCGAGAACGAGCGGCCGCCCCACTACTGAGCTGGAAGCTCTTCCACCTCGGCGGCACTCAAGCCTGTCGCCTGGCAGATCTTTTCGACAGACACCCCCAGCGCTTTGAGCTTGGCAGCGGTTTCCCGCAGGGCTTCGTCCCGACCTTGTGCCAGACCTGTCTCAATGGCTTCGCTCAGCCAGGCGGCATGGTCACGCTGTTCCTTCATGCGGGCCTCGTAGATCATCCGGGCTTCGGAGTCCTTTTCAAAGCGGTAGTACCGGTTGGCCAGTTCTTGCAGGGAATGGTTCTTCTTCAACAGGACTGTCAT
>JFJP01034903.1_pt1 | contig 10040 bp, 8 predicted proteins | sample 431651 | NCBI WGS metagenome assembly JFJP01 (sample SAMN02602958, study PRJNA72255) | Microbial mat metagenome, whole genome shotgun sequencing project. | biome: fresh water; feature: sink hole; material: water; isolation source: purple microbial (photo- and chemosynthetic) mats found in...
CCCCGTGGATCACGTTCCAGTACGTGGAACCGGCAAGAAGCATCTCGGCGTAGAGCAGGTAGTGGTTGAGCTGGTCGAAGGCCGCTACCCCACCCGAGCGCCGCAACGCGACCAGGGCAGCGCCGACCTTGTGCCGGAACAGCCCGCCGTTGGAAGCTGAGACGTAGAATGACCTGTCGAGAAAGCACTTCATCGTGCCCGCGATGCCCGAGAAATACACAGGCGAGCCGATTACTATACCGTCGGCTTCGCGCATCCTGGCGACAATAGCGTTGAGGCCGTCGTCTGGCAGTGCGCAGCGGCCATCCTTGTTGCGGCCGCAGGCACCGCAGGCGGTGCATCCATGCAGGGCCATATTGCCCACCTGTATCACCTCTGTGTCGATCCCCTCCTCCTTGAGCGAGGAGCAGACAAGGTCGAGCGCGAGGGCCGTATTGCCCTTGGCGTTGGGGCTTCCGTTGATAGCGATGATCTTCATGGGCGATGCTCCTTGATTTGCATACGGGATCAGATGATCCGGACAACAGGATACAAAATCATCGGGAGCAGTGTATATGGGGGTTCGCTATCCATGACGGGCTGCATTGAAGATATACATCTGCCTCTATTGCATCCAGAAATCAGCACAGCTCCAAAGACACTTTGTTGTCTGACAGCAGCCTGATCAGTCCTTCATCAGGAAACTTGTCTGTAAACAGAGCCTCTACTCCTTCAACACCGGCGATACGGTAGTTTTTACAACGGCCAAACTTGTCCGAATCTACCAAGAGGAACTTGCGGCGGGAATTGTCAAGCATGAGCCTGCGAATCCTGGCTTCGCTTTCATTATTATCCGTCAGACCGAAGCGTTCGCTAAGCCCGGAGCAACTGACCAAAGCTTTGTCGGCGTGCAGCTCCAAAAGAGCTGCAGTTGCTGCATAGCCAACAAACGAGCGCGAGGCCTGCCGGTAACTGCCACCGATTAGAACCAGGTTGGTCTGGGTGCATTCTGATAATTCCATTGCTATGCGCAATGAATTGGTAATTACTGTGAGCCCCAGATCAAGCCCCTTCAATTGCTTTGCCAGGTACAGAGCGCTGGTGCTGGAATCAAGCATTATGGTGTCACCTTGCTCCAGAACCGCACTGCTGCGTTTTGCCATGCGCTCTTTTTCGGCCACCAATAGAGTTTCTCTTAATTGGTACGGTGTTTCGTGGTCAAAAGGTTTCTGCCGGTATGCACCGCCATGGACCCGCACCACGAGATCGTCTCTGGCTACGATTTTATCCAGGTCTCGCCGGATGGTTTCTTCGGTTACTTCAAAGAGCCGGCTTAGCTCGGCCACGGACACCGATTCACTGGTATTCAATGACTTTTCTATAGTTGCGATACGGTCAACAGCAAGCACGGTCAGCCACCAAGCACCACTGGGCTGCCTGTCTGCAAGGCGAGGTGATATATTTTGGCAGCATCCTCGACGTATTCAGCGCGTATGAAGGCCTGTTCGAGGTGGGAACCGATAGCGAGCACCCCATGGCTGGCCATCAGGCAGGCATTTGATAAAGTACCAAGTGAATCCAGTGCCGACAAGCCCAGCTCAAGGCTGCCGGGTTTCTCAAAGCGTGCGCATGGGACAGCCCCACCCAGGAATGGGCCCATTTCAATGAGGATGAATGGCAGGTCCATCCCGTTGGCAGCGAAAGACGTGGCATAAGGCGAGTGGGTGTGGAATACTGCATTGACATCCGGACGCTGCTTCAGAATTATGGCGTGCATCTTCCATTCAGATGATGGAACCCGGCTCGAATCAATAATGGCTCCATCCAGCTTCATGCGCACTATGTCTTCTGCTTCCATCCTGTCGTATCGGAGGCTCGTAGGCGTGATGAGCATCTCCTCCTGGCCAAGACGCACCGACAGGTTGCCGCTTGTGCCGGCAAAAAGATGCTCGGCGTAGGCTTCCCGGCAGACTCGCACCATTTCCACCCGGAGTACCTGTTCGTTGTCTTCAGGTATCTGGTTCATACACATAGCCCCGGGCCGAACTCTCCTGTATTTCCTTCGGCGTAGTAGCGCTTCAGGTCGTACGGGGACATCATACCCATGTCGGTCACCACCCCGCTGACAAGATGTGGCGGAGTTATGTCGAAGGAGGGGTAATACCCTTTTACTCCCTGCATGGCGGTACGGACACCCATGGCCTGCAGTACAAACTCGGGGTCACGCATCTCGATGTGCACTGAATCCACAGTTGGGTGCCCGCGGTCAGGGGCACCGGTCACAAAGTACGGAATACCCATGTACTTTGCGACAATGGCAATCTGGAAGGTGCCTATCTTGTTGACAATATGGCCGTCCTGACAGATGACATCCGCAGCCGAAGTATAGACATCGATCTTTTCATGCTTGATTGCAAACGCAGGCATGTTGTCTGTTATGACCGTTACATCAAAGCCCATGTCCCTGGCTACACTGGCTGTAAGCCTGGCCCCCTGAAAATACGGACGGGTTTCAGCGCAATACAATTTTAGCTCGTTGTTCCGCCTGCGCGCTACCTTGAGCATCTGTCCCACGATAGTCTCGCCAAAACACTGGGTAAGGATACGCCCGCCATGAGGAAATGCATCGACAAGATATTCGGCGATGACACCCATTTTTTCATAGCGGCTGTTGTTGGTCTGGATAGTATGCTCGACAATGGCATCACTTACATTGATACCCTTGTCAAGAGCGCGGTTGGCGGCAGCAAGACATCCTTCGACTATCAGCGTCATTCGGTCCACTGTGGTGGGTCTTGCATGGGCTATTGTCCGGGCTGCCGTGATTAAATACTCACGTTGTTGCTCAAGACTCCTGGTACGGCATTCCGACGCGGCCAGCGCCATACCCATGGCTGCCGCAGTAAACGGACCCGCACTCTGGGTCACCATATCCCGGATGGCTGTTGTTACCTCGTGATGGTCTTTGCAGACAACAAACTCAACCCGGGTCGGGTAGATGCGCCTGTCCAGAATACGAACAGTATTATTTTCATACCATGCTACATTTTCATACTGAAGCATGAAGGCCAGGTCTTTATCCGCTCTTTCCATGTAGTTCCTCCTGGGATGATCAGCCGTTCAGGCCATGATTTGAAAGAGGATCTTCGGGCAAGCCGAGCCTCAAGGCACACGCCGCGGCTTCATCCAGGACCCGTTCTGCATCGATGGTCAAAAATGAACCGCTTTCATACAGCACCCTGCCGTTCACCATCGTCATCGCAACATCCGAAGACTGGGCAGAGTATACGAGCAAAGCAAGCGTATCGCTGCGTGGCATCAAGTGAGGCTTGCGCATATCCAGCGCCACAATATCGGCCTTCTTGCCCACAGCCAGTTCGCCCGAGTCCGGTCTTCCCTGGGCAGCTGCTCCGTTGACAGTAGCCATGTCCAAGAGTTGCGCCGGTGTGACCACAGTGGGGTCACCACTTTTTCCCTTGTGGATGAGGGCAGCCAGATGCATCTCTTCAAACAGGTTGAGGTTGTTGTTGCTGGCTGCCCCATCGGTACCCAAGGCGAGCTTCATGCCTCTATCAAGCATCGTTGCAAGGGGCATGAATCCTGAACCCAGCTTCATGTTGCTGGAAGGATTATGGACACAGGTGACGCCGTGGTCCTGCAGTATGTCCAGATCTTCCGCTTCCACGGCAACGCAGTGCGCCGCTATGACCGGGCTGTCCAGCACACCGAGGTCCAAAAACCAGCGCGTCGGTGTCTTGCCATATCTGGCCCTGCAGCCCTCGTGTTCTTTTACAGTCTCAGACAAGTGGATGTGCATGCGTGCACCGCGCTGAAGGCAATCCAGTGCGTAGGGGCGGACAAGTTCTTCATATGAAGTGTATTCTGCATGTATAGCAAAATCGACCAGGATCCTGCCATCCCCTGCATTGTTGAAGGTATCGTAGAACGCAAGCGATGCGGCTGCCTTGGGGTTGTCCTTGTACGCCAGCGCACGGTTGCCCGCGGGTATCGGTCTGTTGAGGTTGGCCTTCATTCCGGAAGCATTTATCTCAGCCGCAGAAAATTCCGGTTCGTAGTACATGTCGCTGAAACTGACTACACCCGAGGACAACATTTCCAGGAGAGCTAGCCTGGTTCCTGTGCGTATATCATCGGGTGCAAGCCGTGCTTCAACCGGGAACATGGCTTCACGCAACCAACGGTCCAGAGGAAGTCCGCTGCCAATGCCGCGCAGAAGGGTCATCGGGGTATGCGTGTGCATGTTGTACAAGCCTGGAATGAGCAGGTGGCCGGACAAATCTTTTACAGTGGCGTAATCGGCTTGGGGTTTTATTGCCCCGATGTAGTCGATTACCTCGCCCCTCACTCCGAGGTATCCATTCTTCACCATGGCCCAGCGGCTAGCCGGCCGGATGAGTATATCTGCTCCGCAGAGCAACATTGATCCCATGCTCAAGCCTCCTGCGATGGCAGGTCCGCTACTATCGACATGACATACTTTTTAAACAATGGCGAAATCCGCTTCGCGGTCATGCTCACCTCTGATGTAGTCAGAGGCTTGTCCAGAATGCCGGCAGCCATATTGGTCATAACCGACAGACCCAGGAGCGGCAATCCGCAGTGGGCAGCCGTCAGTGCCTCGGTGACGGTTGACATGCCTACCGCGTCTGCTCCGAGTACGCGGGCAGCCCGGATTTCCGCCGGTGACTCGAAGTGCGGGCCGCAGAAAAATTGATACACGCCCTCGTGAATACCGAGGCCGCTCTCCCGGCCTTTCGCAAGTGCCAGCTCACGCAATTCTTTGGTGTACATGCTGCCAATGTCGAAAAAGCGGGGACCAAAGCCATCTACATTCGGGCCACGCATTGGGCTGGCTCCCATTAAGTTTATGTGATCTTTTATTACCATAACGTCGCCAGGTTTATACAAGGTGTTTACCGCACCAGCTGCGTTGGTAAGAACAAGGGACCCCGCCCCGAGCAGTTTGAACAGGCGCACCGGGGCGGCCAGCTGCTCAAAACTGTATCCCTCGTAATAATGGAAACGGCCGGACATGCACACAATCTTTTTACCCGCCAGTGTACCGAATATCAACTCTCCAGCATGCGAACGCACTGTTGAAACCAGAAAATTCGGTATGTCGTCATACCGTATGACAACAGGGTCCTGTATCTCCGCAGCCAGGTCGCCAAGAGCAGATCCCAGAACCAGAGCTGCTTCCGGAACCATGTCAGTAATGCCGCGTATGTAGTCGCGGCTTGTTTCATAGTAGTGATAGTCGTATGCCATGGTAGTTCCTTTCATTTGACGGCAAGCTGGCGCGATTTTCGTTTCTGGGTGGAATAGTTGTATATGGCGAGAGCCAGCACAGTAGCCGCATACGGCAGCGCCATGGTCAACTGGCTGCTTACAGAGGTGTTCTGCAACATGTTGGCCATCGACTGCGCAAATCCGAAAAACGCGCTGGAGACCATGACACCTAATGGATGAGCCGCTCCAAGCGTGCCCGCAGCCATGGCGATGAACCCACGGCCTGCGCTGATATTCTGGGCAAACATTGTGACTCCGCCCATGGTTAAAAGCACACCGCCCAAGCCGGATACAAGACCGGAAAAAACAACGGTAAGTATCTGCACACGATCAGCGTTTATGCCCAGACTTACCGCGGCCGCCTTGTTGATTCCTACAGACCTCATCCTGAAGCCAGGGACCGTCTTGAACAGGAAGTAATACATGATGACGCACAAAACAAAGGCAAACAGGTCCAGCCACGTAAGCGCACCGAACATGGTCCGCAGGAGAGGAATGCCTTTCAGGAAATTCGTATTGATCTTGGGCAGGCTTACAAGTTTTGTACTTACATACGCACCTTTGCTGCCAAATATAATTTGCATCAGAAACGTGGTAGCGCCGCTTATGAGTACATTTATTGAAACTCCGACGACAAGCATGGCGCCTTTGAACTTGACCATAAAAATGCCGGCAACCCACGCAACCGCCATCGAAGCAAGCATGGCGGAAAGAATCGACAAGACAAGACTGCCAGTATAGAAATTGGCGACTATAGCAGCAAATCCTCCCACCAACATCATTCCTTCCAGCCCGATGTTGAATATAAATACTCTGTTGCACAGAGCCGAACCAAGGGCAACGTACAATATGGGTGTGGTCATCCGTATGGTCGAATTGAATACTACTGCGAGATAATTGGCATCGAGGTTCATGGTCGTGCACCTTCGATGCTCTGGGCAGGAATTGCCTGTTCACCATCCCCTGTATTTGAGCTTCGTTTTTTTCTGACCATCACTATGAGAATCCTGGCTGAAATGAACAGAGTGATGCAGCCCTGGATAATCGACGACAATTCCAGCGGTACTGGAGTGGAACGCGCTATGGCCGCTCCTCCACTTTGTATTCCCGCCAGAATGATTGATGTAAGCAGGATGCCAAGCGGGTTGTAGCCAGAAATAAGGGCAGCGTTCAGGCCCACCCACGCGTAACTGGCTGAGACGTAGCTGTTGTGCACATACCGGTATTGCACACCGAGGACCTCTCCTGCACCAGCCAGAGCCGCTATGGCACCTGAAAGCAACAGCATGCCATACATGACTTTGCGGCTGGAAATACCTCCGTAATCGCAGAAATTCTTGTTGAAGCCACTCATCCTGGCCTCATAGCCGAAGGTTGTCCGGTTCATCAAAAACCAGATGGCGGCAACAAGCACCAGCGCGATAATAAAACCCATGTGCAGGCTGTACCCTTCCACCAAACGGCCAAACCTGAGACCTTCGTCTATCCGCAGGGTCTGGGTGAGCTTTGCATCACCTGTAGTGTCCTGAAATACATTGGCCACAAAATGCATCGTCACAAAGTGCGCCGTGTAGTTGAACATAAGAGTTGTTATAGCCAACGACATCCTGAATTTTTCAAGCAGCCATGCTGACAGGAGCGAGAGCAGACCGCCGGCAGCCATGGCTGCCATAATTGCCAGAATGAAACGGAACCACATCGGTCCAGGGCTGTATAACGCCACTATGGCCGTGATGAACCCACCAGTTATCATCTGGCCCTCACCGCCAATGCCCATGTAATTGGAACTCCAGGCTATCGCAGCCCCCAGCCCACATATAATTATCGGCGTGGCCCGGGTCAGCGTAGTCAAAAGGTAATATTTTCCTCCGAAAGCTCCCTTGAACATTGCCGCGTATACCACCAGCGGGTTTTCTCCTGTTATCAGGATAGCCAGAGCGCCCACCGCCAGCGCAAGTGCTATTGCCAGCATTGGCTGCGACAAAGGTGATAATATATTTATTACGGTACGGTTTTTCATGATAGTGTGCCACCTGCCATAAGCAAGCCCAAATCTTCTTCCCGTACGGAACCTCGGGTAAACTCGCCCGTTATGCGACCGCCGTACATGACATAAATTCTATCAGATAGTTCCATGATCTCTGAAAGTTCGCTCGAAATGAGCAACACCGCATCACCATTGGTGCGCTTTTCAACCAAGCGGTTATGGATGTACTCCATGGCGCCAATATCAACTCCACGCGTCGGTTCGCATGCCACCAGAAGAGGAGTCCCATGCGATATCTCCCGTGCGGCTATGAGCTTCTGTGCATTTCCACCCGAAAGTGATGCTGTCCTGAAGCGTATGTCATCCGTCTTTATGGAAACCTGTTCCACCAAGCCCTTGGTAAAATCTTGAACAGCTCTGGTTTTTAAAAATCCTCTATATGACAATGCAGACCGCCGATAGTGGGTCATTATGGCAGTTTCAGCAATTGTTGCGTCGGAGGCAGAGCCCCATAGATAGCGGTCTTCCGGGATCATGGACACTCCCGCAGCCCTTACCTGAGCCACCTTCCAGTTTGTAATGTCTCTGCCCAGGACTTTGATGCTGCCGCCATCGACACGCTGTAAACCCAGTATGCAACGCTCAAGTTCAGACTGCCCATTGCCCGATACCCCCGCGATACCGACTATCTCGCCCGAACGCACATGCAAGGATACATTATTAATACGAGGAACCGCACCAGCATCGAGTACTACCAGGTTTTCAATGGCAAGGACATCGTTGCCAATCTCAAGCGCCGGCACCTGACCGTGTACCATCAAATGGCCCACCATCAAAAAGCCAAGCTCCTCTATGCTGGTATCTTTGATCGCCACATCTGCAATGTGCTTGCCACCCCGCATTACAACAGCCCTGTCGGCCACCTCCATCACTTCGTTCAGTTTGTGAGTAATTATGATTATGCTTTTACCCAACGCTGCAAGACGCTTCATGGAATTCAACAGTTCGTGTACTTCTTGTGGTGTGAGTACGGCCGTGGGTTCATCAAAAATGATTATATCCGTGTTCTGGTACAATACCTTCAGGATTTCAACCTTCTGCCGCTGCCCCACAGGCATGCCCAGTATCGGTTTGGTTGGATCCAGCGGCAGCTCGTACTTGACAGAGAGCGCCTCGACCAGAGCGTTGGCTTTGTCCATATCAAAAAATAGCCCGCTTCTTGGCTCTTTCCCGTACACCACATTTTCCGCAACAGTAAATGGATCGAACAACATGAAGTGCTGCTGCACCATTCCTATCCCGTTGTGTATCGCATCGGAAGCACTTTTAAAATGCAAGTGCTTTCCATTGAGCACAATATCACCGCCGGTAGGTTGCTCCATACCATACAGAATCTTCATAAGCGTAGTCTTGCCGGCGCCATTTTCCCCGATTATTGCCAGTATTTCCTTGCGATGCAGCGTGATGCTTACATCATCATTGGCAACCAGCCGGTCATAATGCTTGACTATGTGGTTCATCCTGAGCATTGGCTCGCCGCTTTGGTCATGCATAGGTCGATGCTCCACGGATATGCGGTTGAGATGGTTTCCGGCGACCTTTTGTGTCGGCCGCCGGAAATCAGTGAACAATGGAAGGTCTACAGTTTGTAGTCTTTCTCGAGAGGCACTGTTAGTTGTATTTCACCTGCCTTGATTTTGGCTGCAGCTTCCCTGGCACGCTTGATTATGGCATCAGTGAGTACTTTGGTGTTGCGGGGATTCTTGCCGTCATCGGTGATGTATGTAGCGCCAACAACACCTTCTTTGAGTCCGAGTGAAACAACCCCGGGCTTCAGACCGGTCTTGAAGTATTCATCGATTATCAATTCCGTAACCACTCCAGTGTACTTCACCTGCGTTGTCAGTATTTGCGGGTTGGCTGGATTGGTCCTGTCAGCGTCCTGACCGGAAGTATAAAAACCCTTTTCGAGAGCCGCTTCAAAAGTACCAAAATCCGCTACAGCGGAAGCGGCATTGATGAAGACACAACCCTGAGCCGCCTGCTGCAGGGCAAGTTCCTTGGCGATCGGCGCATCGGTATATGACTTTGTATAGTTGATGAGGAAATTTTCCATCTTGACCGAAGGATTGACCGACTTGACGCCTTCTATGTATCCGTAGCGCCACTGGAAACCGCTCTGACCGGGGTTGGCGTGTACTGCTCCGAAGGGGCCGTTCGGCTTGCCCGCGTCGGCACTCACGGAAGCAGCGACTATACCTATCAGATAGGCTGCCTCCTGTGGCTTGAAAATATATGATTTAACCTTGGGATTATCACATACAGTATCGATGATGGCGTACTGGGCTTTATCAGGGAACTGGTCTGCTACCGCATCGAGGGGATCCGCTCCCTGCCATCCGACTACCAGTATGAGGTTATATTTTTCTTCTACCGAGCCTCGGATGTTTTCAGACCAGGATGCGTCATCTGCACATTCGATGACGCTATACTCCATTGGGTAGGTACCAGCAGCCTTCAGTTCAGCCATTTTGTCAACGACCTGGGTCAAGAATGGATTGACACCCACAGGATCACAGATGACTGCCACTCGTTTGACTTCAGCCTTGGGCTGAGCACTTGCGTTTGCTGCCGCTGGTTTTTCTTTAGCACAGCCGGCCAATATCACCGCTATCAGCAGCGCCCCAATTACCAGAATGCTCTTCTTTGCCATCGCATACTCCTCCTGATCTATGGTGTACCCAGAGTATCCTACCGCTCCGCA
>JFJP01044673.1_pt1 | contig 10040 bp, 10 predicted proteins | sample 431651 | NCBI WGS metagenome assembly JFJP01 (sample SAMN02602958, study PRJNA72255) | Microbial mat metagenome, whole genome shotgun sequencing project. | biome: fresh water; feature: sink hole; material: water; isolation source: purple microbial (photo- and chemosynthetic) mats found in...
TATTCGCAAATTTGTAGCAAACAAAAATAATCAGTAAACCTATTTTATGAGCCAAAAACTTGTGCCAATAGTGGTGTTTGATACCTCTTGCCTAATTACTGCCGTGTGTTCACAAGGTTGGAATTTTACTCACGATTTGATTGATCTGCTTGAGCTTGGAGCTATTAAAACCGTAACTAGCCCAGAGGCTTTTTTTGAATTTGAAACGGCTTTGAAATATGATCACATTTTTGAAAGAATTAACCCAAAACATAAACTCAATTTTTTACAAACTTATCGTCAAAATTTGGAAATTATCGATATTCCAAAAGCCATAATTGAGGAAACTAAAGGAGGCACAGCTGATCCTAAAGATGACATGTTTTTAGCCATTTGTCAGCATGCCAAAGCCGACTATCTTGCCAGTTTAGACAGAGGTCATTTATTGAAATTAGAACACTGGAAGGCTACCAAAATTGCTAGACCGATTGTGATTATTACGGAAATTGCCAAACTATACGGATTTGAAAGCCCTGAAAATCAATTAGTACAAGACTGGTGGCAAGAAATTAAGCAAGATTTATTCCAAAAAATACATAAGGATAAATAACATAAGGCGAAAAATAATAACCAAAAACACTAAAATAGTATATTTTTAGCTTATTCAAACACTAAATTGATAACCTAAGCCAGAAAAAATCTCTTAAATTACTTTTTATTGCAAAATCCAAAAGACAAAAATTATACGAAGTCAAGAGAGAGAGAAAACTTAAATTTTCACAAATCTTAGAAATATAATTTAATAATAAATTATCTTAATAATAAAATAATAAACTAGTAAATTATAACCCAAAGTATCAATATAATCAATATAAATAAAAAATATCTTGACAGAATTTGGTATTTTACTATTGATTTGAGTATCATAATCTTTTATCAAAAATTAAACTAATAAAATGTTACAGCTATTTTTTTCATGGTCTAACTTATTTAAAAAGTTAGTTGCCAGTCTAGCTTTGATGGCAAGTTTATTTGGTAGTAGTTTGAGCTTGCAACAGGTAGAGGTAAACGCATATAGCATAAATAATCAATTAGAATCGGAAAAGCAGTACCCAAGTACATTCAAAGATATAACAAAAATCTTTGATTTTAATAGTACCGCAAGCACTTCCTCTTTTTGCCCCCAAAACAAAAAACTCTACACCAACTCAAAATACCCAGATTTCAAGGTGTGTTATGATGAGAGTTGGAAAGTGGAAGAGAAGATGGGTGAGAAAGTTACAAAAATAAGAAAAACATTAGAATTAAAATTTAAGAAAAATGATACTACTTTAAATTATAATTTTTATGAAATTAAATTTAATGAGGCTTGGAGAGATACTTGTCGTAAAGAGGGAGATTTTAAACCTAGCTTTTCTGTAGAGGTGGGTAATGAAATGTTAAGATTTCAAGATAAAAGACTAATTAGTAACAATTTTTTATATCGTAGTAAAATTGACATAGAAAAACAAATTACTGAGGAACAGGTTGGAAGCGATAATAAGAAGGGTTATAGCAGAGAAGAAGCAGAAAAAATTTTTACATCTTCTTGTGATAGCTTAATATGGAATGAAATAGGTAATTTTCAAAGAACAATAGGACTTTTCACGGAGAATGAAGGAATTACAAACTTTTTTACTATTATTTTAAGCGATACTGGCAACAAAGAAATCATAGCACAAGCTGATGAAATAGTGCTTAATACCTGTTTTGATTGGAAAGAAACTTGTGATAAACTCAAGCAGAAGATAGATAGTGAGGAGAAAAGTCAAAACTCAACCTCCACCGCCACAGACGAAGATGACGGTGACCCAGACCCTTACAAGTGCGAAGATTATGAAAACGATCCAAACAAAAAGCCAACGGATATTGATACTTTGGAAGTTTGTTTTGGTGATGGCGAGGAAGGGGAAATGGAAAAAGAAATAGATTTAGAGGAAATTAAACAAGAATTAATCCGATCAGAAGAAAGTAATAGTAGAGAAATTTTTGGACAAAAAGTTAATGTAATGCAAGAAGTTTGGAAAGCCACAGACAAGCAAGTTATAGGCTGTTTGATAGACTCTCCACCACAAGCCCCACCTAAAGATTTTTGGGATTCAGCATGGAAAAACACTACAGGAGGTATTGATACTATAATAGAATTTATACCTGGAATTGGTGATCTGTATCAGAGTGGCAAAGCTGGATCTGGCTGGAGTTTAACTGGTCAACTTGGCTGTGCTGAAAGATGGATAAGTGGAACTTTTGCAGGTGTTGGGCTAACTGTAACTGGAGCTAGCTGTGCTGGCGGTGCAGTAGCAGCAGGTGTTGGTTGTTTTTTTACTGGTTCAATTGGGAGTGCTGTTGTAGATATAGCCAAACAAGGAATGAAAGAGACTATCAAACAAGGAGGTAAGCAATTGGTGAAAAATATAAGCAAGGATGGCTTAAAAAAGCTGGTGCAAAAAACTATTAGAGGTACGATAGAAAATGCAGTAACTAGCATGGTAATAGACCAAGCCCTGAATGTTTTTCTGTTTAGAGAAAATAAAGATGCCCTGTGGGCGTTTGACAAAAATACGGTAGAAAACCAAGAAGTGGAAGTAGCCTACAACTTTGAACCAAGCGAAGGTGTCAAACTGGCTTCACTGGGTAGTGCATTTTCAAAGGCTAGCAAAAAAGCCCCGCAAGTTGTTATCAAAGACAGCAAAGCGGTGATGAAGGTGGGAGGTAGAAAATTTAATTTTAGTGAGTTTGTTAAAAAACGAATTGAACAGATACAAAATATCGCCAAAGCAAAAACTGTTGTTGCCAGCTATAATGCGTTAAACGATTTAACCAAAGGATTTAGAAATTGCAAAACAGGAGCTTGTGTGGATGCTCACCATTTACTAGAAAAAAGAATGGTTTTGAATACAAAGCTGTTTCCTAAGCTAGAAGGTGAATTAAATACTAAAATACCCTGCTTATTACTAGATAAAGAGGTTCACAAGAAAATTACAAAGGAACTGGCAGAAAAAATACCAACTGATGCATCAAAAAAAGCGATTTATAATACTATAACTAAAGACCAAATCAAAGATATTTATAAAGAAGTCTACAAAAATAACGGATTGGAAGATATTTTTACTAAAAACATTTTACCTTTATTTGACTAATGGCTAATCAAACTATTGATACGGATTTTGTACTTATGTGTGCCTCTGGTACTAATAAAGAGTATAAAATTATATATGAAGAGAATAAGGCAAAAATACTTAAATCGGGTTTGCGTAGTCTATTTGGTTTGCTTTTTCCAAAAAAAGAGTATGACGAACAAACAAATGAAGAATTAAATAGGGTGGGTGATGATATTAGATCAAAAATAGCTAACGGACAATTGGTAATTGAAAATCAAATTGGTTTTATTATAAACAAAGAATTACCTAAAAACAAAGATATTGTTTATGATGCTTTTATACCAGCATGTTGCGGTGGTTTTTTATGCAGAGCTGAATTAAAAGAAATTATAACACAAAATAATTTTACTGGGTGTTATTTTCAATCTTTGTGGCTAAAAAGTTACAAATCAGAGCATGAACCAGAATACTATATTTTTACTGCAACCAACCCCGTAGATTGTAGTAAATATGAGATAGAAGCACCAGAAGACAAACTAATTTTGAAGCAAGAAATCAAAAAAGATTTACAAGATTTTAATTACAGATATTATCCAGAGACAGGTATTTTTATCTCTCCTGAAATAATCTCTCAAAAAGTTTACCAGACATTAAAGCATCTTAAAGGAGTTGTCTTTTTACCAATTTATTTCCAATAAATAAACTCAAATACTATGACACTTCCTCTAGACAATAAATACTCACCTTTCAACAAATTTGGCTTTTGGTTTGTTTTGCTTTGGCTAGTTGTTTTACTTGCCACCACCCTACAGCGTGAAGTACTAAGTTTGTACAGCGGAAATGTGTGGGTAAATACTGCAAGAATTGGCTTGTATGGGTTTTTGTGTTTGGTGGCTATTTGGAATTTGTGGAGAAAACAGTTTAATTTTAGCCTATTTTATAGCCTCATTGTGGTCTTTATAGCTAGTGGAATTGTGAATTACTTTGGAGCAAAATTTTATATGGAAGTAGGGTTAGATAATTCAGCAATAACGGCTAGAATGTTACGCACAGTTTGGTATTTTTTAGTGCCTATTTGGCTATTTTTCAACAGAGATGAGTTTAACTTTAGTCAAAAAAATTGGCTGGTTAATTTGGCAATTGTGGGTTTTGTGTTGATTTTTGGATATTCGGTTTATCTGTCAGTTTTTTAGGTTTTAAATTATTTTATCATTTTTCACTTTTCTAAATATTTTTTATGTCCACACACAAACACAGCAATCAAACACCTGAAGAAAAAACACAGGTGGAAATTAAGCAAAGTACAAATAATCAATCTATCTTAACTACAGTTATAACATATCTTATTGTTGGTGTTATTGTAGGTTTTTTTCGACCTGGTGGCTTTAACGGAGCAATGATAGGTGGTGTAATAGGTGGTATTTTTGGCTTAAGTATAAAAGTTTTTGGTGGTAACAAAATAGGATCTTTATTGGATTTTATTAGCAACAGTCGTTCCCCAATGGGTGTCTCTTTTTTAGGTTTGATAGTTTGGATGGCGGGTTATTTTACCAAAAATAATTCACTTACATCTATTTCAATATTCGTAATTTTATTTGGGCTTTTAGGAGTTGTTCTAAACCTACTTTTTGTTTTAAACAAAACATCAAAATTAAGAAAAATTATAGGTTTTTATGAAATTTCCATGTATGGCGGACTGTTTTTATTGGTTATGTTTTTGTATTTTAGCACAGATTGGAAAAATAAAACCTTTAGTTTCAGTTTTGATAATCCTATTTTGATACTTGCAATTCTTGGGTTTTTTGTTTTTTATTCTTACCAAAAAATGCAAAATAATGATTCTTTCAAAGAAGAATATAGCATAGAATATGTTGATTTGCTTGATGAAGATAAAAAATCTAATTCATAATTTTACAGTTTCAAAAAAGAGGAGGTTGAAATAAAAACCATTGTCCAAACTCTCCACCCCACTACCCTTGACAAACCAAATTTAATAATTTAATAATAAGCTATCTTAATAATATAATAATAAAATAATAAGCTAGTAAATTATGACCAAAATTATCAGTATAATCAACAATAAAGGAGGTGTTGGCAAGACCACTTCAACTCAAAATATTGCTTGTGGATTGAATCAAAAAGGTTATTCTGTGGGTATGGTGGACTTTGACCCTCAAGCCAATTTGACTTCAGTCACCCAAATTTTGGAAGAAAAAATTGATTTAAGAACTGCCCTACTTGCCAAAAAACCCCTGGCCAAAAGTGATTTTAGCACCACCACCAGAGACAATTTATTTATCTTGCCAAACAAGCAAGACACGAATTCCAAAATTTTTGCCCAATTTGAAATTTTTGAACAAACCAGCATTCTCAAAAACATTCTCAAAAATGATTTGTTTGACTTTTTGATTATCGACACCCCGCCCAACCTTGACCTGCAAACTTACAACACCATCGTTGCCAGCCATTATTTGTTAATTCCTGTAGAGCTTGAAGTTTTTTCAATTCAAGGACTTCAAAACATTTTTGACCGAGTTGCCCAAATCACTTCCGGAGGTTTTAGCACTGCCCAAATTTTAGGTATTTTTGTCACCCAACTGGATCGCAGACAATCCTTAAACGAGCCAGCCCAAATTAAGTTAAATCAAGATTTCAAAGACAAAATTTTTCAGTCAGTTATTCGAGTAAATTCTGAATTTAAAAAAGCCCAAGCCCTAAAAAAAGACATTTGGGAATACGGAGATAAAAAAGGCATTGACGACTATACAGCCCTAATTGATGAGCTTTTAGCAAAGATTTAATAATATAATAATTTACTAGCTTATTATTAAAATAATATAATAACATAATAATTTATTATTAAATTATCAACCTCATTTTTATAAAAAATTTACTCCCAAATTTTACTCAAAAAACAACTTTATTTTATGTCTAAAAAGAAACTAAACACTAACGATTTTAACGACTTTTTTGGTGGAGAACAAACTGCCCAAATTCCACCAATCCCAAAACCTGCCCCCGAGGATATGGTCAAAGAAGAAAATTTAACCACAACCACAAAGCCAAAAAACTCAACCAAACTCAAAAAAGAAAAGCGACCCAAAGCCCTAACTAAAAATGACAAATTTGCTAGCAAAGAAATTTTCAAAGGTTTGTACCTTACCAAAGATTTAGCCAAAAAATTGGAGGGTGTAAGTGGACTAGTTGGCAGAACCAATAGCGACCTAATTTGTGAGGCTTTAGAGAAATTATTTAGCACAAAACAGTATCAAGAAATGTCTAATTTAATAGACAAAGTGGTATAATTTGCTAGCTTATTATTATATTATTAAGTTATTAAAATAATAAATTATTAAATTATTAAATTATCTTTTTTAGCTTGAAATTTGAAATCTAATTTTAATAAAATTTTTGGTTTTTTTTAAGTGTAGAAATTTAGACAAAACTGGAAAAGTAAAATACGCTAAAATCATCAGCAAAGTCTCTTTTTCAAACTAGGCCCTTTATTTGCGTTTTAAGGGGCCTATTTTCATTGGAGCTATCTTTTATCATTTTCGGTCAAGAAATCGTTTTTAGAGGGGTTTTTGTGGCTCTGTAATCAATCTACAACGGGCTGAGAGGAAGCAAAATATTAAGACACGCTGGTTTCCACATTTGGAAATAAAAAATCAAACCAACGACGACGACGAAAAACGCTTTGATTATTTTTTAATCGTACGCACACGAACTATTATTGTTGTAGTTGTTTCTTTATTGTTTCTTTATTGTTAGGATTTTTTGTGGCTATTTAATCAAACGCAGAGGTAGGTAGGTGAGGGAATTTTATCTGTTAGGTGAGGGAATTTTATCTGTTAGGTGAGGGAATTTTATCTGTTAGGTGAGGGAGAAAAAATATTTGACAAAACTCACTAAATACTTTTTACCCTATTTAATAATCTTTTTTCAGCTTTTTATCCTTATGAATAATCCAAATAAAACTGTGGCAAAAAACAAAATTGTTGTAGCAAAAAGTGAATACATAAAAAAACCTCACCGAGTAATCCAAATTGAAGGTAAATTGAACCTAATCCAACACAAATGCTGGAATATTTTGGCTTTAAATGCACTAAAAAAGGGAATTAAAGAAGGGCAAAGAAAATATGAAATTAGCTTAACTGAAATCTACAAACATTTAGGTTATAAAGCAGAAAATGATAAACATCTAAAAGAGGCTTTGGTGGCTATAATGCGTATTGTGATACAGGGCGATATTATAAACAAAGACGGAGGTTTAGATTGGCACGCTTTCGTATTATTAGGCCATGTTTATGTTGAAAAGGGTGTTTGCCACTACGAATACACAACTCCAGTTATTGATCTACTTTCTAACCCAAAACAGTATGTAAAGCTACTAATAAAAATGCAAAATCGCTTTAGTAGTAGCTATAGTTTGAAATTGTATGAATTTTTGAAAACCAAATATATTGAAAAATTAGGAAAAGGTACGACTGGAGAATTGACAGTTGAAGTTTTTAGACAGTTAATGGGTTTGGAAGATGGTGCTTGGTTGGAATTCAAAGTTTTGAAAAGAGATTTAATTACTCCAGCAATCAAAGAAATAAACGAAAAAACCGACCTTTTTGTAGAATTAGAATTGATAAAAAACAGGCAAAAAGTAGTAGCCTTAAAATTCCAAATTACCGAAAACCCAAACAAAAAACAGAATTTACAAGGTTTAGATCTGGAAAGTTTGGACGATTTAGATTTTGGAAACGAGGTCACCGACACCGCAGAAACCACCGCCGATTTAGCTGATCCTGAACCTCAAAAAGTCCTTGATTGTACCGATTATGTGACTTTCAAGCTACAGCAGGAAATAGAAACCAACAAGACCAAGAACAAGATTCAAAGCCCGACAGGTTACTTTTTCACCATTTACAACATGTACGAGGACATAGATTTTTCCAGCTTGAAAGATTTTAGAGCAAAAGAAGATGAGAAAAAGAACCAAGAAAAAGACTGGGAAAACGAACAAGAGGAAGCACGAAGGCGAGAAGAAAAACAAGCTAAATTGAGCAAATTAAAACAAGAAAAAATAGCCAAATATAAGCTAGAAAACCCCAAAGAAGTCAAGAAGATTTGTGAAGTCGTCTTGAAAGAACTAGAAAAAACCCAAAAATTCACCTTTCAACAAGTAGAAAAAGAAGCCAAGAAAAAAGACATTTCAATGGTTAAAGCTGTAGAAACCAACCACTTCACTGTTTTCAAAGTAGATAGTATGATTTGGCAGAAAATAGAGGAATCAAAACCCTAACCTGCCACTTATCGGCATCGGTGTGCCTGGTCTAAAGCAGGACACGACAACGAGAACTTGCACAGGCTCGTTCTCTCTGCTAATTTTGACAAATTAGCTAAAAGTTCACAATCGTTTCTTTTTTATGTATAATTGAATGTAGTTTGGCAGTTTATTTGAGGTTAAAAATCTACCCTATTTCTTGCCTAATCTGTCGTATTCTTGCCGAACTAAACGAGCAAAAATATGCCTCAAACTTTCCCCAGTAATTGCCTTAATTTCCTTCAAAATCTCAATATCTTCAACCCTTGCCGTGAAAGTCCGCTCTGCAATTTTGACCCCCTTTTTGCGTCCAGCACCAGCCCGAAAACCGCCCTTTTTAGCTTTAATTTCCTGAATTTCAGTGGTAGGGTTTGGTGGAGTAGTTGACATAATTGCAAAAAGTAATTGGAATCAAAAAGCGTTGCTAGTTTCTAACTAGTCAAGATGCCTCCAGAAATGGGGGCTTTTTTGTTGTCTCAATTCTAAAACTATTTAGCTTGAAAAGTCAAGGGGTAGGAATCAAGTTTGGAATCCAAACCAACCCAAAAACCAACCTTAAAAACCTAATAAAAACAAGACTTTTTTGATAAAAACCACTTGACAAATCAAAGAAAATTTTCTACAATTCCAGTAGTTGTCACCCTTAGTTGATAACTAGCAACGCACTATGTTTTACAGTTTATTTGAAGGATTAAATCCTGAAGAAATCCGCACACTTTACAGAAAATTGGCTCATCAGCACCACCCCGACAAGGGAGGCGAGACCGAGAAAATGCAGGAACTCAACCGCATTTACAAGGAAGTCCTACAAAAGGCCAGCAAGGACGACCCCAAATTTGACATTCACCACGAAGAAAAATTGATGGAAAAAATCCAACAAGTCATCAACTTGGCCAGTACAGACCCCTAAAACAGGTTAAAATCAAGTAATAATCAACTTTTAAGAAGTAAAAAATAGGCTATTGGTTAGCCAGTGGTTAGCCAAAACTAACTAAAAAAGAAATCCAAAAAGTAAAAAAATGTTATGAATCAAGGAGGTTGGCAAAAACCAAATGAAAATAAAAAAGCAAACCTTCAAAAAAGCCCCCAGGAACTCTTGAAAATACATTTGCGGCTAAAGTTAGCTTATCAGAACAAAACCCTTTCAGAATTAAAATTAGAGGGCAATGAAGGCAAATTAAAGTTGGTAAATTCACTAGATGAATCAAACTTGGAAAGCAAGTCACCAATTTCCGTGCCGATGGAAACTTTAAAAATAGATTTTCAAGCTAAAGTTGAAGCTAAAACAGAAACAACCGACCAGCCCCAAAACCTCCTCCAACCCTATTTTTTGGAAGGGAATGTTTGCCTTTTTCAATGTGATTGTGTGGAATTGATGAAGCAAATGCCAGCCAATTACGTGGACATGATTTTTGCCGACCCGCCCTATTTTTTGAGTGAAAAAGACGAGAGCAGACAGCCCACCAACTTTCCAGTGATTGGCACAAATTACAAGGGAGAATGGGATGTTTCCAATGGTTTTTTAGCTAATTTTCAATTTCAGCAGGAGTGGATCAAGGAAGCCAAGCGGATTTTGAAGCCCAACGGGACAATTTGGATCACGGGAA
>JFJP01045647.1_pt1 | contig 10040 bp, 5 predicted proteins | sample 431651 | NCBI WGS metagenome assembly JFJP01 (sample SAMN02602958, study PRJNA72255) | Microbial mat metagenome, whole genome shotgun sequencing project. | biome: fresh water; feature: sink hole; material: water; isolation source: purple microbial (photo- and chemosynthetic) mats found in...
CAGCTTTCGATATACTTGGTGCAGACGCTAAACGCCTGTTGGCAGCAAATTTCATTTATGCATTAGCATTTCCGTTTATTATTGTGTTTGGCAGTGCATTTATTCTTCGTGCGACAGGTGGCGACAAAATCATGACCATTTTCTATAACTGGGGATTTTTTGCTGGGCTCATTTTGGGTTATATGATGACAGGTAGTCTGCTGAAAAACAAGTTGATGAATATCAAAGTGTTATTTGCAATTGGTATATTGCTGACAGTTATTCCGCTGTGTGTTTTGATGTTTTTTGGAAAAGAATCGGGTTATTTGGTGATTTTTTATGGCTTCCTGATTGGCATTGGAAACGGTATTTATTGGTCGTGCCGCAATTTTCTAACTTTATTAGTAACCAACAATGATAATCTGAACTTTTACACCAGTGTGGAGCAGTTTATCATCATATTTTGTAATGCGCTGATTCCATTGCTTTTTGGGACATTTGTGCTGGGAAATACAGTTGACCCCGATGCCAAAATGCAGATGTACAAATATACTTCCTTGGTGGTAATAGCTACTAACCTGATTGCCTGCTTGTTGGTAATGAAAAGCAATTTTAAAAATCCGGAAATCAAGAAATTTATGTATAGCGGTTTTGGTAAAAACTGGCAATTACAACGCCTGCTCACCTTTTGCGTGGGCATGGTCGAAAGTGGTTTTATGGTGTTGATGACCTTATTGATACTTACTGTGGCAGGCGATGAATCGGTATTGGGGAAAATCGAATTTACTACCGCTATTTTATCCATTATCTCCATATATATTGTAGGTAGAATTTCCAAACCGCACCATCGCGGACGTATTATGTTGGCAGGAGCAATCAGTTTGATTATTGGTGGAACTATTCTGGTTTTTACCATTACAAATCAGAATTTGATATTAGGCATTTCTATCTCATTTTTTGGTGTTATTATAATGAAAATCAGTCAAGTAGTAGCCGACCCCATGGTACACAGCGCTTTTCGTGCCACTTATATTTCGAGCTGCGATAAAATGTCGGTTGTCGAAAAACGCGATAGCTACTCGTATATTATGGATAATGAGTATTTTATGAATGGTGGTCGTATTTTTGGAGGATTCGTCTTTCTGTTAACCACTTATCTATTCTATAAAGCTAGCAATGGAGTTGGTGGTTTGTCGGAAGCACTCTCGGTAAACAATCACGATGTTAGTGCTTTGCGATTTACGTTTATCATATTGGCAATTATGCAATTGATTTCGGCGTATTTGGTGCAGCGAATTAATACCCCTAAATCCCCTAAAGGGGACATAAATACTAAGTCTATATAAAAATGATGTTTAGTTGGTGGTTTGTATTTGGAAAATTTCCATTTAAGGGTAATTTGTTTGTGAAAAGTATAGTTAAAGTATATAGTAATCAATACATGCATAGTTCCCCTTTAGGGGCTAGGGGTCAATAGTCAGAATGAAAAGTTTAGATAAAGTTGAAATACGAGCCAAAGATTATTTGTCCCAAATGTCATTGGAAGAAAAGGTATCGCAGTTGGTACACAATTCAAAAGCGATAGAAAAGCTCGGAATTCCTGCGTACAATTGGTGGAATGAATGTTTGCATGGCGTAGCACGTGCGGGCTTGGCAACTGTTTTTCTGGATTTGATGCACCAAATTGCGGAAGCCATTTCCGACGAGGCACGCGCCAAGCACCACGATTTTGTGCGCCGTGGCAAACGTGGTATTTATCAGGGCTTGACCTACTGGAGTCCGAATATCAACATTTTTCGTGACCCACGCTGGGGACGCGGCATGGAAACGTATGGCGAAGACCCGTATTTGACATCACGTTTGGGAGTGGCTTTTATCAAAGGAATTCAGGGCAACGACCCCGATTATTTGAAGCTGATTGCTACCCCAAAACATTTTGCGGTACATAGTGGACCAGAATACAGCCGCCATTTTTTTGATGCTCAACCTACCGAACGCGATTTGTGGGAAACCTATTTACCGGCTTTCGATGCATGTATAAACGAAGCAGGAGCTTATTCCATTATGGGAGCATACAACCGCTTGCGTGGGGAAGCCTGTTGTGCGAGCGATTTGTTATTGAATAAAATACTACGTGAAAAATGGAATTTCAAAGGTTTTGTAGTGTCGGATTGTGGTGCTATTGCCGACATTTACCAAACGCACAAACTGACTAAAACGCCTGCCGAAGCAGCTGCGTTGGCCATAAAAACAGGCACCGACCTGTGTTGTGGACATGAATACTGTGACTTGGTGGAAGCCGTAATGATGGGCATGATTACCGAAACCGAAATTGACACAGCTGTACTTCGATTGATGAAAGCCAAAATTAAATTGGGCATGTTTGATGAAGATAATAAAGTGCCTTACGCAGCAATTCCTATGTCGGTGGTTGATTGTGACAAGCACAAACAGCTTGCATTACAATCGGCACGAGAATCCATTGTATTGCTCAAAAACGAAAATAAACTTTTGCCGCTGAATAAAAACCTAAAAACTATTGCCGTAATAGGGCCAAATGCCGATGCGCCCGATTGTAATTTGGGAAATTACCACGGAATGCCTTCACATTCTGTATCATTGCTCGAAGGTTTGAAAAATAAATTGGGCGTGAACGTAGAAATACTTCACGAACGTGGGTGCGAATTGGCCGAAGGATTACCATTTCTGGACGTGATTACTGCCGAACAGATTTTTACCTATCCTTGCCTCACAAAAAATGGATTGCGCATTGAATACTTCAATAATAACCAGTTTGAAGGCGAAGTAGTGTGCACAGAGGAAATTAGCACGCTCAATCACCGTATTTTTGAAAATTTAGCCCATAAAATTGAAAATACGAGCAACTTTGGCATCGTAATTACTGGCTATATACAGCCAACTGTAAGCGGTAAATATGCCATTGGAACGGGTGGACTGACCGATTACCAACTTTTTGTAGACGACGAATTGGTCTCGGAGTTTCATACAATATGGGAACCCGAAAAAGTGTATGGCTGGATAAAGCTGCAAGCTTATAAAACTTATAAAATTACCATTCAAATTGCCGATTTAACCAGTGAAGCGCACATTCAGAAATTGCTTTGGGCAATACCAGATGATAAAAGAGAAGAACGGGCATTAAAAGCCGCAATACAGGCCGATGTGATAGTTTTTGCAATGGGTCTTTCGCCACAATTGGAGGGGGAAGAAATGCCTGTAATAGTTGAGGGATTTAAACAAGGCGACCGCCTTACAACTGAGTTGCCACAATTACAAACCAATTTAATGCGAAAAATTGTGGCGCTTGGCAAACCAACTATTCTCGTACTTTTTAATGGATGCGCGCTGTCCATTAATTGGGAAAAGGAAAATATACCTGCCATAGTAGAGGCTTGGTATGGCGGACAAACTGCTGGCGATGCGGTAGCGGATGTGCTTTTTGGCGATTACAATCCTTCGGGTCGATTGCCAATAACCTTCTACAAATCGGTAAATGACCTTCCGGCTTTCGAAGATTATAGCATGAAAGGCAGAACCTATCGGTATTTTGAAGGTGAAGCATTATTTGAATTTGGATATGGACTGAGTTATACCACTTTTGAATACTCCGATTTCAAATTAATTTCAACGAACAGCATAACGGAGAAAATAAACACCGGCAAAATGGATGGAAATGAAGTTGTTCAGTTGTATATAAGTCGCGTTAATAAAGACGAGAAATACCCCATCCGCACCCTAAAAGGCTTAGAGAAAGTACATTTGAAAGTTGGCGAAAGTAAAACTGTTTACTTCGAACTCAACCGCATTGATTTTTCGGTCATAAATAATCAATCAGAAAGAATAGTTGAAGCAGGTGAATTTGAACTGACAGTAAGCAATAAGTTGACGATAAAATGTAGATGTTAATTTTGGCACTTAGTTAGCAATCTTTCTTTTATAAACACAACTATTTTTCCAAATATTTTTCTGTTGCAATAAGATAAACGGCAGCAGCTCCCCAGTTGTAATCGGCAAAACCCGCAGCTTCGAAATGCTCGGGTTGTGTGGCTAAATTCTCAGGGAAACCAGCTGAACGGCTATACGATACCATGATACGGGCTGCGGCTTCTTTTGCCTCGTTCACATAACCGTAGCGCACTAGGGTTTGGAGTAACCAATAGCTGATATGTGGCCACGAGCGCCCACGCCAATAGCCTACAGCGCTGTATTCCGGTTCATTGTAAGCTACAGAAGGAAATGGGATTTCGCCAAAAAACTGTTCAGAATCGAGCAATACGTTTTCAATCAAATCTTTCACCGTTTCTGCCGGTACATTCATACCTGCAAAGAGTGGCCAAAACATGTAAAATGTATTTACACGGCGATGTAAGCCAGTGTGATGGTTATAATCCCAAAATCGTTTTTCGTCGGGTAAATAACAGATTTTAAACAAGTCGCTTTGGATTTTTAAAGCACGCGCCCTGAAACGTGAAGCATCCTCTTTAAGTCCTAACTTTTCAGCTAATTTTACCAAATTTGTGGCATCCCAATATAAAAAACTATTGAGCGCCACAGAGGCTACTGGTGGAATATAACCACAACCGGTTACAGGGTCGCTGGCAGCATATTGGTCCCAAAGGGGAGAATTATCAGCCACTTGTCCGCTCCAGCGATACTCGGCTAAACCATCGCGGTCGGTATCGGAGTATTTTTCCCAAAACTCGTGATTGCGAACCAAAATCGGAAACATTTCTGCAAGAAATTCTCCATCGTCGTATTGTTTTAAGTATTCCAATAATGCCCACGAAGCTACCGGCGATTGCGGCGATTGCTGCGACATGCGCCCTTTGGGAGAGTAGTTGAATTTTCGTTCGGGCGACGAACCATCGCGCTCGTTCATGCGAACAAAAGCAGTACGAATGGCGCCTTTGGCATATTCCTGATTGAAGTCGGAAATAGCCACCGAACTAAATAACGTATCCCAAAAAAACACACACGAAAAATCGGTATTGTCCGCTGTACAAAGACAAGCGAATTGGTCGCCAAATTCACCATCCAAGCCTCGCAAACCGTTGCGTAATAAGGCCAAACGGGAGCGCCATGCTTTTAGTGTAAGTGCCGGACTTTTCACCGCAGGTGCTTTTTCAATATTAATATTTGTAGCAAATCGCTGGCGAGCTATACTGCAAAGTTCATCAAAATTATTCTCTGATATATTCTCGTTTTCGGGAAATTCAAAACCTTTTTTATCCGCATTTTTCATGCAAACTTCAAGCAAAAATTGTATAGTAATCGTTTCGCCTGCAAGTAGATGAATGGCTTGCTTTGAGCTAAATGTATAACTTGTATTAGTTGTTTTTTCAATATTTAGCTCAGCATTGAAGCACCTCAACCGAATAGCTATTTCAGGCATATCGTGGTCGGCGCGCAAAACCTTTAATCCACCAAAAATACCATTTTCAACTTTTTCCAGAAAAGGGGTACGTGGCAATTGCTCAGCCCCATGAAAATAGGGTATCATATACAATTCCTGTTCACCAACTATTCGTCCACACCAAGCAGGTTGAAAGTTGATTATTTCATCTCCGACATTTGTAAAACTAAAACGCGACACTATGCTGCGTTCGTTTTTGAAAACATGTTCCGATTTTACTTCAAGCAACGAATTATTAATGGGAATAATCGACTCTTCTGAAGTTAACCAAGGTTGACATTCCAATTGTTGACGCTGAAGGGCTATGGTTGTTCCATTTTCTATAAAATGAAATTGCAATGTGGGATTGCTGACTTCGTATGTAGAAAGCATCGACCGTGGACAGGTAGCACCAATGCCAATTGGAGTAAGGCTAGGGAAAGCCACACCGAATTGTGCAAAATTATCGCAAAACAGGTTAAACCGATTGCCGTGATGCTTTACATCGTGTCGAAACAGGTTTTTTAAGGATTTGTCAATAATAGGATGAATAGAGGAAGTGGAGTTATTGTACATGTTGTGTTATTTTAATACCATTTTTTAGAAGGTTGAAACAAGGAGTACTTCTGCTAAATTTATTATTGCAATTATAGCTTGCAAATATAATACTATTAGTTTAAGCAATTTAATCTTTAAGTCAAATAGTTGTAATAAATAGTTCAGATTAATAGATATTTTAAATTTATGTACTAATTCACTCCACAATAAAAGACTATTTGAGACAAAAAATGAACTCTTTTTGTAAACCACGATTTACGCAATTCTTAATTTTGTAACATGAATATTTATCATTTTTTTTAGTTGAAATAAGTAATGTATTCAACTATTTTTCAGACAATGGGTAAAACTATGTTTTATAACATATTTATGCAACTAGTAGAAATAGGCTACTAAATTGTATCATATATGTGTTGAGTAAGTATTCATTTAAATCTACAATGCTATTAAAATAAAATCCATATAATGAGATTCTCTAATATCTTCGATTCAAATCGCAGAGTCAAGATTGTATTTTTACTCTTTGGCGCTGGCTCCATTCTTTGGTTTCTGATACGCGTTATTCCTAAACCAAGTAGAGCAAGCTATCCTTGTATGCAGGCTTCCTATCCATTGATGTCGGCATTTGTAGCTTATCTTGTTGCCATGTTTGGCTCACTATTTTTATTTAAAAAACAACTTGCAAAATATGCTTTGGTGTTGGCATTTGTAGTAGCTGCTTTCTTTTCGTTCACTAATAGTGGATTAAGCACATCAGCCATTCAACTCAATACTATAAAATACTATACAGACCAAGCCAATAAACCAATTGGTGTGGCACAGGGTGTATTTCCGGGACGTGTAGTGTGGGTTCACAATCCTGATGCTACCAATGCTGCAATGACAAATAAAGCGGGAGATTATTGGTATATGGATAAAAACTGTAATCAAACTGTTGTTGATTCCATGATGGTTTCTGGCATTCGTCGCATGGGTGGAAGGTCGAATGTAAAAGAAGCTTGGGACGAGATTTTCAAATATTTTAATCAATCACACAAACGTGGAAGTATAGGCTACCAAAAAGGAGAGAAAATTGCCATTAAAATTAACCTAACCAATTCGTGCTGTAATAGTGGAGTTGTCAATGAAAAGATGGATGCATCACCACAAATGGTTTTATCCATTCTGAAACAATTGGTAGATGTAGTTGGGGTGGCTCAAGCGGATATATGGATGGGCGATCCGTATCGGATTTTTAGAAATGAATATTATGATAAGTGCCATACTTTATATCCTAACGTGCATTATGTAGATGGCACAGGCAATGTTGGTGGTCGAACCGGGCGCGAAGTAACGAAACCGTCGGCTACACAAGTTTTGAAGTTTAGCGACGGACAAAATACAGCTTCACTGCCTCAACACTATTTAGATGCCACCTATTTAATCAATATGCCTTGCCTCAAATCTCACAACGAAGGTGGAATTACCTTGGCTGCCAAAAATCACCAAGGCTCCATTTTAAGCAATTTGTCGGCAAATGGCAATACACCCTCATCTCAATCGGCTTACTATATGCATTATGCCTTACCTATACCACCCGACGGTGTGCAGAGTACAAACGAGTACCGCCATTTGGTTGATTATATGGGACATAAGGATTTAGGTGGTAAAACATTGCTTTATATTATGGATGCGCTTTGGGCAGGCAAAAGTTGGAATGGTTTGGTTGAAAAATGGAAAATAGCTCCATTCAATAACGACTACCCTTCGTCTATTTTTATGTCGCAGGATGCTGTGGCGTTCGAATCGGTAGGTTTCGACTTTTTATTAGCCGAATATGCTTCGAAAGTTGCCGATGAGCAATTTCCATATATGGTTGGGCTCGACGATTATATAAAACAAGCTGCCGACCCCAAAAATTGGCCTGCTGGCATAACTTACGACCCCGAAGGTGATGGAACGCCAATTGGAAGTTTGGGTGTATATGAACATTGGAATGGTGTTGTAACGAAGCAATATAGCAGAAATTTAGGAACGGGAACGGGCATTGAATTAAAAAGTTACACGGCATTGGCGGTTGATAATTATGTAAGCGAAAAAGCGCCTACAGCAACTAAATCGCTCCACACTTATAATTACAAAATTTATCCATCTGTTTTTAGTCAACGATTTACAATCGAAACTGGCAGCAATTTGGCTATAAAGGCAAGTTTATACAATTTGCAGGGACAAAAAGTATTTGAGCAAACGGTTTACAATAAATATACTTGGACTAAAGAGCAAAATGCAGGAGTAGATTTAGCTGCCGGAACTTATATTCTACAGCTAAAGGAGGACAAAAGCAATACAATTATTGGGTCTTGCAAATTAATAAAACAATAACAAAAAAAATTAATACGTATCTAATGCTACATTTTAAGTCACTTTTTGGGATTGTTTCAACTTTTTTTATTCTGCTATCAGTAGCTTGTAATCCTGATGAAATTGAAGAAGTTAGTTCGCTGCCATCCAACCATATACATAAAATTACAATTGATGCGCAAGGAGTAAAATGGATTGCAACCGATAAAGGGTTGGTAAGCTATAATAACGACGATTGGGAAATTTACACCAAAGCATTGGTATTGAACGATGAAACTGTCAACGATTTGGCCTTGTGTTTTACGGGTGAGAAGCAATACCTTTGGTTGGCAACCATGAAAGGTGTAGCCAAAGGCATACGATCAGCCGAATCGTTTACACTCACGCAAAGTTATTTGTCAATTCCAAATGAATTGCTCAACGATACCGTTTACAAGGTGGCAACTGATATTAATAACGTAGCTTATTTTGGAACGAAATCGGGCATTTCTGTTTTAAAGGAAAATACGTGGACAGCCTACAGAGGGGAATGGGGGAAAAAGAAAGATACTTTTCTTGCGAGCAACCAAATAACAGGAATAGCAACTTCCAAAAATGGTTGGAATTATGTTTCGACTAAAGGTGGTGGTGTATCACGTTTTAAATATACTGATGGTATTTCGGGAGCTACCAAATTTTTTCAGCCATGGGCTTACGGCCTTAAATCGGATACAATACTGACAGTTATTGTGGTGAACGATAGCTGCCAATGGTATGGCACTGATAGAGGCGTGGCGTACCATAGCAGTCATAATACCAAAGCCGATTGGACGACCTACACCCGCGAGGATGGTTTATGTTCGGATACAGTATATGCTATTGCACAGGATGTTAAATCAATAGTTTGGTTTGGAACGCACACTGGTTTAAGTAAATTTAGTGACGGAAATTGGACAAATTACACGGTAAAAGATGGATTAGTAGCGAATAAAATCAATACCGTAGCAATCGATTTGGATGGTTCCGTTTGGATTGGTACCGACAATGGAATAAGCCATTTTAAAAACAACTCATGGAAATCGTTTCAAATGAAATAATATTATGAGAAAGAATATAATTATTGCTTTTATAATGTGTTCAATAACTGTAGCTTGGTCAATGGAACATCCGGGTGATAGTATTGTTTCTGTGCACACCAATGTGTTACCTGTGATTGATGGCAATGGCAATGACGAATGTTGGAATAATGCTACTTGGGTGAATATGAATTATATGTGGATGCCTTACAATACAACAATTCCTGCTGCCGATTTTACTGGAAAATACAAGGTTGTGTGGAATAAAACCACCAATTTACTGTATTTTTTGGTCGAAATAACCGACGATAAATTTGTAAACGGCTATGTCTATTCTAAATCCGCTGGCGGCTATCCAAATTTCGATGTGGTGGAAGTTTTTATCGACGAAGACCGCCCGGGTGGAGTTCACGCCATGACAAATGCTGCTTTTGCCTATCATATTACCGGTGGAAATGCAAATACCGACCATCAAGTCATTGATATTTACGACCCAACCAATAGTTACAATTGGGGTGCAGGAATTTACGTTGATTATTCCAGTCATTTACCCGAATTTAAACGCACAAACGTAGGCACAAATTATACATGGGAATTTTCGCTCAAAGTATTGACAAGTGCATACAAACCAACTGATAACAGCGATTTATTTAAAGCCACATTAGTAGATGGTAAAAAAATGGGGCTTACCCTTG
>JFJP01006123.1_pt1 | contig 10039 bp, 9 predicted proteins | sample 431651 | NCBI WGS metagenome assembly JFJP01 (sample SAMN02602958, study PRJNA72255) | Microbial mat metagenome, whole genome shotgun sequencing project. | biome: fresh water; feature: sink hole; material: water; isolation source: purple microbial (photo- and chemosynthetic) mats found in...
TTGATTCAGCGGTTGGATGCTGCGCTTAACCACGATGACCGCCTGCTCTGACGTCTTTGTCAACACTTCTGCATTTTGCGAACGTTCGCGTTCGCTCCAAAGCAAGCCAACAAGCTTACGACATTGCCGAGATAAATGATTTGCTCAAAAAAAAGCCCTCAAGTGGTGCTCCTTGAAGGCCTTTGTACGATGTAATGGTCGGGGCGAAAGGATTCGAACCTTCGACCCTCTGGTCCCAAACCAGATGCGCTACCAGGCTGCGCTACGCCCCGACCTGCATATTGTAATTGCTGTGGTGAAGGGTTCATGTGCAAGCCACATGAAGATGACAATTCAAGCCGCTTTTTTTCCGCCCACCATGGTGCCCAGATGGCACAAGCCGCTTGAACAAGTATGCTTGCGTTGTGAAAAATCCACCTCTACCCTGGCTGGCCCCGGGCCAGATGTTTCCACCCGTTGAACAAGCTTGGGGTTCTGCTTCGGCGGCACCTGGTTTGTTGTGCGCTGGTGGCGATCTGTCAGTCGCAAGCCTGACACGCGCGTACATGAACGGGATTTTTCCGTGGTTCAGCGATGGCCAACCGATCTTGTGGTGGAGTCCTGACCCAAGAATGGTGCTGGCATCCACTGATTTTCGCCTGCACCCCTCGCTGCGGAAAACGATGAAGAAATTCATCCGCTCGGCGGATTGTGAGGTTCGTGTTGATACCGCATTTGAAGCAGTCATTCAAAGCTGCGCCAGTGTGCGTCGGCATGGACAAGACGGGACCTGGATCGTGCCAGAGATGATTGAGGCCTACACCCAATTTCACCAGGCAGGCTTTGCGCACAGCGTTGAAATCTGGATTCGCAATGAACTGGTGGGCGGTTTATATTTCATTGCAATGGGTCAGGCCGTGTTTGGAGAATCGATGTTTCATCGCACAACCGATGCTTCCAAAATTGCGCTGGTGGCGTTGGTGTGCTTGTGCAGACAGTTCAATGTCGGACAAATCGATTGCCAGCAGAACACGCGTCATCTGGCGCTTCTGGGTGCCAAGGAAGTACGACGAAAAGATTTTTTGCAAAATGTTGACAATTCCATTGCCCAACCCGCGCCAGAGTGGCACTTTTCGTCCCGTTTCTGGAATCAAATCGCCAACTTGCATGCTGAGCTTTCGTGACCTCGCATCCGCCACCTGCTATTGCGCCCTTTCAGTTTTACCCGACTGCGGCATACCCTTGCAGTTACCTTGACGGTCGCACGGCCAGATCGCAGGTCGCAACAACCAGCGGCAGCATTGACCCTGATGCTTACAGCGAATTGGTTGAGCACGGTTTCAGGCGCAGTGGATCATTTATCTATCGACCTCGTTGTGACCACTGCCAGGCTTGCACCTCCATCCGTGTGCCCGTGAATGGCTTTCACGCCAACCGCAGCCAAAGACGGGCCTGGGTGCAACACGCTGGTCTGCAGACACGCATCATTGACGTCGATTTCTTTGCTGAACATTACACACTCTACGCGCGCTACCAGCACGCCAGACATCCTGGCGGTGGCATGGACCACGACGATATCAATCAGTACATCGACTTTTTGATCAAGACCAACGTGGTGTCGTGGATGGTTGAGTTCCGCCTTCCGTCACATACCAATGACCCAGGTGAACTCAAGATGGTCTCCATCATTGATCACCTGAGCGATGGTTTGTCTGCCGTTTACACATTTTTTGATCCTGAAATAGGGCAAAACTACGGTACTTTCAATGTACTCTGGCAAATCAAACTTGCCCAGTCACTGGGTTTGAAACATCTGTATCTCGGTTACTGGATAGAACACTCCCAAAAAATGTCGTACAAAAGCCGTTTCAAGCCACATGAACTGTTTGTCAATGGGCAATGGTTTCGACCCTGATTTCACAAGATAAAATCAGCGTAGTTTTTTTGGATGACCTATGCGACAAGTTGAATCAGGCATTGCAACCACGCCAACCGTGCAGGTGATTGAACGAATGTTTACCTTGCTGGATGTATTGGCATCACGCGAAGTGGCCATGCCGTTGAAGGAAATCAGCGAAAGGGCCGGTTTGCATCCTTCGACCACGCACCGAATCCTCAACGATTTGGCCTGTGGCCGATTTGTGGATCGCCCGCAACCCGGCAACTACCGCTTGGGCATGCGACTGCTTGAACTGGGCAATTTGGTTAAGAACAGGCTGAACGTCCGCGACGCGGCATTGGAGCCCATGCGCGAATTGCATCGCCTGACACAGCAACCGGTGAACCTGAGCATGCGACAAGGCGATGAAATCGTGTATATCGAACGGGCTTACAGTGAACGTTCGGGCATGCAGGTGATTCGCGCAATTGGCGGACACGCGGCACTTCATTTGACGTCGGTCGGCAAGCTGTTTCTGGCGGGTGATGATGCGCAAAAAATTCGCGCTTACGCTAGCCGAACTGGCCTGGCCGGGCACACCAAAAACAGTTTGACGCAACTACCCGCACTGGAACGCGAATTGACCAAAGTTCGGCGGGATGCTTTTGCTACCGATAACGAAGAGCTTGAGTTGGGCGTCAGGTGTATGGCTGCAGGCATCTATGACGATCAGGGAAAATTGGTGGCCGGCTTGTCCATCTCTGCGCCAGCGGGTCGAATGGAAGACGGGTGGCTGCCAAAGCTCAGAGCCACCGCCGACGAAATCTCCAGGGGTTTGGGTTACAAACCCAACTGAATCAGCCCTTGCTATCAGCCGTCTCAATCCAATGCCGCACCCGCTCGGCATCCGCGATGCGGCTCAGTTTGCCTGCAGAATCCAAAAACACCATGATGAGTTTGCGCCCGGCGACTTTGGCTTGCATGACCAGACACTGACCAGCCTCAGAGATATAACCTGTTTTTTGCAAACCAATATCCCAGGAAGGATTTTTTACCAGGCGATTGGTATTGTTGTACTGCAGCGTACGCGTTCCAATGTCCACAAGAAAGCTGGGGGAGGTCGTCAACTCTCTAAGCAGAGAATGACCATGGGCCACGTTGACCAGTTTTGCCAAATCCCGCGCGCTGGATTGGTTGTTGCTCGATAACCCCGTCGGTTCAACATAGTGCGTATCGTTCATCCCCAGCGCGCGCGCCTTCGCATTCATCAGTGACGTGAACACAGCCATCCCACCCGGATAGGTTCTGCCCAAAGCGTGCGCTGCACGGTTTTCACTGGACATCAAAGCCAAATGCAGCAGTTCGCCACGGCTCAGCACACTCCCCACGCGCAAGCGTGAACTGCTGCCCTTTTCCGTATCAACATCTTCCTGCGTGACCGTGATCATCTCGTCTGACGGCAAATTGGCCTCATTGATGATCAAGCCCGTCATGAGTTTGGTGAGCGAGGCAATTGGCAAAATCGCCTTATCATTCTTGCTGAACAAAACCTCACTGGTCTCCTGATCCACGACCAACGCCGCGCTGGACTTCAGATTGAGCGCATCAAACGCAGTATCCAAGCCTGCAGATCGCGCAAACGATGGCTTGGGTGGCACTTCGACTGACGCATGGGCAGCAGGGCGGCGCTTGACAACTCTCTTGGCAACCCTGTTCCGCTGCACCTTGACCACCGCCGCCCTCTTTGATTTGGCGACCTGCACCTTGGTGGTTGATGCATCGACTTCAGAGGGCGTCAGAAGCGCCATCATGGCAAACAGGCCAATAAAGCAGATCAAGCCCAAAGATTTCACACTTGAAGCGCTAAGGCGATTGATGACCATGATTATTCCTGTCCTGATACTACCAAGACGAGGAGTTTATCCGCAAAAAGTGTCATGGCAACAAGTACTTGCGAACCTTTGTTAATGCATCGTCACACAGTCAACCCTGCGCCGCTACCCGCTCGGCCTGGCTGCTGAGCTTATTGAGCGCACTTAGGTAGGCTTTGGCGGATGCCACCACGATGTCAGGGTCGGCACCGACACCATTGACCACCCGGCCACTGTTTTGCAGCCGCACGGTCACCTCGCCCTGGCTTTCGGTGGAACCGCTGATGGCATTCACCGAATACAGCACCATTTCGGCACCGCTTTTGGCATTGATTTCGATGGCTTTCAAAGAGGCATCGACGGGACCATTGCCATGGGACTGCCCTGTGACTTCCTTGCCATCCATGGTCATGATCACGGTTGCCTCAGGCATTTCGCCGGTCTCGCTGTGCTGCGACAAGGAGACAAAGCCATAGCGGTCATGACTTTGGGCGACGTTTTCTTCACTCACCAGCGCCAGAATGTCTTCGTCAAAAATTTCGCTCTTGCGGTCCGCCAGGTCTTTGAACTTGATGAAGGCGTTGTTGATTTCAGATTCGCTGTCCATCGTGACGCCGAGTTCTTGCAGACGCAGTTTGAAGGCATTTCGCCCACTCAGCTTGCCCATGACGATCTTGTTGTTGCTCCAGCCCACGTCTTCGGCGCGCATGATTTCGTAGGTGTCGCGGGCCTTCAGCACGCCATCCTGGTGGATACCTGACGCATGGGCAAACGCGTTGGCACCCACCACCGCCTTGTTGGGCTGCACCACAAAACCCGTGGTCTGGCTGACCAGGCGACTGGCCGCCAGGATATGTCGGGTGTCAATGCCGATATCCAAACCGAAGTAGTCTTTGCGCGTCTTGACGGCCATGACAACTTCTTCCAGTGAGCAATTTCCGGCTCGCTCGCCCAATCCATTGATGGTGCACTCGACTTGCCTGGCGCCACCAATCTTCACTCCTGCCAGTGAGTTGGCAACGGCCATGCCCAGATCGTTGTGGCAATGCACCGACCAGATGGCTTTGTCGCTGTTGGGGATGCGTTCGCGCAAGTTCTTGATGAAATTGCCATACAACTCGGGTATCGCATAGCCCACGGTATCTGGCACGTTGATGGTGGTCGCGCCTTCGTTGATCACGGCTTCAAACACCCGGCACAAAAAGTCTGGGTCAGAGCGATAGGCATCCTCGGCGCTAAATTCAATATCAGCCATCAGATTGCGAGCAAAACGCACCGCCAGTTTGGACTGCTCAAACACCTGGTCGGGTGTCATGCGCAGTTTCTTTTCCATGTGCAGTGGACTGGTGGCCAAAAAAAGATGCAAGCGGCCTGAATTGGCCGGCTTAAGCGCTTCTGCAGCGCGCGAAATATCCCGGTCACTGGCGCGCGCCAGCGAACACACGGTTGAGTCCTTGATGACCTCGGCAATCGCCTTGATGCATTCGAAATCGCCGTTGGAACTGGCAGCAAAGCCGGCCTCAATGACATCGACCTTGAGTCGCTCGAGCTGGCGCGCAATCCGCAGCTTTTCATCGCGCGTCATGGATGCGCCCGGTGACTGCTCGCCATCGCGCAATGTGGTGTCAAAAATCACTAACTTGTCGGTCATATCTTCACTCCTGGTGTCTGAATTGATTCGCAATGGAAAAAAAGTTTGCCCCAACAAAAAAGCCCGTTGCGAATGGCATACGGGCTTTTGGGGTTAGTGCAAACAAGCGCTAACAACGCCACCCGTCGGGTGCTGGTGTTAGGCCTAGGGATAGAGATTGCATCTGCATGCTGACAATGTACCACATGTCATTTCGGCCGAAGATCACTACTTGTGAAGTCCTCGCTCGTCCGGTTCATCTTTAGAAGTGCTGATGACACTGGTGGGAATTCCCCTGGTTTTGCGACTGAAATAAATGGCATAGCCACTCAAACCATACATCACAAACACACCAAAAAGAACGATGGGTGGATCGATATTGATCACACCAATGCCAATGACGATCAAAACAATGAAGATAAAGGGCACACTGCGCTTCATGTGGACATCCTTGAAGCTGTAAAACGGCACGTTCGTGACCATGGTCAGTCCCGCATACAAGGCCACTCCAAACATGGGCCATGCCAGGCTGCTGCCCGGCCACCCCAGATCCGTGGCAACCCAGATAAACCCAGCCACCAACGCTGCAGCTGCAGGTGACGGCAGACCCTGAAAGTAGCGCTTGTCAACCACCGCAGTGTTCACATTGAACCTTGCCAAGCGCAACGCGGCACAAGCGCAATAGACGAAGGCTGCAATCCAGCCCCATCGTCCCAGCCCCTTGAGTGCCCAGACGTACGCAATCAAGGCCGGTGCCGCACCAAACGAAACCATATCGGACAACGAATCCATTTGCTCACCGAAGGCACTTTGTGTGTTGGTCATGCGCGCCACCCGGCCGTCGAGGCTGTCAAACACCATGGCGCAAAAGATGCCCACAGCAGACAGATCAAAACGTCCGTTGATCGCCATGACAATGGCATAAAAGCCGCCAAATAACGCGGCAAGCGTGAGCAGATTGGGGAGAACATAGATTCCCTTGCGCCGATGCCTGACAACAACGACGTCCTCTTCCTGGGAATCAAAATCTGGCGGGTTGGTATCGTCCATCTGGGAGCCTTTTTTCAACCGCCCATAATAACAAAAGGCCACAACAGTGGCCTTTTTTTGCTGGGTAGCCTGGCGTGATCAGTTACGTGTTTGATCAACCAGCTTGTTTTTGGCGATCCACGGCATCATGGCGCGAAGTTGCGCACCCACCACTTCAATCTGATGCTCGGCCGTGATACGACGGCGTGCAGTCATGCTGGGGTAACCGGTGCGGCCTTCCAGGATGAACATCTTGGCGTAGTCACCGTTCTGGATGCGCTTGAGGGCATTGCGCATCGCTTCGCGGCTCTGCGCATTGATCACTTCAGGGCCGGTCACATATTCACCATATTCAGCGTTGTTCGAAATCGAGTAATTCATGTTGGCAATGCCGCCTTCATAAATCAGGTCAACGATCAATTTGAGCTCGTGCAGGCACTCAAAATACGCCATCTCGGGCGCATAGCCGGCTTCAACCAGCGTCTCAAAACCCATCTTGACCAGTTCGACAGCGCCACCGCACAGCACAGACTGTTCACCAAACAGGTCAGTTTCGGTTTCTTCCTTGAAATTGGTTTCAATGATGCCGGCCTTGCCGCCACCATTGGCCATGGCGTAGGACAGGGCCAGGTCACGCGCCTTGCCGCTCTTGTCCTGATGAATGGCGATCAGGTGAGGCACGCCGCCACCCTGGGTATAGGTGTTGCGCACAGTATGCCCCGGAGCCTTGGGGGCCACCATCCATACATCCAGATCGGCGCGCGGCACCACTTGGTTGTAATGCACGTTAAAGCCATGGGCAAATACCAGTGAGGCACCCTGCTTCATGTGGGGGGCGACGTTGTTGGCATAAACCTCGGCAATTTGCTCATCGGGCAACAAGATCATGACCACGTCTGCCAACTTGACGGCATCGTTGACTTCCATGACATTCAGACCGGCCTTGCCAACCTTGTCCCACGACGCGCCGCCCTTGCGTAAACCCACAACCACCTTGACACCGCTGTCATTCAAATTTTGTGCGTGCGCATGTCCCTGGCTGCCATAACCAATGATGGCCACGGTTTTGCCCTTGATCAGGCTCAAATCACAATCTTTGTCGTAAAAAACTTTCATCTATCGCTCCGTTGTAAAAAATAAAAACCTTGCGTGACAGCTACTTAGCTCTGTCCACAATTCGCTAAACGCGCAAAATCCGCTCTCCTCGGCCAATCCCGCTGGAACCCGTGCGAACCGTTTCCAGAATTGCGCCGCGTTCGATGGCATCCAGAAACGCATCGTTCTTGGACTGGTCACCTGTAAGCTCAATGGTGTAGCTGCGCTCGGTCACATCAATGATACGACCGCGAAAAATGTCGGCCATGCGCTTCATTTCCTCACGCTCTTTGCCCACAGCGCGCACCTTGACCATCATCAGCTCGCGTTCGATGTACGCGCCTTCGGTCAGATCGACCACTTTGACGACCTCGATTAAGCGGTTGAGGTGCTTGGTAATTTGCTCGATCACCTCGGCCGAGCCGGTGGTTTGAATCGTCATGCGCGACAAACTGGCATCTTCGGTCGGTGCCACTGTGAGTGACTCGATGTTGTATCCACGGGCCGAAAACAGACCCACCACGCGAGACAACGCGCCAGCTTCGTTTTCCAGCAAAACAGCAATAATATGTTTCATGATTGAAAACTCCTCTTTTCGCTGCCCTCCCCTTGTGGCGGTAACCGCAAGGCTTGGCAAACAATAGATTTGTTCAGTAAAAATTGAATTGAAAGGTCGAGATTAAAGGTCTTCGCTGCTGAGCAGCATTTCGCTGATGCCCTTGCCAGCCTGCACCATCGGGAACACGTTCTCGGTGGGGTCGGTGCGGAAATCCATAAACACGGTACGGTCCTTGAGCTTGCGTGCCTCGCGCAGCGCCGGCTCAACGTCTTGGGCGCGCTCAATCAGCATGCCGACATGGCCGTAGGCCTCAGCCAATTTGACAAAGTCTGGCAGCGCATCCATGTAACTGTGGCTGTAACGACCTTCGTATTCAATTTCCTGCCATTGCCGCACCATGCCAAGATATCGGTTGTTCAGCGAACAAATCTTGATGGGTGTCTTGTACTGCAGGCAGGTTGACAACTCCTGAATGCACATTTGCACCGAGCCTTCACCGGTGATGCAAAACACTTCGCTGTCAGGCTTGGCCATTTTGATCCCCATGGCGTATGGAATACCGACGCCCATGGTGCCCAGACCACCCGAATTGATCCAGCGCCGGGGCTCGTCAAAGCGGTAGTACTGCGCCGCCCACATCTGATGCTGACCCACGTCAGAGGTGATGTAGGCATCGGCATCCCTGGTCATGTTCCAGAGCGTCTCGACCACATATTGTGGCTTGATGATGCCATTCTGACCGGGGTCGTATTTGAGGCACTGCGTGTTGCGCCAGCCTTCAATGGTGTCCCACCAGGCCCCCAGGGCGTTGGCATCCGGTTTGCTGCTACCTTCCTTGAGCATGGCAATCATCTCGGTCAGCACGTCCTTGACATCACCAACGATGGGAATATCGACCTTGACGCGCTTGGAGATGCTTGACGGGTCAATATCAATATGGATGATCTTGCGTTCGTTCTGCGCAAAGTGCTTGGGGTTGCCAATCACCCGGTCATCAAAGCGCGCCCCAATGGCCACCAGCACATCACAGTTTTGCATGGCGTTGTTGGCTTCTACCGTGCCATGCATGCCGAGCATGCCCAAAAACTTGCGGTCGCTGGCTGGAAAAGCCCCCAACCCCATCAAGGTATTGGTGCATGGGTAGCCCAGCATATTCACAAATTCGCGCAGTTCTGCGGACGCGTTGCTTAGCAGCACGCCGCCACCGCTGTAAACATAAGGGCGCTTGGCTGACAGCAACAATTGCAGCGCTTTGCGAATTTGTCCGCCATGGCCCTTGCGCACCGGGTTGTAGGAACGCATTTCGACCGTCTCGGGGTAGCCGTGGTAAGCCACCTTTTTGAACGATACGTCCTTCGGGATGTCCACCACCACCGGGCCAGGGCGGCCACTGCGGGCAATGTGAAACGCCTTTTTCATGGTCATGGCCAGGTCACGCGCGTCCTTGACCAGAAAATTGTGCTTGACCACCGGGCGGGTGATGCCCACGGTATCGCACTCCTGGAAGGCGTCCATGCCAATGGCATGCGTGGGCACCTGACCGCTGATGATGACCATCGGGATGCTGTCCATATACGCCGTTGCAATGCCGGTGACGGCATTGGTGGCGCCTGGCCCAGAGGTGACGAGCGCGACTCCGACATCACCGGTGGCACGGGCATACCCATCAGCGGCGTGGACTGCCGCTTGCTCATGTCGTACCAGAATGTGCTTGAAAGTGTCTTGCTTGAACACCGCGTCGTAAATGTGCAACACGGCCCCACCGGGGTAGCCCCAAACATACTTGACGCCTTCGGCCTGCAATGCCTTGACGAGAATTTCAGCGCCTCTAAGTTCCTGATCGACCGATGCTGGACCAAATTTGGCTGAAGATGAGGGATGTGAAGAAGAATTTGCCACCGAAACGGTTTCGGCTTTTGATATTTCCATGATGAACCTTTGTGAATTTCTCTGACGAAAAACCTTGGGTGCTTCTTTGCAAACACTTGTGGCGTTGC
>JFJP01014479.1_pt1 | contig 10039 bp, 9 predicted proteins | sample 431651 | NCBI WGS metagenome assembly JFJP01 (sample SAMN02602958, study PRJNA72255) | Microbial mat metagenome, whole genome shotgun sequencing project. | biome: fresh water; feature: sink hole; material: water; isolation source: purple microbial (photo- and chemosynthetic) mats found in...
GAAAGGCAAAAAAATAAATTGCCATAGTTCAAATGCTGGTCCGAGAGAGGCAAACTAGCCAATTAAACTCATAAACTTATGAGAGAAATTCCCTAGTCACACGGCGGGATAAAAGCCCGGGAGAAACACATCTATCAAAATGGAGTGTTTTCTTCTGGGCTTCATGCTTTGTATCACTTACGCAAACTTTTAGGGTGTTCCCATGACTGAAAATCCTTCTGAAAAACCTTTATTTCAAACCCCAGAAACTAATAACGACAACTCTCTAAGTCAAGCCCAAAGAGCCTTAGAACTTGAAGCTAGACTGCCATTAACAGGTTGGCAACAAGAAGTATCAAAGGGGTTAGAATACGGCCTAGAAGCCGCCGATAGCATCAAAGATCGTAGCATTCCTACCTTCTCTCGCGGCGAACTTCCCCACTATGCCGGCATCAACACTTTTCTAAAAGCACCCTATATCGAAGATGTCCGAAAAGTAGGTGAATACGACGTAGCAATTGTCGGTGTTCCTCACGATTCAGGAACCACTTATCGCCCCGGTACTCGCTTCGGTCCCCAAGGAATTAGGCGGATTTCTGCACTCTATACTCCCTACAATTTTGAATTAGGAGTTGACCTCCGGGAACAGATTACCCTTTGTGATGTGGGCGACATTTTCACCATTCCAGCTAATAATGAAAAATCCTTTGATCAGATATCAAAAGGCATTGCCCATATCTTTAGTTCCGGTGCATTTCCGATTATCTTAGGCGGAGATCATTCTATCGGTTTTCCCACAGTTCGTGGTATTTGTCAACACTTAGGGGATAAAAAAGTTGGTATTATTCACTTTGACCGTCATGTGGATACCCAAGAAACTGACCTCGATGAAAGAATGCACACTTGCCCTTGGTTTCATGCCACTAATATGAAAAATGCCCCCGCTAAAAACCTCGTACAATTAGGCATAGGTGGCTGGCAAGTTCCACGTCAAGGAGTAAAAGTTTGTCGAGAACGTGCTACTAATATTCTCACGGTTACTGACATTATAGAAAAAGGCATTGATGCCGCCGTAGAATTTGCCTTAGAACGTGCATTAGATGGTACTGATTGTGTGTATATCAGCTTTGATATTGACTGCATTGATGCTGGATTTGTCCCCGGTACAGGTTGGCCAGAACCAGGCGGTTTAATGCCCCGTGAAGCCTTAGCTTTACTAGGAAAAATAGTGCAACGTGCGCCTATTTGTGGTTTAGAAGTAGTCGAAGTTTCTCCACCTTATGATGTCAGCGATATGACCTCATTAATGGCAACTCGCGTGATTTGTGACACAATGGCTCATTTAGTATTATCTGGTCAATTACCACGTAAGGAAAAACCTGCCTACATTCATCCCGCCGCCCAACCCGAACTTGTAGAATGGACATAATTAATTAATTAATGAGGAAAATTCATGCACGAAACTGACATGACTAAGGCATTAATTGTCACTATGCGGCAATGGTGGGAAGCACAACCAGAACAACCGAAAATTTCCCATGTTTATTTGACAATTGGTAAATTTACCTGTGTGGAACCTGTAAGTTTACAATTTGCCTTTGAGGTACAAACCCGCAACACTTTCTTAGAAGGAACAAAATTAGTCATTCAAGAAACGCCATTAATTGCCTTTTGTCATTCTTGCCAACAAGAATATAGCCCAGAAATTGGCATTCAATATGCTTGCCCAACTTGTCATTCGCCAATGGACGATATTCGTTCAGGACGAGAACTAAAAATTGATCGACTTGAATACTCTTCTAATTCTACTGAAATTTATGCACCAAACTGTTGATGTTGTTTTAGGAATTAATTTACTCCATGCCAATCAAGAAGGCGCAGACCATAACCGGGCGCATTTTGATCAATGGGGAATTGCTTGTTTTAATATAATGAGTAGTCCCGGTGCGGGGAAAACTGCATTGTTAGAAAAAACCCTAGCTGTACTCACCCATGAGTATAAAATTGCCGTGATTGAAGGCGACATGACTACGGAATTGGATGCTGAACGTCTCCGTAAATATCATGTTCCAGTAATTGCGATTAATACTGGTCGTTCCTGTCATTTAGACTCGCAAATGGTAGCCGGAGGTATTCATCGGTTAGCCCATGAATATCATCCTGATGATTTTGATTTAGTATTAGTAGAAAATGTTGGTAATTTAGTTTGTCCGGCGGAATTTGAAGTAGGAGAACACGCCAAAGTCGCCCTGTTGAGTTTAACCGAAGGAGAAGATAAACCGCTGAAATATCCCATCATGTTTCAAGAAGCGGATTGCTTATTAATTACCAAGATGGATTTAGCACCTTATCTGGATGTTGATGTTGAGCAAATTGTGGCAAATGTTCGACAAATTAACCCCTACGTTACCATTATTCCTGTTTCCACAAAAACTGGAGAAGGGTTAGATGCTTGGTTTAATTGGGTACGTTCTCAAGTGAATCAATCGTCAAATTTCCCACCCCAGTTATCGGTTGTTCATTGAACAAGATAGGGGTTAAATTTTAGGACGGCATTGCCCATTGGTGTCAACTTAACGTCAAACCCTGACTCCGACAGGGGTTAAAACCCCTGTCTCAAAGATCAAGTCCTCGGTCGAGGACTAAATAAGTTTTAAAGTTTTGTTAGTCCTCGACCGAGGACTTAAATTTATTAGACAGGGACTTAAGTACCTGGCGGGTTTTAGCTTAAGTTGACACCTATAGGCAATGCCGTGTCCCTACCGTGTTTCATAACAGCGGGAACTGCTGTAATGTGCCAGTTGTGTAATAAGTCCTGTTTAACAAAGTGATGAATTTGTAACAAAAGAGACAACACCCATATTATTTGATCTGTTATCAATAACTAAATCACCTACTCAATAATTATAAAAAATAATCGGAAAGCGAAAAACTCAGTGGCGACCGCCCTGAGATGGAAGCGACACGGGCGGTTTTAACCGCCGTGAATCTCGACACGGGCGGTTTTAACCGCCGTGAATCTTTCTGAATTGTTAACATTTTTAGCGATGTAAAAATGATCTTAACCCCTAAAATTAGGATAGTGGGATGGATACATAGGTGCAAACCTGGGAAGCAAATGCCTACCACGCATTAAAGGTACGCGGGGACTCCGCGAAACCAAGGGTTAAAAACCCTTAAACGCTTGAGGAGCTTGTTGAAAGACAAGGATAGCAGCCCACCATTTTTGGCAACAGGATTGCGCCCAGGAACCCTAGCAATAGGGATATTAAGAACGAAATTTCTTAACAATTCAGTGTCTTTAGACCTGAGAGTGTCAATCCTGCAAACGCAGATGAACGCGGACGAACGCAGATTCCTTCTTCAGAAGGGGATAGGGGCTAGGGCGTGTTTTCAAACCCTGGTCGGGCGAAGCATTCGGACACAAAACCTTGGTTTCTAGTAGGAATTTATCGCCCGAATGCTTCGCCCCTACATCAAATTTATAGTTTGAAAACACGCCATAGGGCTAGGGAAGAAATTTCTTCTTCTTCTTCCTTCTTTTCTTTCCTTCTTCCCTCTTCCTTCTTCCCTCTTCCTTCTTCCTTCTTCCTTCTTCCTTCTTCCTTCTACTTACCATGAAAGTGCGATCGCTGCTATCCTTCTGTATCCTTTTTCTGGTTACTTTCACCCTAGCTGTGGGTTGCGTCAACCCGGCAATCTACATTAAAACCACCAATGAAACTGATACTTCTCCCTCAGCAGTTGCTGGTTCCCTGCGTCTGGGATTTAGTGCGTGGCCTGGTTGGTTTCCTTGGCAAGTCGCACAAGAACAAGGAATTTTTCAAGATCATAAAGTTTCCGTAGACCTCAAGTGGTTTGATGGATACCTGGAATCTATTAGTACACTCACATCTGAGCAAATAGATGCTAATAGTCAAACTCTCGGAGATACTGTTAACTCTGTATCTGGTGGAGCCGACCAAGTAATTGTATTAGTCAACGACAACTCCACTGGTAACGATAAGATTATTGTCAGAGAAGGTATTAATTCAATTGCCGATCTCAAAGGGAAAAAAGTAGCCGCAGAAGAAGGGACTGTCGATCATTTCTTGTTACTTTTGGGGCTAAAAAAAGCTGGATTATCACCAACAGATATTCAGTTTGTCCCCTTAGAAACAGGCAAAGCAGCAGCAGCATTTGTGGGAGGACAAGTTGATGCCGTAGCAGTTTTTGCACCATTTACTACTCAATCATTAAAACGTCCTAATAGCAAGGAATTATTTAGCTCTAAAGACTTTCCCGGAGCAATTTCTGATCATTTAGTATTTACCCGCAAATTTGTAGAGGAACATCCCGACCAAGTTCAGGCATTAGTTGATTCGTGGTTTGCCACATTAGAATACATGAAGGCAAATCGAGATAAGTCCTATGAAATCATGTCAAAACGAGCGGGAGTTCCTGTTAGCGAATACCAGGAATATGCCACTGGCACTCGAATTTTTACAATTGAGGAAAATCTCAAAGCTTTTCAACCGGGTAGTGATTTAAGTTCCTTACAATTTTCGGCCAAAGAAATCGGTAAATTTCTCATAGATGTCGGCCTAGCTAAAACTACGCCGGATCTCAGTAAGTTATTTGACGACCGCTTTGTTAAAGCTTACGCCGAAAAAATGAAAAAATCGTAAACAAGTTAGTTTTCAACCTTAGTTTTATTGATTAAAGTTTATCCAAGTCTTCAATCAATAATTACTAAATTATCAACCACGATCTTTACCATTGAGAACCTTACCCATGAACCAAAAACCCGAATCAATTCAAGATTTCATTCGAGCGCCAAAACTCAATCAAACTGTTTTTTGGCGACTCGGTGAAGACATTCCTAAACCTCTGAATATAGGCTTAATTGTCACCTCCATTGGATTGCCATTAATCCTGTGGTGGTTGGTGACAACGGTGGGAAATATAGACCCTAAGTTTTTACCTTCACCGGCTCAAGTAATCGAAGCCTTTGGGCGTTTGTGGAACACTCGCGAACTACTTAAAGATACTGTTGCTAGTCTGTGGCGAGTTGGTGTTGGGTTTCTGTGTGCGGCGGGTCTTTCCATCCCCGTTGGGGTTTTGATGGGCAGTTTTCCTAGTATTCGCGCTTTGCTAGAACCACTTTTTGGCTTAATGCGTTATATGCCTGCACCCGCCTTTATTCCTCTCCTAATTTTGTATTTAGGAATTGGAGAGGAACCTAAAATTACATTGATTTTCATTGGGGTATTTTTCTTTAACTCCCTGATGGTAATGGACACGGTGAAATTTGTGCCAAAAGATTTAATTGAAGCCACTTATATGTTAGGAGGAACCCGTTTACAAGCTCTGCTTCAAGTGATTTTTCCCCACGTTTTGCCGGGAATTATTGATGCTTGTCGCATCAACCTAGCAGCGGCTTGGCAATTAGTAATTGTCTCCGAATTAATTGCCGCCACAGAAGGCTTAGGCCGTCGTATTAGTGTGGCAGGTCGATTTCTGAGAACCGATGAAATTTTTGTTGGGCTAATTGTAATTGGGACAATTGGGCTAACTTTTGACTTGCTATTTCAGTACCTTTTACGGGTTTCCTGTAAGTGGTCTAGTCAACAACGCTAATCTTTACCAGGACTTCCGCACCCAATCAAAGAAACCGGGTTTTTTACGAAAATACTTCGTTATTGACCCACAGATTCTCTAAAAAACCCGGTTTCTGGGGCCATGAGCGTAAGTCCTATTTACTATCAATTGCAAAATTAACTCTGAATTTGGGAGATTTAACTCATGTATCTACAAGTTAACAATCTGCACAAAAACTTTGTCACCAAGAGCGGCAAATTAGTTGTCCTGAAGGACATTAATATGACAATTAAACAGGGGGAATTTATCTGTGCTGTAGGAGCATCAGGATCGGGAAAATCTACTTTGCTGCGACAAATTGCCGGCCTCGATTTACCTAGTTCTGGGGAAGTTAAAATTGATGGCAAATCTGTTACTGGACCAGGGCCAGATCGCGGGATGGTATTTCAACACTATACGCTTTATCCTTGGATGACTATCCAAAAAAATACCGAGTTTGGACTTAAGCTTCAGGGAGTGCCAAAGAATTTACGGCGCGAACAAGCTAGTTATTATTTAAGTGTGGTAGGATTGTCTCGGTTTGCTCAGTCATTACCAAAGGAATTATCTGGCGGTATGAAACAACGAGTAGCGATCGCCCGAGCACTGGCTTCGGAACCAAAAGTTTTATTAATGGATGAACCTTTTGGTGCATTAGATGTTCATACCAAGGAGTCGATGCACGAATTTATGTTAGACCTTTGGGGACGTACTAATATCACTGTTTTTATGATCACCCATGATGTAGAAGAAGCGGTGTTTTTAGCTAACCGAATTTATGCTCTTGGTGCTCGCCCAGGGACGGTGAGAAAGGAAATGACGATTAATTTACCCGAACGCAGTCACAATATTAAACGTCATTCTATCTTCCACGATTACCGAGATGAATTGATGGAACTTTTGCGGCTACATGGACAAGAGGCCCTCGCCGCAGCTTGAAGCAGAAGTCGGGGCAGCCACGGGGGGCTGCCCCGACAAGAATGAAACAGCTTCAAAACCTGTATAATAAAATGGTCATAGCCTAATTATTTTATTATGGAAGAGTTACTAGAACTGAAAACTCTACTGCTAAAAGGCGATGTCCCACGATCATTAGCGATTGTAGAAGAATTAGAAGAAATGAGCAAAAAGGATATCATTAACAATATTCGCAGTTTTGCCATAATTCTACTGCTACATCTGATTAAACAGCAAGTCGAAAAGCGCACGACTCGCTCTTGGGATGTTTCAATTCGTAATTCAGTTTTAGAAATTCAGGGATTAAATAGGCGGCCGAAGTCTAGGGGTTTTTACTTGGAAACTGAAGACTTGGCTATAGCTATAGAAGAAGCCTATCAGCAAGCCATTAACAAAGCTTCCCTAGAAGTGGAAGAAGGACGATATGAGGCTGGGGAATTAGAACTTCTGCTTAATCGAGATGAAATTTTGAATCCGGCCTTGGCTTTGATATTGCCAGAATTTCCCTAAAAAGTTCATATATAGCTAGGGACTAGGGCGTGTTTTCAAACTATAAAATTTGATGTAGGGGCGTTGGCGTAGCCTGCGCGTAGCGCATAGCATTCGGGCGATAACTTACCGCTATAAACCAATATTTTGTATCCGAATGCTTCGCCCAACCAGGGTTTGAAAACACGCTCTAGGGGCTAGGAGAATAGAATAAGTGGGTTGTCAGCAGGTTTGGTGGAACTCAGAACGTCTTAACCACCTGCCTAAAACCCTGGGGTTCCCTTCACTATCTCCGTAAAAATTCCTCAACTTAGGCACGCTCAACCATTAAATCCAGGAAAGTGTCAAGATTACCTGATATTAGGGTTGAAGGTAGCTGCAACCCAATCTAAAATCTAAAGTCTAAAGTCTAAAATCTAAAATCTAAAAACCCAATCTAAAATCTAAAGTCTAAAGTCTAAAATCTAAAATCTAAAATCTAAAATAATCATGATCCAATTAGCAGCACGAGTGCGTGAGGTTCCCCCTTCTTTAACTTTGGCGATCGCCGCTAAAGCCAAAGCGATGAGGGCTCAGGGGATTGATGTTTGTAGTTTTAGCACTGGTGAACCGGATTTTGACACCCCGGATCACATCAAAGCTGCGGCTAAACTTGCCTTAGACTCTGGTAAAACTAAGTATGGCCCGGCTGCTGGAGAACCCAAACTCAGAGAAGCGATCGCCCGCAAACTCCGGGAAGAAAACAATTTGCCTTACCAAGCTGAAAACGTCATTGTTAGCAACGGCGGTAAGCACTCTCTTTACAATTTAATGATGGCTTTGATTAATCCCGGAGATGAGGTGATTATTCCCTCTCCCTATTGGTTAAGCTATCCAGAAATGGTCAAACTCGCCAGCGGTAAGCCGGTCATTGTTCCCACTGATGCCGCCACAGGTTATAAAATTACTCCAGAACTACTGGCCGCCGCTATTACCCCCCAAACTAAGTTATTTATTCTCAATTCTCCTTCTAACCCAACGGGGATGGTTTACTCTCCCGCAGAAATTAAGGCGCTTGCCGAGGTAGTAGTGGAACGAGATATCTTAGTAGTTTCTGATGAAATTTACGAAAAGATTATCTACGATCAAACTCAACAAATCAGTATCGGTACTTTAGGCCAAGAAATTTTTGCACGGACAATTATCAGCAACGGTTTTGCTAAAGCTTTTTCTATGACTGGTTGGCGGATTGGTTATTTAGCTGGGCCAGTAGAATTAATTCAAGCCACCAGCACCGTCCAAGGTCATAGTACCTCTAATGTTTGTACTTTCGCCCAATATGGCGCGATCGCCGCCTTGGAAACTGACCAAGACTGTGTAGAAAAAATGCGTCTAGCTTTTGCTGAACGCCGACAAATCATGTTTGATTTACTCAATGCCATACCAGGAATTAACTGCATAAAACCTGATGGTGCTTTTTATATGTTTGTCAATATTGCTAAATTTGGCATGACTTCCCTGCAATTCTCTGAAGCTTTACTTGAACAACAACAAATTGCTGTGATTCCAGGTATTGCCTTTGGCGCTGACGACCATATTCGTTTATCTTATGCTACCGATTTAGCCACCATTGAAAAAGGCATGGAAAGGTTAGATAAATTTCTGCGTCAAGCTCATGCCATGATCTAAAAATTACCAGCAGTTTATTCGCTAAACTTGTCGAACTGCTGGCTATAAACGTAAAACTGCCCTCGCTCAAGATTAATACCGTAAGCGAGGACAGCCGATGAAAAACTATGGTGCGCCCCCAAAACCTTAACTCTGGGTTTCCAGTTCTTTTGCGGAAAAGTATTGAAAATAGTCATCCTAGGGACTACTTTCAGCCTTTAAAATTATTTCGTCATTATTTCTTTAAGCAAGTCCAAACCTTTCTTCACTCGTCGAGAAACAGTCACCGCACTAATACCTAACCTTTCCGCAGTCTCCTTCTGCGTTAAATCGTAGAGGAAAACAAACTCTAAAATCTCACGAGTCCGTTCTTCCAACTTACTCAAAGCCTGCTGTAAGCGAATTTGATCTTCTTGGGCTAACTGAAAACTACGATAACGATTATCCGGTACTAATTCTCCCAGACAAGTAGCTCCCTCTTCATCATCCTGCACAGGCGCATCCAAACTTAGAGGCGCACGATTGCGACAGGCTAACTTAATTTCTTGCCATTCCTCCACAGAAATGTCTAATGCTACCGCCACCTCTGTATCCGTTGGGTGTCGATTTAATTGCACTTGCAAATCCTTCACCACTACCGTAGATTGACGTTCGAGGGTAAGCCAGTGACGGGGAACTCTTACAGAAGGACTTTTGTCACGTAAATAGTGTTGAATTTCACCTCGAATGTAAGGAATAGCAAAAGAACTAAAAGCATTACCCTTAGACATATCAAATCGTTCAATTGCTCGAATCAAGCCAATACAACCTACTTGTAGTAAGTCATCGTAGCTTTCGCTACACTGGTGGAGCCAGTGATGGACTTCCTTCCTAACCAATCCGATATTAAGTTTAACTAATTCGTTGCGTAATTCGTTTGACTGAGAACTTTGGTAATCCCGCAACAACTCTAGGCTTTCATTTTTCAGGTCATTTTTAACTCTGGTAGACATGGCGAGGTTTTGGTTGGTAGAGCAGACCACTGATGGTGCTTAATCTTAAAAGTATGGGCAATTATACCTCACACCTTTGCGATTATCACACTGAACAAAAGTGATCCCAGGCACATTGGGGAAATAGAGAATGGTTGGGATTTTGGCTTTACCAGGTATTCCCCAGTAGTTTTACCTTTTTCCATATATTCTCAACTTACCATTTTACCCGATCTGTGTAGCGATCGCAACCCCCTATTTAAGTAGGACAAGCAAAATTTTTTACCTAAATACGTAAGTGTTATTACGGTAGTGCTACATTTCAGACGGACTCAACATCACAATCAGTAGTATCAAGAAGGAAGAAGGAAGAAGGA
>JFJP01022166.1_pt1 | contig 10039 bp, 5 predicted proteins | sample 431651 | NCBI WGS metagenome assembly JFJP01 (sample SAMN02602958, study PRJNA72255) | Microbial mat metagenome, whole genome shotgun sequencing project. | biome: fresh water; feature: sink hole; material: water; isolation source: purple microbial (photo- and chemosynthetic) mats found in...
TCATATCTCTCATTTTCCGTCTCCTTTAATTAGTTATACTATATAATAAATATCTGTATTATAAGATAATCACAGATACTATATCACTACCATAAAACGATAGTGATATAGAACAAGTGATTATTTTATAATACAGATATTTATTGTATAGTACAACTATAATAAGGAGATAAATAATGAGAGATATGATCTGCCCCCGCTGCAATTCGGGAAATATCATAAAAAACGGAAATACTATTCATTGTAAGCCGAAATTTATGTGCAGAGACTGTCGGAAACAGTTCGTGGAAAATCCGGATGATCGGAAAATTACATATAAAAAAATGCACTTACAGATAAGCTTCTTTCGGAAAAAGTTCCGCCCGCCGGAATCTGCCGGGCCGTCGGCGTGTCTCAGCGACGGCTGCAAAGTTATGTCAGTGAGAAATATAAACATATTGAAAAAAAACGGAACCTGCTCCGAAAGAAAAAATTCGTCCGAGAGCAGAATCCGATGAAATACGGTCATTTGTCGGGAGTAAAGAAAATAACTATCGGATACGGTTTGCAATTGATGTCATAACAGGAGAAATTGCCGGTGTTTATATCGGCAGCCGGGCAGGGAAGGTGCGGAAGGGCTGCGGAATCCGCTTCCGCCTGAATATCGTCAGTGTCTGTTATTTATACAGATTTTCGGGAGTCATATGCTTGAGAATCACATTATGAGCAATACGGCTTTTTGTTAATCACTATAACAATGTGATTAACAAAGATATCGCTCCTTCGGAGCTTTTCAATCTACAAAGATATCGCTCCTTCGGAGCTTTTCAATCTACAAAGATATCGCTCCTACGGAGCTTTTTAAGCTTTCGTGCTTTTCATTTTTTCTTTCGTGTTTTCGTGGCTCATCTTTCGTGTTTTCGCGGTTCACTTTTTTTCACTTTCTAATCCCCGCCTTTTTTGCTAAAATATCTTTATATTTGACTCCGACAATCTTCAAATCTGTTAAAAATATGAAATTTTTTCAAAATCTTTCGATCCGCTGCAAATTGCAGGTGATCGTCATGCTGATCAGCAGTTCCGCTCTGGTGCTGACCTGCACGGCAATGGCTTTTTATGAAATTGTCAATTTCCGGCAGGGGCTGTCTGACGAACTTTCGGTACTGGCAAAAATTGTGGCAAGCAGAAGCGCATCTCCGCTTCTTTTTGAAGATGACGAGGCTGCCGAGGAAATCTTAGACGCATTGGCAGCCAAACGCTCCATTGTTTCCGCTTATATCTTTCTGCTCAACGGGAATGTGTTTGCACAATATCACCGGGACCGGAAAAGCAGCGAAACGGCTGCCCCGGTCATTTTTATGCCGAACCGGCCGCTTCCCTCATCAGAAGAAAAACAGTTTGAACCTGACGGACTGTCCGTCATTCATCCGATCTTTCTTCAGGATGAAAATCTCGGAACGGTTTTTCTCAAATCAGACATGGAAGATATGCACGCGCTGCTCCGGCGCTACATCTCGGTTACGATTGCGGTGATGCTGGCGTCGGGGCTGCTTGTTTTTTTTCTCCTGTCAAAACTTCAGGAACTCATTTCAAAACCCATATTGGATCTGGCTGATGCTGCAAAATCTTTTTCGGAAAATCGGAGTCTTTCCTTTCGGGTAAAAAAGCAGGGCAATGACGAACTCGGCATTCTCGTTGACGCGTTTAACGGAATGCTGGCGCACATTATACGGGGGGACGCGGCGCTGAACGAATCCCTGAAACGCTCCGAAACTGCCGCGCTCGAGGCATGGCGGCTGGCTGAGGAATCGGAACGGACTTACAGAGAATTGGAAAATGAAATGAAGGAACGGGGCGCGGCAGAAGCCCGGCTCAGGGAATCTGAAGAAAAATACAGAAATCTTTTCAATTTCGCGCCGGACGGGATTCTCATCACGGATGCGGAGGGAAAAATCATCGCTTTCAACGATACTGCCATGAAAGTGATGAGTTATGATGACCGGCAGCGTTTTTCCCGACTCAGCGCGCAGGATTTTTATCTGAATCCCGATAAAGACCGCTCTGAGGTGTTAATTAATCTGGAAAAAAAAGGATATGTCGAAAACTGCGATATTGTTTTCAAAGACAGATGGGGCAGCCCGATTTTTGCCAGCGTGTCTGCCCGGCTGATTCTTTATGAAGGAAAAACCTGCATTCAGTCTGTGATACGGGACATCGGCAGAATAAAAAAAATGGAGGCGGAACTCAGAAATTATGCTGAAAATCTTGAGGAAATGGTGGCGGAAAAAACCCGTGAACTGAAAATCACCAACGAAGAACTTTCCGCAGCCATAGACCGTCTTGAGGAGACGCGGGAGCAGTTGTCCCGGAGCGCGCATAGCGCCGGCATGGCGGAAATTGCCGTATCCGTGCTTCACAATATCGGCAATGCCATGACTTCCGTAAATGTCAGAATTTATCAGTTGGAAGACCGGCTGCAAAAACTGGAAATCGTCTCTTTGGAAAAAATATATGACCTGCTGCAATCCCAAGACATCGCAAAACCATTTTATAAAAATCAGGCATTTCTGAACCCCGGAGATACGGCACGCATGGAAAAATTGCTGAAATATTTCAATGCGGTTATTGCTTCTTTCCGGGAAATCAGCCGAATGATGCAGGATGACTGCGGCTTTATCAAAAAAGGCTTTGACCATATTACCGAGATTATCTCATTGCAGCAGAAATATGCGGGAATCCGGGGTTTTGAAACGCGTGAGGATGTGAACGAACTGTTAAAAGATTCGCTGGAAATGATGAAAGATTCCGTCAGAAAACGCCGAATTCATCTTGAATCTGATCTGACATCTTCCGCCCCGGTATTTGTCAACAGAAACAAACTGATTCAGGTCTTTATCAATATCATCAAAAATGCTTATGAAGCCATTGACGCCGCGCCTCCGGATAATGAAAAGAAAATAAGTTTGGCAACATCGCTTGAAAAAAAAGAGGAAACAGAGTATGTTCAGATTGTAATCGCTGATACAGGCGTCGGTGTTCTTCCGGAAGCCGCAGACAAAGTTTTCCGTTTCAATTATTCCACAAAAGAGCGCGGCACCGGTTTCGGTCTTCATGACGCTGCCAATTATATTACGGCTCAGAACGGCTTTATCCGCCTTGACAGCGAAGGCTTGGGAAAAGGAGCGAAAGTCATAATTTGGCTGCCGGTTCATAAAATTGCAGGGCGGACAAAGCGGAGCGTGTCCGCCATGTCCGTGTAAAACGGGTTTCAAACCCGTTCTACAGCCATGTAGCCATGTAGGGCGGACAAAGCGGAGCGTGTCCGCCGTTTCATAAGGGTGGACACGCTTCGCTTAGTCCACCCTACATGTCGAACATAGTAAAACGGCCAGGGTTAAAAACAGACAAACCCGTTCTACAGATATGATGATTATGTCTGCGGGTCCCGAAAAGAAAGGATTTTTGATGAACAACAGAATTATCGTCATTGATGACGAACCTTCTATTTTAAATGATTATTGCATGATTTTGTCGCCTCCGCGGGAGGATGAGGCAAAGCGCAGAGAAGTCGCCGCGCTGGAAGCGGAACTTTTCGGAACTGTCCGGCACCGGGAAACGCTGTCTCCGCCGGAAAACTATGAAGTGCATACAGCGCTTCAGGGAAAACAGGGCTTTGAAACCGTCAGCGCATTCAGAAACAAGGGAAAATCTTTCGCACTTGCCTTTATTGACATCCGAATGCCCCCCGGCTGGGACGGTATCCGAACCGCCAGACAGATTCGGGAAATTGATCCGGAGATTGAAATTGTCATTGTCACCGCATACTCGGACAGAAACCGGCAGGAAATCGTGAAAGAAATCGGTACTCCGGAAAAACTCCTTTATGTCAAAAAACCCTTTGATCCTGATGAAATCCGACAGCTTGCCCTGTGTCTGACCCGAAAATGGGAATTGGAGCGGGAGGCAGAACGGCGCCGGCAATATCTGGAAAAACTGCTGACATCGGTCCGACGCCTGAAAACACTGAGCATCGCATCTGTCCGGGAAGTGCTTTCCGCAATTCTCAACGAAGTGCTGTATTTTGTCAATGCCCGCAAAGGCTTCATTGCCCGATTGGAACAACATAATAAAATTATTATAGAAATAAATACCGGCGACCTGACATCCCCGGAATTGGATACCATGATCAAAAATATATCCGAGCGTCTTTCCGATGTGAACAGCATTTCACAGATTGACAATGTGACGGTTTTTCCGCTGAGAAACGGGTTCGGAAATTTTTTTATTCTGGTTTCCGACATTCAGCCGCCCATTCCCGAAGAAAAATTTGAACTGCTGCGGCTTCTGCTGGAAACGTCTTCCGAAGTTTTGGACAGCGTGAACAGGCAGGAACGCTTTCTGCGAAATGAAAAAATCGCCGCCATCGGCAGGATTGCCGCGGGCATTGTTCATGAAATCAACAATCCGCTCACAGCGATTCTCGGTGCCGCAGAATTATACAATCTTGAAGGCGAAAAGTTCTGCCGCCTGTTTGGCGTGTATGCAGGCTCTCAAAATTGCGGACAGTCCTGTGAATCTGAAAATACCGCCGCCTCTGTTACCGCTCAGTCCGATCCTGAAGAAATTCGGAAAAAAATGACGCATTATTATTCGGTTATCCGTGACGGCGCTGAAAGGATTCGGATTATGATGGGAAATATCAGAAGTTTTTCCAAAGACAGCGAGCAGTTTGAACCGCAGCTTTATGACGTGGGCACCGCATTGGAAGATACGCTGATGCTTGCCCGCAATGCGCTCAGACACAATATTGCGGTTCATAAAGATTGGGAACGCCCCCTGTTTGCCCGATGCGACATCGCCGGTCTCAAACAGGTGTTTCTCAACCTGATTCTGAATGCCGGACAGGCAATGCCCGATGGCGGGGAATTATGGATCAGCGGAAAGAAAGCAAGGGGCAAAGTGATGATATCTGTGAAAGATTCGGGGCACGGGATGCCGGAAAAAGTGAAAAAACGCATATTTGAACCTTTTTACACCACAAAGTCGGAGGGGACCGGTCTGGGGCTGTCCATTGTCAAAGGAATTATTGACAGGCACGGCGGAAGTATCCGGGTGGAATCCGAACCCGGAAAAGGCACTGTTTTTTATATGGAAATTCCGGAGTGAAAAAAAAACCACGAAAACACGAAAGAAACGAAGAACACGAAGTATAAATCTAATACCAATTCGCCAATTTCTCGTTTCTCGTTCCCACGCTCTGCGTGGGAATGCAGATCGGACGCTCTGCGTCCGGAGCAGGGGCACCGCCGGCGGCGTGCCCCTGCTCTGCGTGCTTTGCGACCCTGAAGGGTTTTGAATTAAAACAGCCCGCCTGCATATTAAGGAGAATATTTATGAAATGGAGTCTCAGAAACAGATTTCTTATTCCTACCCTATTTCTGTTCATTTTCGGTATGGGGACTGTCACCGCCATCTCCTATCTGAAATCAAAAGATACGCTTGAAGCATCAATGACCGTGCAGGTGACACGCATGACAGAATCTGTGGTCCGGCTGATTGACTCATATATTGAAAGCATAAAACTGAATTACGCCTATCGGAGCGAAGACGCCACGCTGACCACAGTTGTTCAGGATATCCTCGGCGAAACGGTTCTGGATGCCGCAAACAGATTGCTGTTGAAGATAAAAAATGACTACGGATATTACGAACAGGTCGCAGTTGCCAATACAGAAGGCATTGTTGTTGCAAGTTCCTCGCCCGGGGAAATCGGAAAAAATATTTCCGATCAAACCTGTTTTAAAGAAGCATTGACCGGAAAAATTGCTGTTTCCGACGTGGTGAAAAGCAAAACCACGGGCAAAGCGGTTTTTACTGTTTCATCTCCGCTGAAAATGGGAGATGAGATTGTCGGTGTGCATTTCGGAATCATTGAGATGGCATATTTTGAAACACATTTCATCGAACCCGCAAAATTCGGCAAAAGCGGTTACAGCTTTGCTGTCAGAAAGGACGGAATCCTCATCTCACATCCTGAAAAATCAAAGATTCTGACATATAATATAAACTCGGAAGATTTCGGAAAGGAAATGCTGGAAAAAAAAGAAGGGCTGATTGCCTATACCTTTGAGGGCGTGGAAAAGCTGGCTGCCTATAAAAAATATGAAACACTCGGATGGATTCTGGCTGTCAATGTGAACAAATCGGAAATTCTTGATCCGGTGAAGCAGGTGAGTTATGTGAATATCGCTGTCGGTGCCGCCGTGATGCTGTTTGTTGCCGGGTTCATACTGTTTCTGGTGCAATCCGCTGTCCGTCCCATTTACCGGGTGATTGAGGGGCTTAAAGCCTGTGCCTTACAGGTGGCTTCCGCATCTGATGAGATATTGTCGGCGAGTCGGGAACTGGCTCAGGGTTCATCGGAGCAGGCAGCCGCGTCCGAGGAAACTGCCTCATCTTTGGAAGAGATGTCGGCAATGGCTCAGGGCAATGCAAACAACGCAAACCAGACCAATCAGTTTGTGACAGATGTTCAGGAACTTTTCAGAAAAACAGATGCCTTTATGACCGAGTTAAAGCAATCCATGGATGAAATTTCCAAAGCCGGCAAGGAGACATCTAAGATCATCAGCACCGTTGCTGAAATTGCTTTTCAGACCAATCTGCTTGCTTTGAATGCCGCGGTGGAGGCTGCCCGTGCCGGGGAAGCCGGCGCAGGATTTGCCGTGGTTGCGGCAGAAGTCAGAAATCTGGCATTGCGGGTGACCGGCGAAGCCCGGAATACCTCGCTTCTCATTGAAGGCATTGTAAAAAAAATTCGGGAAGGCGGCGAAATCGCATCTAAGACAAATGAGGCATTTGTCGAGGTCGCGAAGCAGGCGGCAAGAATGGAATCGTTAGTAGCGGAAATAGCCGCATCCTCCGATGAGCAGAACCGGGGGATAGAGCAGATGGGCAAAGCAATGAATGAAGCCGACAAAATCACTCAGAAAAATGCGGCAAATTCCGAAGAGACAGCTTCAGCGTCCGAGGAGATGAGAAATCAGTCGGAAAAGATGAAAGTCTTTGTGGAAGACTTGGTTGTATTGGTAAGGGGTAAGAGGTAAGGGGTCAGAGGATACCTCTTACCTCTTACCTCTCACCTTCATAGGAGATTAAACGATGGTAAAACAAATTTCTTCAGAAACACTTATGATTATTATTGTTTCACTTTCAATTGCGCTTGCGGTGAACACGCTTCGTCCCGGAGGAATTGCTGTTTTCGGGACTGTCCAAAAAACAGCGGCAGAAGCGGAACATGCCGGTTTCAAAGAAATATCCGTTGAAGCGGGTATTGAAAAATTCAAGTCGGGTACAGTGCTGTTTGCGGATGCCCGGTCTCCGGAGGATTTTGCTGCGGAGCATATTCAGGGCGCGGTCAATCTTCCCGAACAGGAATTTGACGCACGGATTGATAAATTCATAGCTGAGATTCCGCCTGAGAAGGAAATTATTGCTTACTGCGACGGGGAACACTGCGCTCTGGGAAAGGATTTGGCTGAAAAATTGTCCTTAGTCGGCTTTGAAAAGGTGTTTTACATCACCAACGGTTTCAGCCGCTGGAAGGAGAATTCGCAGCCTGTGGAAAGCGGGGAACATTAGGAATATTCAGGCGATTTTTTTGCCACGAATGAACACGAAAAATATCATTTCGTGTCTTTGATACTTTTCGTGCTTTCGTGGTAAACCTATTTTATAAAAGATTGGTCGTGTGTTTTATTCGTGAAACAATTCGTGAAATTCGTGAAATTCGTGGCAAAAAAGCCTGCGGAAAACGAGGAGATTTAGGAATCAGGTGTTAAGTGTTGAGAGACATTTTAACACTTAACACCTTTTCAGCTATCTACTTTATCTATTCAATCCTTATGCCTGCAATCCATTGCAGAATATATATCACATCTGACAGTTCTATCTTTCCGTTGACTATGGCATCTGCATTGGCACCATCAATGTTCATGTCCATACCCGTCAGAATTTTCAGACAAAGAATCGCATCCATCAGGCTCGGAACAATAACTTTTAATTCACCGTTTTGAGAATCTATTTCAGTCTGTAAGGCTGAAATTTCAAAATCCTGACCGTAACTGTCATTCAGGCGGACACTTGCCAGCGTGAGTGAAGATATGCCTGCATTCGGCTTTGCAGTAAATTCCGCTTCGACCAATGTTCCGGATCCGCCGGACAAACCGTCGCCGTCTTTGGAACTGAGTGAAATCTTTGCCTGACCGGTTTGAACATTGAAGTCCAGATCAAAATTTTCCGTCAGCGAAGATGTCCGAACATCTTTCACCGTCAGGAGGGTCGGATCATAGTTCAAAACAATGTCTGCGCCTGCCACATCTTTCATATCGCTGATATTAACGGGAACCCATATACTGCCCCCGGCAAGCACTTCAATATTATCAGAAATATTTACAGTTACAGACGATGATCTGGGCGTATTTCGCTTCATCCCGGAAGAGGGCGGCGCAAGGGGGTTTCCAGCTGATATTCGCATACACATCGCCGCATCATTGGAACGGATACGACCGTCGCCGCTTGAATCGCCGATATGCCGCAGGTCTTCGCTCAGTTCTGCATTGCCGACAGCGAGTTTCAAAAGAAAGGCAATGTCGGAAGAATCCACTTTGCCGTCCCCGTTCAGGTCACACAGAATATTTTTCCAGTTTACCGTAAAAATACCGGTATCGTTCAGATCAAGAGGCACTTCGTTTTTAAGATCGCCGCAGTCATAAATCGAAGTTGCGTCAATCTGAAACTTCAATTCGGTCCGGTCTCCCTCATTTCCTTTCACATTAAAATCCAGCCAGAAAAGCACGCCGTCCCCTCTGAGCGGTTCTCCCTCAGTTCCCGTAGCAAGGACAGCCCGAACAATGCCCGGTTCCTGTATTCTGTAATCCCAGCCGTATTCCGATGAAAGCGGCGATCTTTTAATACCCGCAGCCTCAATCACGTTTTTGTCATAAGTGACATAAATATCCAGCCCGCACATCTTCAGATTGTCGGCATTGGCAATATTCACCTGAAGCGGGACTGTAGTTCCTTTATTGCCTCTGGCATCCGGAATGAAAACTTTCAACTGCCCGACAACAGCGGATGCAATATCGGAAGGACTGCTTTCATTGCCGGAAGTGTCTGCTGTTCGGACATGATAATAAGCGATTGAGGCTCCGGTCAATCCGCCGGTATCTTCATAATCCTCTCCGCTCACAAGGGCTGTATTGATTTTTATCCAAGGACCGTTATCAGATGCAGCACGGTAAACATTATAGCCTGCAAGATATGTAGAAGGACTGGATTCCCATCTCAGCCTGACAGAATCTTTACCGGACCGGGCTTCAAGATTGCCGGGCGGAAGCAGCGGGACAGGGATAGGTTTATCCACATTTACCACGCGGATGTCAAAAACTGGTAACGATGCGCTCAGACCTGTATTGTCGGTCACAGTGATGACAACGCCTGTTGTGATGCCCACATCTTCATGACTCGGGGTTCCTGAAAGTTCGCCGGTTTTCGGGTTGAAAGAAGTCCATGAAGGCTGATTAGAGACGCTGAAGATCAACTGTTCTTTATCGTCAGGGACCACGGCATCAACGGTTGGTACAAAGCAATAAAACACATCCTGATTCACGCTGGTCTGAGGCGTTCCCGAAATTGTCGGTGCAGTATTTTCCACGCTGATTGAAAACGGGGAAAGCTGAACTTTTGCACCGCTGCTGTCGGTTACGCTGATGACAATTCCCGAATATATTCCCACATCCGCGTGCGCAGGCGTTCCCGACAATGTGCCGGTTTTGGCGTCAAAGTTTGCCCATGAGGGCTTGTTGACAATGCTGAAGGTCAGACTGTCGCCGTAAGACAGATCAATATCGCCTGCGGTGGGCGTAAAGCTGTATGATTTTCCCTCCTGAACACTGTCTGCCGAGGTGCCGGAGATGGTCGGCAGGTCATTCACATTTTCAACATCAATCGAAAACGCGGGCAGCGATGCGGTCAGACCGGTGCTGTCAGTCACGCTGAT
>JFJP01022168.1_pt1 | contig 10037 bp, 13 predicted proteins | sample 431651 | NCBI WGS metagenome assembly JFJP01 (sample SAMN02602958, study PRJNA72255) | Microbial mat metagenome, whole genome shotgun sequencing project. | biome: fresh water; feature: sink hole; material: water; isolation source: purple microbial (photo- and chemosynthetic) mats found in...
TTTTACTTGATCCATTCTTTGATCAGGCTGTCATATCTTCTTTCATTTTTCTCATCACGGGAGTCTCTGATTTTGTTCCTGCGATACTGGAGATAAGCATCCCGGAAAGCTTCATAAGGTTCAATCGCGGCATCTTTGATCGCTTCATAGTCTCCGATTCGGAATGAAGTTTCGTTCACGGTTTCAAAGGCAGTGATACCGATCACTCCTGCCGGAGGCAAGTCAGCATGAGCAATGGGATTCAGAAAGCGGTCTCCGAAAGTGCCTACAGAATCCCGCAGCGTCGAGGGTCCCAGAATGGGCCATACAACATAACACCCGTTCCCGATGCCGTAAGTACCGAGGGTTTGTCCCAAGTCTTCCTCAGAGGGCTTGGGAAAGAGGAACATTTTTGCAGCCGCGTCCCTGATCCCCAGTATGCCCGCGGTGCTGTTGATTACGAATCTTGCCAGTTCCATTTCTGCTGAAAATACTTTCCCCTGTAAAAGACAGTTTGCTACCCGGATAGGTGCGGTAAGGTTATCAAAAAAATTCCTCACCCCTGCTCTCACCGGCGTCGGCATCAGGGATTTATATTCTTCTGCCACAGGTTTCAATACCCGGAAGTATAACTTGTCATTGAAACGGAACATGATCCGATTCCACGGAGCAAAGGGATCCGCCACAGCGATTACCTCTTCTTTCCTGCCGCCTTGATCCCAGAGATCAAGATCATCTTCAATTTTTTCATCTTTTTTATCTGCCGATGCGCTGTCTGTCTCAGCAGAGACAATATTCTCCTCTGATATCGGAATTTTGCCTGAAGTCGAAACTACAGGCTGATGCGCGCATCCGCTGAAAACAAAGACCATGCAAATAACAAACGATACGACGTACTTCATTTACTGCCTCCGATTATCCCTGTTGTTTCCTATAGACTTCCAGAAATTAAATTTCACTGCGTCATCGGTCGGAGATATAAGAAAAGTAGGGGCGTACACGCCCCTACTCCTCCCTGAAATTTAATTTCTGAAAATCTATAGTAACAGGTATGAAAAAAAGAAACGACGGCGGGGTAAAATCATCCGTCAATCAGTCCTTGAGCTTATTCTTCAGTTTTTCAATCAGATGATCCGGTGATTTGTTCAAAAGAATTTTTTGAAACTGATTCCGGTAATTTTTTACCAGACTGACGCCCTCAACTTTCACATCATAAACCCGCCAGTCCCCCTTATTCAGCCACATACTGTAATCCACTGGAATTTCAATATTCTCACGGATGATTTTGGTTTTTACCTGAGCCTTGTCCGAATTGGAATCAGACCCTATTTCCTGACTCAGATAAATGACCTTTTCATTCTTGTATTCCGCCTGTATCTTTTTAAGATACGTGTCTCCCAGCAGATCGGTAAAAAGGTCTGTGAATTCCTTCAACTGCTTCTCATTGAAATCTTTCCAGTATGCCGCGAGACAAAGTTTGGAAATTCTGTCGAAATCAAAGATTTCCCGCAGAATTTTCCATATTTTGTCCGTCTGCTCCTTTTTTTTGGCTTCATCCTGATATTGCGGGTCTTTGAGGAGATTGATAATCCCGTCAATCGGTCCCCGGAGCGACTCTGTCGGTTCAGCCGCGCGGGACCTGACCGGCAAAGCAGCAAAAAACAGCAGACAAAAAACAGCAATAACTTGCTTCATACTTCTCTCCTTTCACATAATTTTTCCTGATTATAACGGATCCATGAGGACGGAATAAACGATTTACAAAATCGTTCTACGGAATAAACGATTTGCAAAATCGTTCTACGCTTGAACCGTCCCCGCCTAAGTATGACAATTTCGCAAATTGTCTTGAAACATAAACGATTTGCAAAATCATTTTACAGCGTCTATTTCACACCGCCGAAAACATATTTGCTGACTAATTCCTCTATATCCAACGCGGATTCGGTTTCTACAATCATGTCTCCGGGCTTGAGATTTTCTTCAGAACCTCCGGGCAGGATTTTAATGAATTTGTCTCCGATCAGTCCCGATGTTTTGACAGATGCAATTACATCTTCGGACAAAGGCAGGTCTTTCTGTATTTTCATTTCCACTACTGCGACCCGTTTTTCGAGTTCGAGCGTGATAGCAGAAACCTTGCCGATGCTCACCCCTGCCATCTGGACTTCCGCACCGGCTTTAAGCCCGGAAACAGATTCGAATCGGGCTTTGACCGTGTAGTAATTGTCTCCGATCCATTCCATTTTTCCGAAACGGACCGAGAGATAGCCTATACAGAAAATGCCGATGAGTACAAAAATTCCCACCGCTGTTTCAACAGACGCTTTTTTCATAATTCCTCCGATAAGTTACCGATTTAAGCTGCTTTCATGGTTTTTTTCACAGCAGGTTGATAAATTCATCTTTCTCAGCTTGCAATCATCAGTTCTCTGCATGGAACTTCAACGGTTTTTCCAGGCTGTTCTTTAGAAAAAACCAATTTTTCTATCTCTTTTACAATTTCTGCTTTGAGATACTGTTCCCCGCAAGTCTGACAAACCCCTGTCGGAACATTTTCAATGATTGCAACAATATCTTCACCCCACCGATAGTATGATCTGATTTTTTTTTCTACAACCTTTCCGCCGCAGAAATGGCATTGATGATAAACTCTTGGCATAAAACTATCTCCTCGGCATCCAAAATATAAATCCTTACAATAGTGATACTTTCTAAACACAGGAAACGACGACTCTGTTTTGAATTTCAGGCATCTGATTCCATTCTTTTCCGTCTAAAGACCTTCCTGAAATCTTTTTGCTGATACCGCCCCATTGTTTGAAAAAATAGGGGATACTCTTATTCAAACATTGATCTCTGATATGGGTTGCCCATTTCTGTTCCATAACTCTTGAGTTAAACCCTGATTCTCCTCCTACAATGACCCAATTTATTTTGTTCAAATTGAGTTCACCTAAATCTTCCAGCAGCGGTTCGCAGGATAAAAACCGGATCGGAGCTTTTATCTCCCTTAACAAATCTATCCTTTTTTTATATGCCTTTGATTCAACGGTTACTCCTACCCATACGTTATCAGGCCAGCAGCCTATCTTTTTGCTGAACCGCAACATCCTCCCTGCTCTTTTGCTGAGTATCTGAAAGGTGTGCCGGGGAGAATTCTTCATTACCTTCAGAATTTCATAGAGGTAACTGTCAGGAACATTTTTATGAAACAGATCACTCATACTGCATACAAAAATAATGTGATTTCCTTTCCATTCAGAAGGTTGCGACAGACGGTTCGGATGCAGTGTCACCTGAAACGGATTATCTTTCGGATAGCCGTATCTTCCGGCAAGACGTCTGGACATCCGTTCCGCGTAACAGTTCAGACAGCCTTTGCTGATTTTTGTACAGCCGGAAACAGGATTCCATGTGGATTCCGTCCATTCTATTGAAGAATTGGCAGCCATTTATTAACTCATCCTATCTTTATATTTTTTGAAAATATACTCTGCAATATGATTTGCTACAGGTTGGGCAGAAGCAAAAAACAGGTAATAGACGACGGCATTTTTCGTATTACGCATAGCTATCGGTTTTGGAACATGCTGAAAACCGGCTATATTTTTAAGCCGTTGTCTGAAAGCTTCTGCTATCGTTTCATTGGAAGCTTTTTCTGTTTCCGTATCCCAAAATTTCCTTTGAGGTGATAGGATACGTGCTGCTTCCCGCCAAGAATCATCTCCCCAAAACCTGTTCATCCGATCAATCTGCGAAGATGAAACGCCTTCCGGATCATGCCAAAGTACATTCCGATTCATGTCGGCAACTGGAAAATTCAGAAAAATATCAAAAGTTCTCATCTGTCCGATATTAAATATCACTTTCCAGTCAAGATGAAGACCATAAGGGTCTAACAGACAAAGCGCCCGACGATAGTTTTCATATTTTACTTTGGGAATCACTTTCTCTATCATGACCTGATTACAATCGCCGTGATAAATATGAACATCATGGCGAGAACCCGCTAATTCCTCAAGAGATTCAATCTTTTGGATATCTAAATCTATAAAGTGATACTCCTTGAACGGCGGATCAACCCAAAGAGCATTGAGAGGACTCCCGGATATAAATTTACCCGTATTTTTCGACAGATGTTTTCCAGCACCTGCAAAAGCATCAACATAAATATGATAAAACTTCTTGGCAGTCAAAATTTTGGAATAAGCCGAAGCATATTCTTTGACAATATAAAGCTTTATCTCACTCCAATATCCGATTTCATCATATTTCGGCATAAAATATCGTTCTCCCTGATTCGGTCAGGATATTTTGAACTTATACAACATCTTCTCACCTGATTCAGCCTCGGTCACCACATCATCTATGGGCCTGTCTTTTTTGGCTTCCGAAATACCGACACTGACCAAAAAGAAGAATCCGGACTGCGATGCCCCTGTTTCCTCATCACCTGCGATTTCCATTTCATTGACTACCAGTTTGGTACGGACATTTCTTGCCTGTTCAAGATTCGTATTGGGAAGAATCACCATAATTTTGCTCATTCCGTAGCGTGAGCAAATATCGGTGATCCGCAGATTGCGCCGAATCTGCTCGGCAAAGCTTTTCAATGCGCCCTGAGTTTTCTCATATCCCGCTTTTTCATTGATTTCGTCAAGATTCTGAACTGTCAGGATAATAAGAGAAAAGATATTCTGATACCGCCGCATCCGAGCCATTTCTTCCATGAACCGCTGCTCGCCGTCTGACTGAGGCGACAGTCCGGTGACGCCGTCCTGACGGCTTTCCATGCCCTGAACAAACCAGCGTACCAAAGGATTCGATGCACGCTGAATATCTTCAGGCGTTCCCTCAAAAAGAATCTTTCCTTCGTTGAGCATTGCCACACGCTGGGAGATATAGAAAACATCCGGTATCTCATGGCTGACCACCACCCCTGTGAATCCGAATTTTTTCTGGTAATCGGAAATCATGCTGTGGACGGCATTTTTGCGGATAGGGTCAAGCCCCGTTGTCGGTTCGTCAAACAGCACAATCTCCGGATTCGTTATCAGCGCACGAGCCAGAGCCACCCGTTTCTTCATTCCCCCGGAAAGTTGCGAAGGGTATTTGTCGTCAATCTCCTGTAAGTCAAGCTGCTGCATTTTGTCTCCTACACGTGTCCGAATTTCAGTTTCACGCAGCCGTGTCCGCTCTCTCAGCGGAAGCGCAATATTGTCAAACACGGTCATGGAATCGAAAAGGGCAGTTCCCTGAAACATATAGCTGAATCTTTTTTTCATAGCCCTTTTCTCGGCTTTTTTCATTTTCGAAACCGGCTGTCCATCAAACAGAATCATTCCCGAATCCGGTTCTATCAGTCCGATGATATGTTTGAGCAGCACGCTCTTGCCTCCGCCGCTTTTGCCGATAATGGTAGTGATTTCTCCCTTGTAAATACAAAGGTCAACCCCGTTCAGCACCTGATTTGAGCCGAAGGTCTTGAATACTTTTTTGAATTGGATAAGCGGTTGTTTCATTGTCTCTCAGCTATAGTTTCCGATATTTTGTTTTAACAATTCATCCTGATAATATCTTGATATTATCGGACTGGTATCAATGACTATTTTTTAAGAATTCACCCACTCTGCTGCCTGCCGAGTTCCGCTATTAACTCCCATCCGGGACCGTAGCTCGGATTCCGGGAAAGGATTTCTTCTAAAACTTCTCTGACTGAAAAAAATCTCCCCGCCTGAACAGCAATCCGGCATATTCGGTTGCGATTTTGTCATTTTTCGGGTTCAGCCGGTAAGCCTGTTCCATGAATCGGTCTGCTTCTTCAAAGCGATTCAGTTTCCTCAGAACATGAGCCGTTCTTTCATAAGTTTTGAAATGCGGCTCTATTTCCGAAGATTTGAAAAAATTCTCCAGTGCGGCTTCAAATTCGCCTCTTTCAAACTGCTCCAGACCGATGCAGTAGTAATGGTAGCTGTCTTTTTGTTCCATTTTCTATTATTCTGCTTTGAATCAGGAAATTTTCACCGGACTCAATTTATCAAAGGCAAAGTGTTGCATATCTGTTCTGACAGCTCATATATGTAATAATAATCAAAGATTCTCCCCAGTTTCGGCTCCCAGTAACGTCCGTGAGCAAGCCAGTGTCGGTATTTGAGTGTGCCGATTAATTCAGAAATCAGATTCAGATATTCTCTTTTTTCAGAATCATAGCAATGCTTTTTCCAAATTTCAAGAATATCATTCTCCAATGAGGCCCGATTCGCTTTTTTTTTATATATCACTCTGAATTTGCGGGATAAATCGTCCTTTTCTTTTCTGTAACATCTTGTCAGATAATCAACTCTGAATCTGGCTTCCAAAAAGGAAAGCAGGGTCAGAGAGGAGGTCTTTTCCAATTCTTCAATGTAACCCAGAAATCTTGCAGGCAGACTCCCTCTGGAACCGATCATGCGCGTTCCGACAGGAGAAAAAAATAACTTCCTGATTTCCCGTCATCAGGTGAAGCCTTTTTGTCTCATAATTTCCGATATATTCCTCATTCAATGTCAGCGGGCTGAAATGAATACCGGCTTTTCCCTGATTCAGATATTCCTTCAGATATTCCTGAACAATCTGATAAAATTCGTCAATGCGCCTGAGCCAGTCCTTTTTTCTTTCATTCCAGTCAATCTGCTCCTGTTCATTCTTTCTCAACTCTTGCTCATCGAGATCGGTTATATCCTTCCCTAAAATTATACAGCGTTATTATTTGCGGGCGGAACAACCCGTTCAGCAAAGAAAAATTAAAGTTCTATCTGCCCCTCATTGCAACCCACTTCTTTCCATTTATCTGTCGCTATCTTAGGAACTTTATTCTCTGCTATAGGATAACCATGATAATAATTCTTATGATGGCTCTTAAATATATACCATTGCTCCTTGTGCCTGCTATAAACATCTTTTCCGTATTTGATACCACAGCTCAGAATCCCCTGGGCAAATTCAGGTGAAAGGTCCATGTGTGTCCAGTCTCTACCCTTAATTCTTCTGGTCTCAGGTTCATGTTTGGGATTGGATTCATATCTCCATATATCATTTTCCACTGATTGAATATCACAGTAGTTTCTTACATATTTTTTCTTTTCATCATCACGAGTCTCCGCTCTGAAACCGACTTTGATACTGCTCGCAGTGTAATGATATGAATTTTGAACTGAAATAATCGCCCCTCCCGAAGGACTCAGTGCCGAAGCAGCCAGACAACTGCCGGAAACATCCTCTTGATTATCAATCAACATACAGGTATGGTTTGGAAAATTTTTACTCAAATCTCTATCGAAAAAAGGTCCCTTTCCATATTTCAAAAGAAAAACCCTAATCCGGTCTTTGACAATTATATTATCAGTTTTTTCTATATCTTCAAATAGTTGACCAAGAGACCTGTTTCCCAGTATCTCTTTTCCCAGAAGATGACTGTGCCTTTCTATGATATTATCACCCCTGATTTCTTTTGTCCGGGAAGCAACCTGAGCTAAGGAATGTAAAAGAACAGATGCTTCTTCAAGTGATTGTGCCTGACCTGCAAATGAAAGTTCATTGATGTAAATTTTCATTAAAAAAGTCTCATCAAATCTTTTTCTATCTGATCAAAAAAACCATCCGGAGATTTATCCAAATTTCCATCTCTGTCAACTCTGATTTCAACATTTTCCCGGTTCCCTTGAAAATATTTCAGATGATTGATAATTGTCCTATCAGACAAGTCAGGATTTTCTTTAACTGCCAGCCTGATGCCGTTTATGATATGGTCGCTATGAGTCTCTATCATCACCTGAACGCCGGAATATGCTGTTTCAGCAAGAAATTTTCCCATCATTGACTGAGCAAAAGGATGCAGATGAGATTCCGGATTTTCAACAATCAGCACGGAGTTCTCTGACAGATTCAAAGCGGCGACAATGACCGGCAATGTGTAGCTTATTCCGAAACCTGTGTTGACCGGTCTGACCTGATAACCGGAAATGCCTGTGTCGTTGAACTGCATACTGACACTGTCCGCCTGAGTTATTCGTATATAGCTTATGTCAACATTCGGAACAATCGTATTCAGCCAGAACTTCACCGCAAAACGCAGACTGTTCGGAGCATTTTTTGAAAGTTTTCGGTTAGATGCAGGTTTATCTCCAATATCTTCCAGCACAGAAGCCGCATATTCGCCATGTATGCCCACATCTTTTTTTGACAGCATTGTTTGGGGAATATCATATAAATTTCTCGGTCCGAGTCGTTCAGCGCAAAGATAAGAAAAATCATTCGACAAAAAGCGAATATTTCCTTCAGATAATTCGCTTTTTAATTCAAGGTGATAGCTGTCAAATTCACTGGCTGCATATTCAAAATGAAAATCTCTTTTTACACCGTCTTCAGTAATTGCAATAAATATATTTCTATCAATTAAACCGGCTGTAAGCAAATCTTTGACAGTGCCGATGCTGTAAAACCTGCCATTCAACTGCATTTTTCCTGCCTGCAAATAACCCGAGTCATAAGATTGTCTCAGCAGCAGTATTGCCTGAATAACGCTTGATTTTCCTGAAGCATTGCTGCCGGCAAAGACGGTCAGACTTGATAATGAAAAAGCTTTGTCAGCAAAGCACTTAAAATTTTTCAGGGAGATGTTTTCAATCATCACACAAACCTTTTTTTTATCTCATTGACAGTTCCGAATAAATCTCTCTTACCTGCGGCAGAGGGATTATCAAAGCATCCGATAGCCATTATCTCTTTTATTTCTTTTTGGAATTTTTCTCCGGAGAGTAAAGATGCCGCGCCAAACAATACCCAAAATTCATTCATTGTGAGACAGATATTTTCAGGGAGTCTGTCCCCAAACTCCATTTTCCGCTGATCCTTATATTTATTCTTAACTGTTCTTGCTATCCGAATTTTTTTATTCTCAAAAACTGAATAAATTTTGGCGGATTGCTCAGAGAACCAACGAATCAGCCTTTCATCATTCTCGCTTTCAATGAGTCTCATCAAAAGATCAAGTTCAGTCTTGTCTAATTTTTGAAAACAGTATCCTTTTTCTGAAGTAAAATAGAAAGAGAGCAGACGTAAAATAAATTCATCTCTTTGATCCCGATGTTTTTTTACAGGAGGAAAGATTATATTTTCTATATGTTGTCTAAGCTTTGTGAGCAGCGGGAAGGAAGTTTTTCTGTAAAAGTAATTCCTCAATTCCTGAGATGAAATATTTTTTGCTCCGCTGTTAAGCCTCTCAAACAAAGCAGATTTCAGTTGTTCCGAAACATCCGGATCCATAACTAATGTCCCGATGGTGTAATCTTCCAATTTATACTTGTAATTATTAGGCAAATCATGAAATCTGTAATTCTCTATGTCTTTCAGAAATTGAAGATGACTCAGAGTCAGCTCATTGTCGAACAGTCTTTTTATCGCCAGAAGACGTTGCGTGCCGTCAATTGCAAACCATCGTCCCTCATCATCAACTTCAAAAAATAACAAAGGAACAGGCAATCTTATCAATATACTCTCGATAAACCTGCTTTGCTGTCTGTTACTCCAGACAAGTCCTCTTTTGTAATCAGGATCAGCAATTATCATTTTATCATTTATGCGGGAAACCAGCTTGATGATGGGATAATATTTCATATCAAAGGTAAAATAAGTCTCTGATCTATGCGGTTGATTCACGAGCGATGCCTCCCATGTAAGTCGTCACAGCCTGCGGATGTCAGGTTTCCGGCTTTTCCCGTTTTTTATCGGGTGGATAAGCGCCCGCAAGTCGGTTAAATGCTCCTCTTCCATTTGCCGGAGAATCGGTTTTTTATTCGGATTTCTCCTTTACCTTAATGTCGGTAAATTCTGATTTTTTGCCGAGTTCCGCTGCCAATTTCCGCCCGGGACCGTAGCTCGGATTTCGGGAAAGGATTTCTTCTAAAACTTCTTTGACTGAAAAAAATCTCCCCGCCTGAACAGCAGTCCGGCATATTCGGTTCCGATTTTATCATTTTTCGGGTTCAGCCGGTAAGCCTGTTCCATGAATCGGTCTG
>JFJP01036316.1_pt1 | contig 10037 bp, 3 predicted proteins | sample 431651 | NCBI WGS metagenome assembly JFJP01 (sample SAMN02602958, study PRJNA72255) | Microbial mat metagenome, whole genome shotgun sequencing project. | biome: fresh water; feature: sink hole; material: water; isolation source: purple microbial (photo- and chemosynthetic) mats found in...
GACTTCTGACCCTTGATCGCGTTTTCGTCGCTTATCTTGTCGAGCGTCTCGGGCCCTATCAGCGCCCCTTCCCAGGATACCGCATCGTATTTCATACCGCACCTCCGGGAACAAAAACGTATATCCCGAGGACATCCATCGGAATCACCGGCTCGACCACCTTGAAGCCCTTTGACCTTACATCCGAACCCAAAGCCTTGTAGTATCGCTCGTGCTGACGGATCAGTTCCTCCGCACGCTCATAGGCAAGGCTGTCAAAACCGGGACGCAGGTTTTCCGTTTGTGACAGTTCGCGTTCAAGCTGCGCTTTCTGGATATCAAGGGAAAGGTCGCCCTTCACATCCGGGCTTTCCATCAGCCGTTCGACCAGCTTTGTATCGACACTATGGCGGTCGGGGCCGCCGAGACCGCAGAGAATAACCTCTTCGGCGACAAGATGGCTCTTCGCCCGTACATCTTCGATAACATGCCTTGCGCGCAGAATATAAATCACCGTCCGCTCGGTTACCGCGCCGGAAAGAACGACGGCCGCCCGTGCGGCGTTTTTATCCTTGTGGGCGGGATCGAGGGATTCCGAAAGCACCGTCCGGCAGAGCGCTTCGACCGCATTATGGTTTCGTCCCCAATACCGGTAACCGTCATCCACCGGAGCCTTGAAGGCAAGCCGGGCGTCGCCCTTTTTGCCCGCCTCTTCAAGCCATTGACGCATTTTTTCCGGAAATGAGGTGCGGCTGATATCAAGCGTTAATTTTTCGGAATTCTTTGAACCTTCGATGCCGAACAGTTCACGGAATGCGGAGTCGATAAATCGGTATACGGTTTCTGGCCGTCCGACGGCTTCATCCGTCAAGGCAAGATCCTGTTCGATCTCCTGTGCCTTGATGCCCGCCTGGGCGAAAATCGACCGAAGCGCCGCTTCTTTCTTTTCGGTTACGGTAATGAGGCGGTCAAGTTCCGCTTCGGATCGGATCATATCCTCAAGACCGAACAGTTCCATCTGGGTTGCAGGCTTTTGCTTTCGCTCGGCCTCCGCAAGTACCGCCTTGAATATGGTATCGAGAAAAACTTTGGAGTCCTCAGGGAAAGGAATGCTCACCCCGATGTTGTCGCGTATTGTCCGGGCTTTCCGGTAGAGAACTTTCAGGACAACCTGATCCATCGGATTGTCCTGTCCGTAGAGAAGGCAGGTCCGTATTTCGCTTCTGGTCTGGCCGAAGCGGTCGACGCGGCCTTCGCGCTGTTCGAGCCGGTTCGGGTTCCAGGGCAGGTCGTAATGGAGCACGGCGTCGAAAAGGTGCTGCAGATTGATGCCTTCGGATAGACAGTCGGTCGCGACAAGCACGCGCTTTTTCTTGCCGCTCAGCTCAGGGCTCATCGCATTGATGCGTGCGCGCCTGACCTCGTCCGGATCCTCGCTTGTCACGCATTCGACCAAAGCGCCGCTGCCCAGAGCGGCGGAAATCCGTTCGGCTATGTATTTTGCAGTCTCGATATACCGGCAGAATACGATCGGCGAGAAATCTTCCTTGTGCCATTTTTGTATCTGGAGAACGCACGAGGCGCTCTTGATGTCCTTGCCGTCGCCTTCCAGTTCCCGCAGACGTGCGGCAAAGCGCACGAACGACTGTTTTTCTGTTTCGTTCCAGTCGGTACTCTCGAGAATCGGTGTCGGAAGTTCGTCATCGGTAGTTTCGAGCCGCTCGAAATGGGGATTATCTTCGGTTCCGGTATTCTCCGTAACTTCGGTCCTGTTTGTCCCTGCGCGGTTTTCGAGCATGAGGGCACCGGCTCTCGGGCTCGACATGATGCCGCGCAACAGCGCAAGGGCGGACCAGTACCGGAAGCGTTTCTGGTTTTCGTTGCCGGTTGCCCGGCTCATCAGATGCGAGGAAAAAAGCAGCACTTCGTCATAGAGAACCTGATATGCAGGAGAAAGATCATAGGGAAAGTCGATTGCCATGCGTTTCGGAAACGGAGTGCGCTCATCCATCCACAGGGCGATATTTTCCCGCTTGCGCTGGATAAAATACTTGGCAAGCAACTCCCTGAAAGGCTTCCGGTCGTCGCCTTCCCAATCACCCGTTTCGAACTCGGTCCGCAGAAGTCCCAGAAGGGAACGAAACTCGCCTTCCTTGCCCGAGTGGGGCGTCGCCGTCACCAGAATGAGATTCTGTTCTTTCTTTTTGGCTAGCTCGCGCACCAAACGATGGCGGAGTTGCTGACCGGGGTGGGAACCCTCCGGCCGCGCGCAGGAATGTGCTTCGTCCACTATGACCAGTTCCGGTGCTTGGGAGGCAAATACGGAATACCGTGAATCGCTTTTAATATAATCGATGCTTATGACCTGATAGGGAAAGAATTGATACACGCTCATATCGCCCGGAACCTGCTTGTCGAGCGAGGCTTGCGTTCCGGTACGGAGAATGACCGCGTCTATCTGGAACTTGTCCTTCAGTTCCGCTTGCCACTGCTCGCACAGATGCGGCGGGCAGAGTACGGCAAACCGCTTGATCTCGCGCCGCTCGATCAGTTCCTTCGCGATAAGTATCGCCTCGACCGTCTTTCCGACACCGACGTCATCGGCAAGCAGCAACCGTATTCCCTCATGCTGTTTGAGGGCCATGATGAGCGGAACCATCTGGTAGCTTCTCGGACGGAATCCCAATTTCGCCGCGCAGCGGAACGGGCCTGCGGCCGAACGGAGCGAAAGGCGCGAAGCGTCGAACAAAAGCCGGGCCGCTCGAACGCTGCCGAGGTCGGCTGTCGTAGGAGGATTGAACTGTGAAGGACGAACGTCGCCTTCCTTGGTGAGCGGCAGAAAAATGCCGCACATATCGTCTTCCCGCCCGTCGAGCGGTTTCAGCCTCAAAAGATCCTCGCGCTCGGAGGGCAGTACCACCCAGTCCCGACTGCGCGCATGAATAAGCGTACCGGTCTTGTATTGCATAGCGTGTTACCGTACCTTGCTGAAAATGTCAGGTCGCCTGGCGACCAGATCATCGAGTGAATCCAAGTAGTGATACACGATATAGTCGTGCCCCATGTCATATATGGCATCCCGTTGGGCTTTATCGCGATGCATCACGTTTTCCCTGTCATGCGGCGTTCCGTCGCAAAACACATGCACCGGAAGGGGATTCGCGCCTTTTCCGGGAGCGTAATAAAAATCGGGCTGGCAATACAGGCCTTCTACCCTTTTTTGCGCTTCGTCAGGCAACCGCAAACCCTTTTCATGCAGGTAATCGAGAAACTTCTTCTCGGTCGAGCTGGAGGTATCGTACGAGGCGACGAGCCTCAGATACTGGTCTTCATAAGTACCGCTATCCGTCGCACCCACTTCCACCCGGGCTTCCCGCAACCGGATAAGCGTGGACCTGATCAGGAAACGGTCGATTATCGCGTGATCGCTCTGGTTGTAATAACTTAAAAGATCGTTGTAGCTGGCCTTGTCCAGATACTCGTCCTCGTCGAAACGGCACAGCCTCCAGGCTTCATCGATTACTTTCTGCCAGGCATTCTTTTCGCGTACCATTGCGGCCATAACGCCGAGACTCCCTTCGGCCGATTCGAACATAAGCAGATTCGGGCAGTCCGGATCGCCGATCGGGGTAATCCCGAGTTCGGAGCTTTCAACCTGAAATACCCGTTCCACCGCCGTCTTGAGTGCGTATTGAAGGGTAATCCTTCCGGATGAATCGAGATCGAGAATCTTGAGCGGTTCTATATACAGGGCATCCGCAGTATCGGTCGTGTAAATACGAACGATCTTGAGATCCTCCGCTTTCATCTTGCTGATCTTTTCTTTGCCCTTCAGTACATTTTCCCTGAAACCATGGGTTTTCCAATGCCCGGATAAACGGTTGAGAACAAAACCGTCATCCTTGTTCGCCCGCCATTTCATATTGACGTACACAAGTTCGGCCGAAGGCAAGTACCTCATTTTGAGCAGAACATCATCCCCGCCCATCAGACGGATTTCTGCCAGTCTTGAAGGATCGCCTTTGTACCGGAACCATGTATTGATCTGATAGCCGAGTTTCTGCCGTTCTTCTTCCTCGCACGTAATATGCTGGCTCCGTTCGGCGATTCCGTCCGGGAGGGAGAGCATGTCCACAATCTTTATCGTATGCCCGTCCAACGGCGCGCCGTTCCATGGATCGGTATTTCTTTTTTGGTCTTCCCCGATAAGTATATAACCCGAATCGGTACAGACAGTGGCTTCCTCGCACTCATTTCCCGTTTCCTGGATCTGGGCCCGTGTCACCTTGTATTTCGAGCCGTTGTGATAAATGAGATTCTCTGGCCCCATCTCGCGGAGGCCGAGAACCCTGTCCCGGCTTATCGAGTTCGCACCCTTGTCGACATCCAGGAAAAGCCGTACCGGGAGACGGGTAAAGTTATACCCGGGAAGAAATCCTTCGCTCGCGAGATAGCGGTAACTGTAAAATTCGGAAAAACTTTCTCCAGTCGCTTCATTCTTCAGAAGACTGATCATCCGTTTTGCAAGAACTTCATTTCGTCCTGCTTCCCTCTTTTCCGGGCTTTTGTCCTTGAGAATGACATTGTCGATTACGCTTCTTGCCGCATCCCGCTGCCGTAAGGATTGTACATACAAATTACGCCACCGATCTATCGAAGAATCGAATGACTCGAGAATTCCCCGAAGCTGATGCACGCTCCATTCCGGGCTGTACCAGCTGGTATCGAGAAGTCTCGGCTCGAGATCGGCCGTAACGGTTTTCCATTTGGCGAGAACTCTCTCGCCCCGCTCGAAGGCCGTGGAAAGATCTCCGCTCGTTTCTCTCTTGAGCTTCAGCTCCGGATCGCCGAGATCGAGTACATCATGGACATTGTTGCCCAGCGCCATTATTCCGTTCGTCGAAAGATACAGTGCGTGGAAATGGCTTCGAAGCAGGTCCTGATTCACAAGATCGAGCCGGGGTGCGGTAACGGTACCGCTGACCATATTGTTGCGGTCATTGAAGAAATGCGTATCGTGCGCGGAATTCCTGCTGCAGCTTGTAAACACCAAAGCGGGCTGTCCGCTCCGCCCGGCACGGCCCGATCGCTGTGCGTAGTTTGCGGCGTTCGGCGGAACATTGCGCATGTGTACGACGCTGAGATCGGCGATATCGATACCGAGTTCCATGGTAGGCGAGCAAAAAAGCGCGGCGAGTTTTCCTGCCCTGAAGGTTTCTTCGCGTAGTTTCCGGACAAGTTTGTCGATCTGTCCGGTATGTTCCCGGCTTTTAATGCGTCCGCCGAAGGACGATGAGCCATACAATCCGGAAAAGAAATCATTCGGTTTCCGCAGCTGATTGCGGGTGTTTTGACGAAACACCGGATCATCAGGAACGGTTCCGTCACCCGCCGTCCACAATATCTGGTCCGCACGCAACCGATAAGCCAGAGCGCCTTCCGATTCAGGTACGACAAAGCTGGTGAGCCAACCGGCGCTAACCATCAAGGATAAAACCTGCGTAATGAAATTCCGGTAGGATTCCGTATCCAGTTTCTCTTCATCGCCCAGGAGGCGGCGAACGTACACACCGAGACGGCTGCGCTCGCCGAAAGATTGCGCATACCCCATTCCTTTCGGAAGGGTATGCTTTTTCAGCATCAACCAGTTTGGGGTCTGTATGTCGCCTTCCTCCGGAACCCAGTCTTCGTTGAGGTTGTCCCGAAACAATTCTGTATTCCGCCGTATCGAGTCTTCCTTGAAATACGTCTGACTGTCTATCGCGTACAATTTTCGGAAGGAATCGAGAATTTGAAACATCATCTTCTCGAAGTCGGCGCCTTTTACCTCGCAAATACCGCGAACCGCATCCCAGTGCCGGTCGGCAATTTTTTCCTTCCAATCCGCATAAGCTATGCGAAGCAATCCGCAGGCCTCAAGACCGGGCAGATTAACCCGCCATGAATTTCCAAGATCCGAGGTGATTCGGTATTTGAGGAGCGTTTTCATGGTGTCCTCGATCGATCTGATACGGGAGTCGAACACCACCCCGTCATCGCCCATCCGGGCATAGTCGGAAAGTTCAAGGTCGAGATTTTCAAACACTGCCGAATCGATTTCAAAAAACGGAATGGTTTTCCTCAGTCGCAAAGCCCGGACCAATGCCGATCTCAATCTGACCGTCGATACAAAATCGTTGAAATGCCCGGACTGAAGGGAGGAATCCTGGCGATTGTCCGAGAAGCTCAAGATTTTGGTGTCCTTTTCCGCAAAACCGAGGATGGCCATCGATTCAAGGATTCCCAACGAAAGCACCGTAGTGGTTGTCGATCGGCCTTCAAGGCCGATTCGGGAAAGCTTTGTGTATTCGCTTGTTTGATGATGATACACATCGCCGCTCGTCGGATCGTAAATAAAACCGACAGGGACATACCAACCCGGGATATCACTGCCGAGGCTGGCCTGATCGGCGTCGGTATACGATCCATCCAATCCATAGGTTATCGCGGACGGAAATTTCTTCCGGTACTCTTTCCGGATTTCAGGAACTCCGCCGACTTCCTTGAGATAATCTTGCGGAACATTGTACAGATCCTCATCCGGATTCCAGGCGCTCTCATCCGGCAGAATATACCCGTTTTCGTAGAGTTCCTTTTCGTCTTCCAAGAGCCGGTCATCGCTGAAATCCCGGGCTTCCAGAAAACCGGATTCAAGGTTCTTTTTTACGCACAGAAAAGGTTTCCCCGACGAACGGTTGAATACCACGGGAAACAACGGGAACGATACACCGTCAACCGTTTTTTGCGGAAGACCCTCGAAATCGATTATCCTTTTTTCTCCCCGATGAAGAGAAACTGAAAGTGTTGCCGATTGCGCGAGAAATTGATGCAGTTTGAAGGGCAAAATAAAGGGTCGCCTGAAAGCTGAATTCTCGTTCTCCCTGCCGATCGTTTCATTGATCAAGGCAATCCGGCCAAAAAGTTGCTTGAGCGAGACCTCACAATCCGGAACGGGAAGACCGGCTTGTTCGGACAATAGCATCGCGATTTCATCAACTGTCATGGCGTCCCGGCGCTGGAATCGTCCATCATCAAAGCGCAAGGCGATATGACGCTCCAGCCAACGAAAAAGGCGCGTGGCGATCAATTCGTCAACTGTCCCGGCAACAAGCGGTCGTTTGACCGATAAAGCGAGTTCCACCTGATCGCTTTCCCCGCCTTCGGCCGAAAGCGCTCGCAAGGACTCCTCGATCACCTGTTTCGAAGCAAAAGAACTGCCGAAGAACACCGAGGCAACCTCGGCAACCTTTTCCTTACGTTCCAAAATAGTGGCACCACCGGCCATCGTCGCGGACGTTCCTATACAAACAACGGTATTTTTACATTCAGCCTTGATACGGCGAATAAGCAGGCCGACATCGGCTCCCTGTCGCCCCCTGAAAGTATGCAACTCATCAAAGGCAAGATATTTCAAATTCGTAAAGATCGCTTCTTTTATCGTCTTGTCTCCGCCCCGGGTAAGCATAAGCTCGAGCATCATATAGTTCGTGAGTAGAATATGCGGAGGGTTTGCCCGCAAGAGATCACGCCGGTCTTCCTCTTCTTGTCCGGTAAACTGCCCGAAAGTGACCGGAAATTCGCTCCCTGTCTCCGCCTTATATAGATCCGCGTACTTCCTGATTTCATTCGACTGCGAATTGATGAGGGCATTCATGGGATAGACGATAAGCCCGATCACCCCGGCTCCCGGATTCCGCAGGACTTCGTTGAACATTGTGCCGAGGAAGGTCAACGACTTGCCCGAACCGGTTCCGGAAGTGACCACAAACCCGTTTCCTGCAGTTCCCAATCGCAAAGCCTCTTCCTGATGCCGATGAAGGGAAAATCCCTTGAAAACCGAAGCCATCAACGGATGCAATACACCTTCGTCTACCAGAGAGGCAACGCTAGCGCCTGCCTCGTAGGATGGATTGAACTGAATAAGAGGCTCCGGCCACATGGTCTTGAGCCGCCCCACATCCTTGAGGGCTTCCTCTATCTGGGGATCGTCAATATCCAGAAAACTGCTTGAAAATGACTGATACCGGTCCATTACATCCCGATGGAAGGCGAAAATATCGATTGTACTGCTCATTAGGGATCCTTTTTTAAAAACAAACCAAATTATCTCTCCATTTTATCATATTTTTTGGGGATTCACACACGAAAAAAGAAGCTGTTTATCATATGTTTCTACAGTTCTGCCATTTTTTGTCATAGTTACCACTGTAGAACGTAGATTTCTTTCTCGCGTACTGCTATGAGTTTCTGGAGGACACTATAATAGATGGTAGTATTCCGGAGAACGTAAATGAAGTTAGAAACTATCAACAAAGTCCTGCTTATGACCACTTTAATGAGAAATCCACTTGGGGCTACCATGCAGGAAATGAAAGCCAACCTGCCTTGCAGCGAGCGCTCAATCTACAGGCTGATTAAAATGATGACCGACCTTGATGTCCCGGTCCACCAATCTTGGGATATTGAAGGGAATACCAATTCAAAACGATGGAAAATCCTTGAGTCTGAATGGAAAGCTCCCTTCGCTTCTATACCCGATCCGCGTACGACTCTGTTGGTAAAAATGATGTTATCCTATGTGAATAAGAATAAATCGGATATGAACTCGTTCGAATTGAAAAATATACAGGCCGACCTGAAAAAAAGCGATATTCTGCGGAGTCTGACCCAGGAACGGCTGAAATTCCTTAAAACGAACTATACCACATTCAAAGGCTACAAGGACTATACCGGCAAAGAAGCGTTGATCTCCTGTCTCTCGGAGAACATACAGAACCAAACCGGAATTTCCATCACCTATCATTCTCCTAAAAATGCCGAACCGAAACAGTATCAAATTCATCCGTATACTATCGTATCCCACGACAATGGACTCTATCTTCTGGCCGCAGTACCTAAACACGACGGCAATGTCATAGTCCTCGCCATTGAGCGTATTGTATCTATCGACCAAGAACACGCCGAACATTTTATGATACCCGAATCATACGACCCGGAATTAAAATTCAAAAACACCTTTGGTATAACAATTGAAGAACCGATGGATGTTCTCGTCAGATTCGACAAAGAAGCCGCCTTTTATGCAGGTGAGCGAATATGGGGACAAAATCAGATGATTTCTGCTTCACAGGACGGATCGATCGAACTCGCGTTTACCGCTTCCGGCCTAAAAGAAATATGCCGTTGGATTCTTTCCTACGGGAAACACGCACTTGCACTTAAGCCTGCCAAACTCATTGAAGAACTGCGTCAGGAGACCCGGGGGATGGAAGATTTCTATTCATAGTAAATGGAGGTATTCTATGCCGCTTAACAAACTCGATGTCGTTCATCTTGAGTTTACTTCTGTCGAAAACCTGACTTGGGAAGAGCTTTTCGACGGCTTCGATTCCTTGCATGCAATCACCTTTTCGTCGAGCATCGGTTTTATCAGTGATATTGTCGAAAAATTCAACGAGGTAGACATTATTTTTGGAAACCAAAACGTCATGTCTTTCCGCTTGGAAGAAATTCTATCGTTCCAGAAAGAGACGATAGATTTGATACGCGATGATTTTACAGCAAGTCATCAAAGGCTTCTGGACAGGATCGACGACGGGTCGCTCAGGCTCTTTGTCGCAAACCGGCAGCTTTCCCACGAAAAACTCTATCTCCTCGAAAGCGCCTCCGGAAACAAACGGGTTGTTTTTGGTTCGGCCAATCTGTCCCGACAGGCATTTTCCGGAGTCCAACGCGAGAATATCTGCTACCTGGATGACGAAGAGGGGTTTAATCATTTCATGAGTGTCTTCGAAAGCCTCAAAGAGGAATCGACAGATTCCATCTCCCGCAAACAGCTGCTTGAAGTTGATACCGCAGATAATTTCGATCAAATACCTTTCCTGAAATCCCTGGAACACAAAAAAGTACTGATTGTCGAACCGGCACGGGATGTAGCGGACGCAGTCAAGTTCGTCATGAATGTACGGATGACCTCTGAACGTCTTAAACATTTCATGCCTGAATCCATCAAGTCAGGC
>JFJP01041249.1_pt1 | contig 10037 bp, 1 predicted proteins | sample 431651 | NCBI WGS metagenome assembly JFJP01 (sample SAMN02602958, study PRJNA72255) | Microbial mat metagenome, whole genome shotgun sequencing project. | biome: fresh water; feature: sink hole; material: water; isolation source: purple microbial (photo- and chemosynthetic) mats found in...
TTGCAGACGCTGCCATGTGCAAACACATGGCAGCGTCTGCAAGACCTGCCATCGTGTTTGTGCTTTTGGTTATTCAGTTTTAACTAATTTAACTATAAACTGCTCACTTCCAACTGAAATTCGGGCAGTGTACACACCATTTGCAAAACGGCTTCCTTCCCATTCAACTATGTGCTTTCCGTTTGCAACATTGCTACGTTGAATGGCATCTACCCTGCGTCCGGTTACATCAAAAATCTCAATCAATATATCTTCTTGATTTTCAATGTTGATTTCGAAATTGGTTTTTGATGCAAATGGATTTGGGAATACATTGCATTGTTGCATTGTTGCATTGTTAAATTGTTGGCTTACGCCTGATGTAACTTCACTGTTGGCGTTCAAAATGAATGGATTTTCTAACGTTCCAGTCATTTCGTTGGCTGCAAATGCAGTGGTTTCGTTGAAAGTGATTTGCCCCCCGCCCTGAAGGGTGCTGCTTGCGCCAGATGCGAGTTTGAACGTTAATTGGCTCATGTTTTGGTCGGTGTTTGCTACAATAAAGAAAAACTTTCTGCCATCAGGCATTGATACAGGTTTTCCGTAGCCTACGCAATCGTTTTCGGCAAATACTCCCAAAATATCATCAGTAGCGATATTCATGTTTTGAACTTCTGCCAAAATAGTCATATTCAGTGCATTCGCTCTGTAAACTGTACCCCATTCTTCATTATTCATTAATAATCCTTTCGACAGCGAACCTTTTTCTGGATAGACCAGATTTTGAATCAATGGCAGTGTACCAGTGGGCTTGTAATAAAGCATATAACCTTCGTTGGGGCGCATGTAGGTTAAACTGCCCAACCAGCCCATGTAGCGGTCGTACATAGCGAATGAATATTGGTTTTTTAGTACTGCACCGTGGTTGGGGGTAAAACTTGCAAAAGCCTCTTTCACTTGCATATTCTCTTGGGGCAGATAGCTTATGCGATTCCAGTTTTCGTGAATAATAAGTGGCGTAATTTCGGTTTCTACGGCTTGTCCTATAACTATTAACGTATCTTTCTGGTTCATCTTAATCATAAACATATCACTGTTATTCAGCGAATTAAGCGTTCCATTCCAACCTATCGAAGGGGAGAATTGTACGTATTGAGTTTCTGTTTTAATCAATTCGCTACCAATTGGTTTCATGCTTTTGAGTTGCATGGTAAGTGGCTGGGTGTTGTCGAAATTCAAATTAAACGAAACCCAGTTCCAGCCTTTGTTGAGCAGAATAAGTTGTTGCAACACACTTTGAGTTTCGATGAGCATAGGGGTATCCGGTGAACCATATATTTCGTTTGGTGTAAATACAAACCTATTGCTGTATGGTGCTACTGCGTTGGGCAATCCGCTGCATTTTACGAGCGGATATTCTTTTGCTTCGCTGGCATCCCACACATGAATGTCGAAACTTTCGCCCGATTCTATGTTTCCGTAAATGGTAAGCAGGGCTTCGTATTTGTCGTATTCCTCAATGTAAGCAAGTTGAGCTATGCCTCTACATTCTCCGTTTACAAACACACCTACCCTATCGTCGGGGTCGTTTGCTATGATGCCCTCAATTTTGAGTTGCCCAAAAATACTCATCGAATATTGGTATTTTGAGGCATCAACAGCCCAAGATTTAGGCAGAGTGGCAAACACTTTCAGTTCGATAGGTAATTTTTCGTTATAACCATTCGATGAAGATAAAACTATATCTTGGGAATAAATACCGGAATTAATCGCCAAATTTACCGTGAAAGTAACCTCAATATAGCTGTTGGGCGAAATTGTACTATTGGCAGGGGATGCAGTGAGCCAAAGTGGTAAATTGTTGATAGTATAAGGTTCGTTTTTACCACCGATGTTCCAAATTTTGGTTTTAAAAACAAACGGCACATTTATTTCTTTGGTAAAATGCAGTTCTTGCTCTTCCCATATTACTTGGTTTTTGTCCATATATGCCGTCCATGTTACAGGCGATTTCATGGAATTGCCGTTGAGGTCTTTCACATTTTTAACGGTGATGTCGAGTATGCAATTTTCAATGATACCGGGCGAGTTTACATTCGGATTGATAATGATTTTATCGCGATTGGTGCTAAAAAATACAGGAATACTTTCTACCGGACGTTCGAGTTTTATGAGCGGTGTAATATCTGTATAATCAGTGCCATTGATAAATGTAGCTGAGTGTGTAGGACTGCTGACATCTACCAGAGAGGGGATAAGCACCATATTGTCGAATATATCTTTTTCGTATCTTTCGAAGGGATAATAGCCTACCAATGCACTTTCGGTGCCACTCAAACGATGACTCATGTATTCGTTTATTTGTGTTTGCATACGAGCCGAGTTCCAGATACGTACTTCGTCTATTTGTCCGCTATAAAACATATCGTTGTTGAATACTGCATCAATAAACCAAGCCCGTGTACCGAGCCAGAGGTTGGAGCCGCCAAAACCATTCCACTGCGAACTTAAACATGAGTTTTGCAAATCGCCGTCAATATAAGCGGCAGTAACACCTAAATGGTTCATTACCAATGCAAAATGATGCCAATTGTTGTCGAAATAGTTGGTGTTTGTAGCGGTAAAGGTGGCTGTGTTGCTTTTTACAATAATTTGTCCGGTGGCATTTGTACCAATAAACCAGCTTGTTTTGTTTGCGTCAGTGGCATCGCCTTTGCCGTTTGAGAGCATACAAATATTGTTTCCATTGCCCGATTTGAACCAATATTCGATGGTGAAATCTTGGTCGGGGGCAAATATTGCTGCGGTATTGTTGAGTGCCACATAATTTGCAATCCCATCAAGCTCAACGGCTTTACCGGCTGGTAGTACTGTCCACTGGGCAAGCATTTTGGCATTGCGGTTTCGTGCCACATCTCTACACAGTACGCCACGCACTTCGTTCATTTGCCAGCAACCTATCAAACCGGTTTCTCTTCCGCTCAATTTTACTGCGGCAGTTGAGGCTATATCGGGTTCGGTGCGAAGTATGTTCCATATTCTCAATTCGTGCATTGCGCCATTGAACAGATTAACAGTCATATACGGGCATTTACCAATCGTTATTTTGCCTTGTGTATTGTAATTGGTAACCATACTTTGTGTTTTGTAGGCAGAAGTGGCATCGGTGAAACGATAGATTTTGGCTTCTTGTGTTGTAAAGTCGTAAACACAAGCCCAATATACCCATTTATCAACTGCCTCTGGTGTGTCGTAAATTATACTTTGGTCATTTATTCTGAAAATCAATTTGTTATCTACCGTGTAACCGATATAAACGGCATTGCCTGCATCGTTACCTTGCGAAAAAATACATTGTTCGCCGAGTCCGCTACGTTTTGCCCAAAATTCGATGCTAAACGAATTATTGGTAAGCGACACACCTTCGGGGATTTCTACATAATTGTTTATGCCATCGAAAGCCACTGCGGCATCGTGCCTGATGGGTGAGCCGTTTACAACTGCCCGCACATCAAAGTTGTACCAACCCACTTCGCCTTCGTTGATAGGTTCGTTGTATTGAATAGATATTTCGTCGTTGGGCGAAAGTATGCCATCGGCTGGCGAAGGTTGTCCGAAATTGTGGGGACAAATACGGTCGGTTATACCGGTTAGAATTTGGGTTTCGGCAATAGCACCGTTGTTGCAATATACCACTGCTTTCAAATCGTAGTACCCATCGGGATACGAATGCCAATCCCAACTGTAATCTATTGTGGCTTTGTTGCTTGGAATGGCAGCCGTTCCGTCAATCGTAACTATTTTGTAGAACGATTCTACGCCCATCCACTGCGAATTTGAGGTAGGTTTGTATTGAATCTGCACTTTATCCAGTGCCACATCATTGTAATTGTAGTTCTTCAACCTGATGTTGAGCGTATCGTTGGCAAAGGTGTTTAAAATCCATTTGTTTTCGGGAACATGAAACTCAATAGGTGTGCAGTCGGGCAAAAAATGTACGGTAAACTGTTTCGACACATCAATATCTGCCTGACAAGGGGAAGTGAAATGCACCGTTATATCGTTGTATTCGTGGGCAGTAGGACCCGTGCGGACAGTGAGTATTTTCTGCACCACTTGCCCGTAGGGTACTGTTATTTCGTTGTTTACCACAAAACCATCTACTTCAATAATAGCACCATCGGGGTTTGAGTTTCCGTCAATCCACAGTTTGTAAGTCATATCTTCTTTACTATCGCTGTTGTTGCCAAGGTAAACGGTAAATACTGCTTGTTGTGAGGAAGGCACATTGAATAATGCGCTTGGCTCTATGCGCAATGAAGGGCGTTCGCGCTGCACGGTGGCTACGTTAATAATTTTGTTATCGAAACTTGCAGGGTCGGCGGTATATACAAGCGGATTTTCGATTTTAAGTTTTGCATAGTAAAATGAGGCATCGGAAGTGATATATATATCGGAATAGGGACAAGAGCTGCGACCGGCTTCTACTTTAAAAATCGGTCCAAAATGTCGGGGCGATTCATATACATTCACCGAATAGTAGTCGCCCTCGTCGGCATCGGCAAGGGTATAGCTGAAGGCAGTAGTTTGTGTAGTGGTGTTTGACTCCGAATGATTATGACCGTATCCGGCGGTAGCTTTGGCTTCCAATTTGAATTGGTTTTTTACACCAAATATTGAAAAATCACCGCCGGCAGCAGCACCGGCATAAGTACTCATCATAAAATCTATTTCCCAACTGCTGGTTTCTCCTCTCGAATTTTCGGTATCGTAGGTATATGACGAACCTGCATCAAACGAAATACCACCTAATAAGTCGGTGGTGGTGACATTGCATTTTTCGAATTCATCTAAGCCTAAGGCTTCGCACCACAAGCGAATTTGTTGATTTAAAAATTGCACGGTATCAATCCCTTTATAGTCGATAGGCGGATTGTAATTATAACTTGGACCTTCAAATTGTCCGGTTTCTTTTGATGAAGCCGCAGCACCAAATGCTATGTCATAGTTGTTGAGTCCAAAATATTCGTGTGTGGTATTGGTAACCACCGTACCCCATTCATAAATGCCTGCCGGATTAGTTGCAGTTTTTAGATGTGTACTTAAATAATTGTTGCGCAGATATTCAATGTTTGGAATCAAAGCTTCTTTGATATGTTTGCGGGTATAAATAAACTGCGTAGCATCGGGGGCAAAATCCATACGCATTCCTAACATATTACCAAGTTTAAAGTCTTGTCCGTCTTTATTTACAGTAATTCCATCGTAACACATTGCCGCAACACCACACAATTCGTGTGGGATAAGTTTGATGGTGCGCATTTCGCCGAAAATAATATTTTTGGAATTGCCGATAAACAAATCAGCCTCAGCACCAACATAGTTGGGTTCGGCACTGGTAGAGATGGTTTTCGAAAATGTTTTTGATTCTATCACATCTCCACTCCAAGTGGTAGTTAGTTTTGTTTCGATACCCGCCACAATGTCAACCTTTGTTTCAGCTTCGTTGATGGTACCAGCCATTACTCCGGGTCCGGAAGTGCCTTGAATTGTAGCCAGTTTCATACCAATACCCAGCGTACCATCGATATTTGCACCTAAATCCATAATATTATCCCAGTGGGTAGATGATTCTAAGGTTGTGCCGTTGGCAATGGTGGCGAAACTCGACGAACCTGGGGGGTCTCGCAAAATCATGTCCACCACTTCGGGACCTTGAGTGAAAAAATCGCTACCGGTAGGTTTTCCACCAAAAACATAGGCACGAAACAGTTGTGCGTTGGGAGTCCATGTTACATTGTGAATGCCTATTTGGGCATTTATTTCGATGGTATTTGTAAACGACTTATCATCGGATATATCGAAATTGGGAATAACCGGCAATAAGGTGTAAGTGGTATCGCCCGTTAAACAATATACTTCTTTTTCGTTGATAATTTGTTTGCCCGATTTCAGTTCTATTTTAGTAGTGGTTGGATACGATAAGTTGCTCACAATGTTGAGTGTACCGGAGGGACTGAATACTCGGTTTTCGATAGGATTTGCTACATTATCATTATTGGTGTAAAGTTCAAAAACTTTTATACGCAGTGGATATTTTTTCCCCTGAGTGAATACCGGATAAGGTAAATAGGGATTTCCTGAACCATCGAAAAGGGCTATTTCTGTTGTGGCAGATGAGGTTACATACTTAAATGTTTCTTCGCCTTTTATCGGACTTCCATCGTCCATAGTTACGTCTATTTGTGGTACGGCATAGTAAATAAACGTTTGCTTTGCACGGTACGCCAAAGAGTCAACTCGAAGAACATTTTTCTTCGTTATCGGGTCAATCCACACTGTATCAACTTCATATCGGTTTACTAATGCTTTGCTCATATCAATGGGGTCGAAAGGTCCCGGAAAGTAATCTGCCAATTCGTTGCTCATCACCAAAACCGACTTTACATTGTATTTGACCGGAAGTATAGAGGCAGTAAATTCGCCAGTAGTAGCATCGGTGAGAATCACATCGGCACCGCAACCACAATTAGCTGCATTTGAGGTAGGTTCGAGCAAAATATTGGCTCTACCAATATTATTTTTGCCTTTGCCAAAACCAATGGGTAGCGCATTTTGTTCGGGTCCTCCGGCAACTTTGCCTATCAAGAGGTAACGGCTGTTGTCTCTAAATTTGGTTTCGGAGGTAAAATCTTGTTGAAAATTGTGGTAACCCGTTGCAGGATAACGTCCTACACTAAAGGTATGTTCTACTTTTTTTACTTCTATGTAGTGGTCGCCAATAGGCACAGATATTTCAAAATATCCGGTGGCATCGCTCACAATAGGCAAGTTATCTACCGAACTAAATACCATTTGACCATCTAAATAAACATACGCATCTTCCACCGGACAGTTTGATGCCACTCCGAGTAAATCGTAATTTACCCTTCCTTTGAACACAAAAGATGATTTATCGAGAAAATTAATTTCGCTGTGAATAGACGAACCTTCGCCAATGAAAAGCATTTTCGATATGGGCGAAAATTCGTGCGTACCCAGTACGGGGGTTACTTTGAATATTTCGCCTATGCCGTTGTACATAATACTGTTGATGGTGTATGAGCCTGTGGCATCGGTGTAACCAATATATGCCAATTGGTTGGTAGAGGGGATTGAAATACTCCATATAGCTCCTGCTATGCTTGCATTGTTTTGATTGAATAATGTTCCGGTTTTGGATAAATCGTATAATTTTGAACCATAGTTTTCGTCCATTCGCAAGTAAAGCAACAATCCGTTGTCTGATGGATTGACGTAACGGCACCAGTCTTGTGCCACCTCTGCGTTGGTTTTCGCACGGTTATAAATGCGCAGTTCGTCTAAGTTTCCGTTAAGGAAATAGCCCCCTCCGTTGTGAGTTCCCAAAATAATTGGCTCCTCCGATTTAAGAGTTGCAGTTGTTGTTGGTGAGCCAAAAAGTGTAAGAGCTATCGGTTGTCCGTTCACAAATAATCTGGCATCGTTGTTTGCAGGGTCATAAATACACGTAACCTGTGTCCATTCGTTGGGTATAAAAACATTATTCGGGGTAACAAGACGCACACCGGTGGTGGGTACAAATTCTAACGCATAGGCTGGAGTGGTATAAATTTCAAACTCTTCTGTCGCTTTTTTCGAAATGAGAATATTGTACGTTGCCGATGGTTTTACGTTAAAATAGAGTTCTATTGTAAACAGTTCAGCCTTAAATATGTCATTATGAGGTATAACTACCCACTGACCGCCATTAAAAGCCAAGCTTGAGCCGGGTGTGGCTCCTGTACGGTTCACAAAAACTTTTGCGTTTTTAGTGGCAGTTCCTCCACTATAAGTAATTTGTCCGCTTACCAAACCGGCAGGCATACGGAAACCGATTTCTTCAACCGTGTTTGAAATTATCTGTGCCCCTTCGCAATCGCCTTTCCCCTGAATTTTGTAGTTGTACAGTATTCCGGCATCGGTAGTATTGTCTATAAAACGGTTTGCCGGAGGTGCAAGCGTGGCAACAACGGCACTTTCGCCGATGGTGGGGTTGGTTCGTGTAATTTCGTATTGCTTAATCGAATTTATATTATTGGCAGTCCAACTCAATTCTACACGGTCGGTATAATATCCTTTAGATGTGGACAAAGAATTGGGCAAAAATGTATTCGACAAATCGGGGTCTTTGCGGGCAGTACCGAAACCACCCAAAACGCCATCGGTTTTGCAATAGTTCTGACTCAAAACATTGTATTTGTAGGTAACACACATAGCCGTTGATTCATCGGTGTATGTTTGTACACCGGTACTTACTGTATATTCGGTAGGGCTTGTGCCATCGGCAAGTGTTCGGCGGACAATGTATCCATCGGCTTTGTCGGCATCTGTCCAAGTTACATCAATATTTTTGGACACCGAATTGTACACCGAAACCACATTTGTAGGTGCAATAGGTGGTCCCCAAATAATTCCGGCAGTAGCAGGAGCGGTAGCCCACGAAAAAGTGGCTAAATCCTCTGTTGAGCCGCATTCGTTTTGGCTTTGCATTTTAATATTGTAGGTGTCGAAAAATGCAAAATCGGGGTCATCGGTTTTGTTGATGCTGCAATTGCGGTCGGTACCGCTAATTTGCGAAGAAGTAAAGATATGAGTTCCAACAGAATTGTAAGCTCGTATTTCAAAATTGTCGGGGTTCTCTCCTTTCCAATTCCATTGTACTTGTATAAGGTCGCACTTGTTGAGCGATACATTTGTAACGGTAGGTGCCACAGGCGGTATTTTACGTTTTCCAGAGGTATTAATGGTGTTGCTGTAGAAATATTTACCTCCACCGTTAACCCAATAACTTCGAATAGAGTAGGTGTGTGCGGTTCCAGTGGCATCTGCACCTATATCGTCGTACGAAGTGCTACCTGTACCCATCGCAAGAATTACTATTCCATCTCGAAGAATATCGTAATAAATAGTACGAATAAGACCTGATGGGCAAGAGGGATTGTTCCATGTAAGTTTAACCTTATCGCATTCTGTACCATTGGTAGCAGCAAATCCGGTAGGGTCGCCAAGTTGAGGTATGGTTACTGTTGCCGATTTATCGAACCCTACTCCAAAACCACAGCCCGGTATTCCATTAAACCACGATTTTAACTTCAATTCATGACTACCAACCGTAGAAACATCAGTCCACTTAATAACAGCGTTTATATCATTCGCCTCATATTCGTAAGTAATAGAAGATGTCCCATAATAACGTTGTAAGTAATACTCATAAATACCGCCATCGAGCAACTGATCGGATGGGTCTAAAAATCTTGTCCACCCCGTTGCTCCATTAAGTTTGTGTGCTAATTGCAACCAGTATCGACCGCCGGTGGAACAATAAATATTAGACGGATGATAATCATTTTCAATATAATCACCTAATAATTGTCCCCAGTGTGTAAAGCACCAATTTTGTTTTTGGCAAACGGTCAATTTCATTTCTATGCAACCATCGTCAGTTAGTGAAGCAGTAAATGTTTGTGCTTTGGCATTAGGGGAAGTCAAAAAGCTCAACATGACTATAGGGGCGAGTAGCAGTAATCGTTTCCAATTGCCCAATTTTGGAAAATAACCCAATAGATTTTCCATTTTAGTAGATATAAGTGTTACAAAAAAAAATCAATCAAAACAAAATGCAACAAATCTGTCCTCACATTCCGTATTCGTATTGATGTTTTTTGTAATCCTTTCCCAAGCCATTGAGCAGATTTTCAAAACAAAGTGAGAGATGTTAAACAACAATATGCACAAAGATACTACTATAATTTACCAAAAACGTATTTATTCAACTATATTTGAATATTACTTTCATTTTCATTTTTTTGATTTTTAGACCTGCCATCGTGCAAACGTTGCTTTATCTTTCAACTTAAATTCGCCCACTCTCCCACACTCACACCCTTCAATTGTTTAAATGCCCTATAAAAACTCATGCGGTTGGCAAAACCTACTTCCAAGCCTATACCTTCCATTGTATATTTTCTGCACAATGCTTTGTCTTTCAGTAGTTCACA
>JFJP01002470.1_pt1 | contig 10036 bp, 7 predicted proteins | sample 431651 | NCBI WGS metagenome assembly JFJP01 (sample SAMN02602958, study PRJNA72255) | Microbial mat metagenome, whole genome shotgun sequencing project. | biome: fresh water; feature: sink hole; material: water; isolation source: purple microbial (photo- and chemosynthetic) mats found in...
TCGCCCCCAGTATTTAGCTGGGATTATAGCCTATTCAATGGCTTACGAGTCAGCTGGCGGAGAGGGTGGGATTCGAACCCACGGTACCTTTCAGTACGCCTGATTTCGAGTCAGGTACATTCGACCACTCTGCCACCTCTCCGGGGCGGCGAATTCTACCAAAGATCATTCGGGCTCGGAATGCCCTTATTGCTGAATTGCTGATGTGCCAAGACCCATCACATTACCATCCGCGCCGAAGCAATTACCTCGTGGCACAATGCTGCCTCCACGATCCGCCAGTACTTAACCCGTATGCGTTGGTTCGTTCGACTCTCTTGCGTTTGTAGCGCAATCCTGCTTGCCCTTTCGGGCTGTAGCCGCGGCATCGATTCGCCGGAAAAGCTTGGCGAACTGGTGGTGGGTGTTCGTGAAGCGCCGGCGCTGTTTCAGCCGGACGGTGACGGTGCGGATGCCGGCGGCTTCAATCACGACCTGACCGAAATATATGCCGCCACCCTCGGCCTCAAGGTTCGCTACGTCACGGACCGTGATCCACTGCGGCTCGTTCAGCAACTGCGGGAAGGCAAACTGCATTTCATCGCATCGCTGCCCATTGACCCCGCAGCCAAGGGTGTTCGCTTTTCGCTTCCCATTCGCACGGCACAGCCGGTTCTGGTGCGGCATGCCGATGCACTTGGCCCGGGCAGTCTGACCGAATTGGCTGGTCGCACGGTCGAAACCGTGGCCGGCACCCCGCAAGCGGCCTACCTTAAGTCCATAAACGCAGATAAACGGCCGCTCATAGTTGAGCGCGGCGACATCGACGACATCGCACTGCTCGAACGGGTTGCCGATCGCCGTAGCGAACTGGCCGCCAGCGATACCCTCAGCTTTCAGGTCGCCGCCAATTTCTATCCGGATATAGCCATCGTCGACGAATTGCCGGGAGAACTTCGTTTTGCCTGGGCTTTTTCCGCCAACGATTCGGCGCTATCCGAACGGGCCGGCGAATTTCTGGCGCACATTGGTAAAGATGGCACGCTGGCAAGGATTGCCGATCGTTATTTCGGTCACGTCAAACGTATCGATAGCGCGGATATCGCCACCTTTCTGGAACGCCGTGTTTCTGTTCTTGGCAAGTTTCGGCGCGATTTCGTCGCCGCCCAAGAGGTGACTGGCATCGATTGGCGCTTGCTGGCCGCCTTGGCTTACCAGGAGTCGCAATGGGATCCCCTGGCCACTTCGCCGACGGGCGTGCGCGGGATGATGATGCTGACTGAAGACACGGCCGACAGCATGAACGTTACCAATCGTCTCGATGCGGCACAGAGCATCCGCGCCGGCTCCGCCTATCTTTCCAGCATGATCGAGGCGCTGCCCCCCAGCGTAATTGAACCTGATCGCACCTGGCTGGCACTGGCTGCCTACAACATTGGCATGGGCCATTTGAAAGGTGCGCGGCAGTTTGCCGTCAGCCTCAAACAAGACCCGAATTCGTGGTACGAAATGAAGAAGGTGCTGCCACTGCTCTCGCGGCCCCAGTACTACCGGCGCCTGAAGAGCGGCCGCGCCCGCGGCGGCGAAGCGGTGATCATGGTCGAGAACGTTCGTGGCTACTATGACGTGCTGGCGCGCTTCGAAACCGCGCTGAAATTCACCCTGACGCCGACATTTCCCAACACTGCCAAGGTGCTCAAGCGTAAGTGAGCTTTTCGATCCCGCCCATGTAGGGCCGCAGCGCCGTTGGCACAGTAACGCTGCCATCGGCGTTCTGACCATTTTCCAGCACGGCCACCAGCGTGCGTCCCACCGCCAGGCCCGAGCCGTTGATGGTGTGCAGCAGTTCTGGCTTGCCGGGCTTGCCAACCGCGGAGTCTCCGCGGAAACGCGCTTGCATGCGCCGCGCTTGAAAAGCCTCAAAGTTCGAGCACGATGAAATCTCGCGATAGGTGTTCTGCGCCGGCAGCCACACTTCCAGGTCGTAGGTCTTGGCCGCCGAAAATCCCATGTCGCCGCTACATAGCACGATCTTGCGATAGGGCAGTTCCAGCTTTTGCAGGATGGCTTCGGCGTGGCCGGTCAGCGCCTCGTGCGACTCGCCGGATTTCTCGGGCATCACCATTTGCACCAGTTCCACCTTGTCGAACTGGTGCTGGCGGATCATGCCGCGCGTATCCTTGCCGTAGCTGCCGGCTTCCGAGCGGAAACAGGGCGTGTGACAAACGAATTTCAGCGGCAACGCGGCGGCATCGACGATCTCGCCGCGCACGATGTTGGTCACCGGCACTTCGGCAGTGGGAATCAGGTAGAGCTTGCTGCCGTCGGCGCGGATCACCTGAAACAGATCCTCTTCAAACTTGGGCAGCTGGCCGGTGCCGAACATGCTGTCGGCGTTGACCAGATAAGGCGTATAGACCTCGGTGTACCCATGCTCGGTGGTATGCACGTCGAGCATGAATTGGGCCAGCGCGCGGTGCAGTCGCGCCATGCCGCCCTTGAGCAGGGCGAAGCGCGAACCGGTGATTTTCACCGCCGTTTCAAAATCGAGCCCAAGGCCCGCGCCGATATCGACGTGGTCCATGACAGGGAAATCGAAAACGCGCGGTGTACCCCAGCGCAGCACCTCGACGTTCGCCGTCTCATCGCAGCCGACCGGCACGCTTTCGTGCGGCAAGTTGGGGATGGTGGCGACGATTTCCTCCATTTCGGCCAGCAGCACCGGCAGGCGTACCTCGGCCGCTTCCAGTTCGGCCTTGAGAGCCGCCACCTCGGCCATCGCGCCCGCGGCATCCTCACCCTTGCCCTTCAGAATGCCGATCTGCTTCGACAGAGTATTGCGCTTCGCCTGAAGTTCCTGCGTGCGGGTTTGCAAGCTCTTGCGCTCTGCCTCCAGCGCTTCGAAGTTGACGGTGTCGAGCGTTACGCCGCGCGTAGCAAGACGTTCGGCGACCTGGGCTAGGTTGTTGCGGAGGAGTTGGATATCGAGCATGTGGGCGTTTCCTGTCGTCTATTTCTTCTTCAACGCCGCGCGATCAAGATCACGCAGGTGGGCGAGCTTGTCGCGGATTTTCTGTTCGAGGCCGCGTGGGGTTGGTTTGTACCACTCGACCCTGGGCATGTCATCGGGGAAATAATTCTCGCCGGCGGCGTAGGCTTCGGGTTCGTCATGGGCGTAACGGTATTCTTGGCCGAAGCCGAGTTCCTTCATCAGCTTGGTCGGCGCATTGCGCAGATGCTGCGGCACGGGCCGGCTCTTGTCCTTGCGGATGAAGGCGCGGGCGGCATTATAGGCGACGTAGGCGGCGTTTGATTTCGGTGCCACGGCCATATATATCGTCGCCTCCGCCAGCGCCAGTTCGCCCTCGGGCGAGCCGAGCCGCTCGTAGGTGGCGCAGGCGCTGAGCGCGATCTCCAGCGCGCGCGGGTCGGCCAGGCCGATATCCTCACTGGCCATGCGAACGATGCGGCGGCCCATGTAGAGCGGGTCGGCGCCACCGTCAAGCATGCGCACCAGCCAGTAGAGCGCAGCATCGGGATCGGAGCCGCGCACCGCCTTGTGCAACGCCGAGATCTGGTCGTAAAAGGCGTCGCCGCCCTTGTCGAAGCGGCGCAGATCGGCGGCCAGTGCCTCCTGCAAAAAGTCGGCGGTAGCGACACGGCAACCGGCGATGGTGGCCGCCGTGCGCACCTGTTCCAACACATTGAGCAGGCGCCGGGCATCGCCGTCGGCATAGCCGATCAGGCGGGCCTTGGCGTCGGCATCGAATTCCAGCTCGGCCAGTGCCGCCGTCTGCGCCCGCTCGCGCGCCCGGTCGAACAGTTCGTCCAGTTCCACCTCGGACAGGCTTGTCAGTACATAGACGGCAGCGCGCGACAGCAGCGCGGAATTGACCTCGAACGAGGGATTCTCGGTGGTGGCGCCGATGAAGGTCAGCAGTCCGCCTTCGACGTAGGGCAGGAAGGCGTCCTGCTGCGCCTTGTTGAAGCGGTGCACCTCGTCGACGAAGAGGATGGTGCTCCGCCCGCTCTGCGCCAGCGTCAGCTCGGCCTGTTCCACCGCCGCGCGGATGTCCTTGACGCCCGCGAACACGGCCGAGAGCGCGATGAATTCGGCATCGAAGCAATCGGCCATCAGCCGCGCCAGCGTGGTCTTGCCAACGCCCGGCGGCCCCCAGAGGATCATCGAATGCGGCGTCTTCGACTCGAAGGCAAGCCGCAGCGGCTTGCCGGGGCCGATCAGGTGCTTTTGCCCGATGACGTCGTCAAGCACCCGCGGTCGCAGCAATTCGGCCAGCGGCGCGTGGGGCGCGGTGGTGAACAGGTCGCTCATGACGCCGGCAATGGGGGAAACTTGCCGGCCAGGGCGACGGTTGACGGCGGCGGGCACCCGCCCGGCGGCTGTTCGGCAAGCAGTCGCGGCGCTTCGGCGCGAATGAAGGCCACGAAGGCGGCGGCCATCGGCAGTTGCTGTTTTTCAGAGCGATGCACGACATACCAGTGACGGATCACGGGTGTACCGGTGACGTTGAGCTTGACGATGCGGCCAACGGCGTGCTCCAGGCCGATTGAATGTTCAGAGATGAAGGACAGGCCCATGCCGGCCATCACGGCCTGCTTGATGGTTTCGTTGCTCGCCAGTTCAAGGGTGGCGACCAGTTGCACGTTGCGCTCGCCGAAGAATCGTTCCATGGCGCCGCGCGTGCCCGAACCCGGCTCGCGAATCAGGAATGGCTCGCTCGCCAGCGATGCCGGATCGATGCCGCCGACGCCCGCCAGCGGGTGATCGGGCGCGGCGATAATGACATGAGGGTGATCGGAGAACACCTCGGCGATGGTTTCGAAATCCTTGGGCGGCACGCCCATGATCGCGAGGTCGATCTCGTTGTCGGCCAATTGCCGCACCACCGTCTCGCGGTTCTGCACGTCGAGGCGCAGGTCGGCCCCGGGATGCCGCTTGCGGAACGCCACCAGCAGGCGCGGCGCAATGTATTTCGCGGTCGACACGACGCCGATGTTGAGACGGCCGCCCTTGACACCGCGGATAGCCGCCATCGCTTCGCCCGCTTCGCGCAATTGCTGGGCGATGCGGCGGGCATGACGCAGCAATTCCTCGCCTGCCGCCGTAAGAAATATCTTCTTGCCGATCTGCTCGAACAGGGGCACGCCGGCCTGTTCGACGAGCGCCTGCACCTGCATGGATACCGCGGGCTGAGTCAGGTGCAGTGCTGTCGCCGCCCGAGAAAAAGACAAATGGCTGGCGACGGCCTCGAATACCTTGAGTTGACGGAGGGTGACGTTTTTCATGGCAAGCCGATGAATCCGTAGCGAGATGTTTATTATCTTATCATTTCAATAAAAAAGTCTGACTTCCTCTTATGGTTTTTGGTCTATATTATTTCCGTCCATGAAACCTCAAATTCCACTCCAGGCATTGATCTTCGATGTCGACGGCACGCTGGCCGACACCGAGCGAGATGGCCATCGCATTGCCTTCAACGCTGCCTTTGCCGAAGCCGGCATGGCGTGGAACTGGGATGCATTGCTTTACGGCGAACTGCTCGCCGTCACTGGTGGCAAGGAGCGCATGCGCTTTTTTGCCGAGCAGCACGACCCGGCCTTCCTGCAACAATCCGACACCGACGAGCGCATCAAGGCGCTGCACGCCGCCAAGACGCGCCATTACGTCAAACTGCTGGAAGCCGGTGGCATTCCATTGCAACCGGGCGTGGCGCGACTGCTGCGCGAGGCCGCCGGCGCCGGCTTGCGACTGGCCATCGCCACCACCACCACGCCAGAGAATGTGGCGGCGTTGCTGCCGGCCAACCTGATGGCGCTGTTCGAAATAGTCGGCGCTGGCGACACGGTGGCGAAGAAGAAACCCGCGCCGGACATTTACGACTGGGTGCTGGCGCAACTGAGCCTGCCTGCCGCCGCCTGCCTCGCCTTTGAAGATTCCGCCAATGGCCTCAAGGCCAGCCTTGCTGCCGGCCTGCCAACGGTTGTGACCGAAAGCGAGTACACACTCGATCATGATTTCAGCGGTGCCTTTGCCGTCTTGTCCGACCTCGGTGAGCCGGGCTGGCCTTTCCAGGTACGCAGCGGCAACGTGCATGGCAAGTCGCTGGTCGACGTCAATTTGCTGAAAATCTGGCATGAAGAGATTAACGGAGCACCGCAACAAATCATCAAACAAAATTGATAATGACGATAAAAAAACGTGACTGGCCTTTATAGACCATGCTCACTAAGATGCTTCCCCACGCACCAACCGCTTTGCAACAAACACCGTAACAAACACCCACCATTACCACGAAAAGAACGAGGAGAAAACGAATGGATCAATCCGCACGTTATGCCGACCTGAGCCTCAAGGAAGAAGACCTGATCAAGGGTGACAAGCACGTACTCGTTGCTTATCACATGCAGCCCGCCACTGGCTACGGCTACCTGGAAGTGGCTGCACACATTGCCGCCGAGTCATCCACGGGCACCAACGTGGAAGTCAGCACTACGGACGATTTCACCAAGGGCGTGGATGCGCTGGTTTACTTCATCGACGAAGCCAATGGCGTGATGAAGGTCGCTTACCCGAATGACCTGTTCGACCGCAACGTGACCGACGGCCGCGCCATGCTGGTGTCGTTCCTGACGCTGGCGATCGGCAACAACCAGGGCATGGGTGACGTGAAGCACCTGCAGATGCAGGATTTCTATGTGCCCTGGTCCATGCTGCGCCAGTACGACGGCCCGGCCAAGGACATCACCGACCTGTGGGACATCCTCGGTCGCCCCCGCGTCAATGGCGGCTACATCGCCGGCACCATCATCAAGCCCAAGCTCGGCCTGCGCCCCGAGCCGTTCGCCAAGGCCGCTTACCAGTTCTGGCTCGGTGGCGATTTCATCAAGAACGACGAACCCCAGGGCAACCAGGTTTTCTGCCCGACCAAGAAGGTCATCCCGCTGGTCTATGACGCGATGAAGCGCGCCATGGACGAAACCGGCCAGGCCAAGCTGTTCTCCGCCAACATCACCGCCGACGACCATTACGAAATGCTCGCCCGCGCCGATTACATCCTGGAAACCTTTGGCCCGGATGCAAACAAGGTTGCCTTCCTGGTGGACGGCTACGTTGGCGGCCCCGGCATGATCACCACCGCCCGTCGCCAGTACCCTGGCCAATACCTGCACTATCACCGTGCCGGTCATGGTGCGGTCACATCGCCTTCGTCTGTGCGTGGCTACACCGCCTTCGTTCTGGCCAAGATGTCCCGCTTGCAGGGTGCTTCAGGCATCCACGTTGGCACCATGGGCTACGGCAAGATGGAAGGCGGCAAGGACGACCGCAATATCGCTTACATGATCGAACGTGACTCCGCCGATGGTCCCTACTATCATCAGGAATGGCATGGCATGAAGCCCACCACCCCGATCATCTCCGGTGGCATGAACGCGCTGCGTCTGCCCGGCTTCTTCGAGAACCTCGGTCATGGCAACGTCATCAACACCTCCGGTGGTGGTTCCTACGGCCACATCGACAGCCCGGCGGCCGGCGCGATTTCCCTGCGCCAGTCCTACGAGTGCTGGAAGTCGGGCGCCGACCCGATCCAGTTCGCCAAGGAGCACAAGGAATTTGCCCGCGCCTTCGAATCCTTCCCGAAAGATGCGGACAAGATCTTCCCGGGCTGGCGTGAAAAGCTCGGCGTCCACAAGTAAATCGGACGCTGATAAAAACCCCGCTTCGGCGGGGTTTTTTAACGACCTTACCTGACTGTTTTCATCGGCTTATTTATCGGAAACTGCCATGACCGACAAGGAACAATACAAGGTTCACCAAGAACCCTTCTATCAGGCCCAGGGCAAGGAAGTCGCGCTCTACGAGGCCGCCTACGCCGCCCGCTTGCCGGTGATGGTGAAAGGGCCGACCGGCTGCGGCAAGTCGCGCTTCGTCGAATACATGGCCTGGAAGTTGAACAAGCCGCTGATCACCGTAGCCTGTAACGAGGACATGACGGCCTCCGACCTGGTCGGCCGCTATCTGCTCGACGCCAATGGCACGCGCTGGCTCGATGGCCCGCTGACCACCGCCGCGCGCATCGGCGCCATCTGCTACCTCGACGAAATCGTGGAAGCGCGCCAGGACACCACCGTGGTGATCCATCCGCTGACCGACCACCGCCGCACGTTGCCGCTCGACAAGAAAGGCGAACTGATCGCCGCCCATGCCGACTTTCAATTGGTGATCTCCTATAACCCGGGCTATCAGAGCCTGATGAAAGACCTGAAGCAATCCACCAAACAACGCTTCACCGCCTTCGACTTCGACTATCCCGAGGCCGCGCTGGAAACGCTGATCATCGCCAGGGAAACCGGTCTTGACGAAGCCACCGCCGCCAAGCTGGTGAAGATCGGTCAGACCGCGCGCAATCTCAAGGGTCACGGCCTCGACGAAGGCATTTCTACCCGCCTGATCGTCTATGCCGCCACCCTCATCAAGGGCGGCGTCGCCCCGCAGGACGCATGCCGCATGGCCATGGCGCGGCCCATCACCGACGACGCCGACATCCGCGCGACGCTGGATCACGCCATCGATGCCGTCTTTGCCTGAAAAAGTCGGCGCTAGCGGTACGGCACATACACCATGAGCACCGGAATTCGTCCTGTGACCGATGCCCGCAAACGGGCCATGATGCACCCGCAAGTGCAGACCTATTGGCACGAAGTCGACTGTGGCTTCCAGCCGGTGGCTGACGTCTTCGAAGAATGTGTCTATGAGGCGCTGACCGTCTTCTCCCGCGCGGAGATGAAGGCTTATCTGGACGCGGCCCGTTTCCTCGGCAAGCTCGGTCGCGGCCCGGAACCCATGCTGGCCTTCCTCGAAGAATGGCCCAGTGTTGCCGCCGCCATTGGCAGCAAGACACTCGAACCGGTGTTGAGCTTCACGCGGGCGATGCAGAAATCGCCCAACGGCAAGGCCATCGCCCCCTTCCTGCAAACGCTGGCCGCCGTGGCCCGCCGCCTGCACGCGCCGGAACAGTTGCAGTTCTATCTCGACATCGCGCAAGACCTGATGGTGCGCACCACCGGCTCCATCCACGGCCATCACACCACCTTCCCCAGCCCCGGCCTGCCCGAGTTCTTCGCCCAGGCGCCCTTCCTCGCCAACCTGTTGGCCATGGCCGGACTGAAGAACTGGGTCGATTACGGCATCCGCAATTACAGCACCCACCCGGAACGGCAGATCGAGTATTTCAGCCTCAAGTCGGCCGACAGCCGCGCCGTGCTGCAACGCGAGCGCCACGGCACGCTGCTGGCCGACGTCGAACGCAAGCTTGATCTTTACCTGCGGGCTTTATGGCGCGACAACGTCCAGTTGGTGCCTTACTCCACGGCCTTCGACGAATTGCGCCAGCCCGTGCCTTATTACGACGCGCTGGGCATGCGCGTGCCGGACGTCTTCGATGATGCCAGCGGTCCCGGCGGAACGGTATGCGGCCTCGACCGCTACCGCGCCGTGCTCGCTCACATGGTTGGCCACCGCCGCTGGAGCACGCCGCAGATCGCCGACAACTGGAGCCCCTTCCAGCGCATGGCCGTCGAATTCTTCGAAGACTGCCGCGTCGAGACGCTATTGATCCGCGAATATCCCGGCCTCGCCCGCAGCTTCCTTGCGCTGCATCCCCGGCCCGTCGAATCCGCCTGCGACCCGGAAACAACATCGTGCCTGCGTCACCGCCTGGCCATGCTGTCGCGCGCCTTGCTCGATCCCGCCCACGGCTACGCCGACCCGGTGCTGCTCGAATTCGTCCGGCGCTTTCACGAACTCATGGCCGGGCGCGAATCCACCACCACGGAAATCGCCGAACTGGCGCTCTCCTATGTCGCCAGAACCCGTCGTCAGAGCGACCAACTGGCCAAGGTCCATTTCGACAACACGGTGATCGATTACCGCGACGACAACCGTCAGCTGTGGAAATTCATCGAGGAAGGCGACGAAGAAGCAGCTTTCGACGCCGAGCGAAAATTTGAACCCGGTGAGGAGCGGCAAGGCCTGCCG
>JFJP01002471.1_pt1 | contig 10036 bp, 8 predicted proteins | sample 431651 | NCBI WGS metagenome assembly JFJP01 (sample SAMN02602958, study PRJNA72255) | Microbial mat metagenome, whole genome shotgun sequencing project. | biome: fresh water; feature: sink hole; material: water; isolation source: purple microbial (photo- and chemosynthetic) mats found in...
AAACCATTGTTTGGCGTCCAGGCCGAGCGCGGGTTCGTTCAGGCGGGCGATGGCGGTCTGCTTGGTCGCCGCGACTTCATCGACCGCCGCACCCCGCAACTTGTCGGCGAAAAATTTGGATTGGGATTCGGTCGCATACTGGGCGAACGTGGCAAACCAGGTGTCCTGCTCGGCGGCGTTGCGGACAAACTTGACGAAAAGTTCCGGCGTGAAACGACCCGCGCTCAAGCTATTGGTCAGGGTCGCGCGCTCGACGCCGGCGCGTTCCTTGGCTTGCAAGAATGCGCCATAGGCGGACGCCTCGCGCGCGATATCCTTGTCGGGGCTGAGGGCGGCCAACTGGCTGGAAACGGCCAGCAGGTTGGCGATGGTTTTGGTGTAGTAGCCGCCGACGTCGGCGGCGGCGATCGATTGCGCCGACACGGCCCGACGCTGTTCGGCCAAGCCCTCCAACTGCTGATTCGCGCTCTTGATCGAGCCACTGAATTGCTCACCGAAATAGGCGGCATCGAAGCCGGAGCCGGTCAGGGCATTGACCAGATCGAGCCGGCGTTTTTCGCTGGCTTCGCGCTGCCCGGGCAGTTCGCCGGCGAAATTCGCGCCATGACTGCCGATGAAACCGACACTCATGCCGCGCTCCTTCTGCAATTCATGCACCAGCGCCCCGACGCGGGTCGCCACGACCACCAGACTCTGCAAGCGTCCCATCGTGCGCGACAGCTGAATTTTCTCGACGGTGTTCCAGCCAGATACCCAAAGCATGCCCAGCAGCGGTACCGCGACCATCAGCAACAGCTTGGCGCGCAAAGAGAACTTCATATGCGCCCCTTAGTGGGTCAGGCTTCCCGCCGCCTCATCCACCAGCGCCATCTCGCCGGAAAGCATCAGCTTCTCGATGTCGACGACGATCAGCATGCGCTCGCCCAGCGTGCCAAGGCCGTTGATGTAGCGGGTGTCGACGGTGGCGGCGAATTCCGGCGCGGGGCGAACCTGGTCGGAACGCAGGCTGGTGACGTCGGAAACGCCATCGACGACGATGCCGACGACGCGTTTGCCGACATTGAGGATGATCACCACGGTGAAGGGGGTGTATTCAATCGTGCCGACGTTGAACTTGATGCGCAGGTCGACGATGGGCACGATGGTGCCGCGCAGATTGATAACGCCCTTGAGGAAGGTGGGGGCGTTGGCAATCGTGGTCGGCGGCTCGTAGCCGCGGATTTCCTGCACCTTGAGAATGTCGATGGCGTACTCTTCGGGGCCGAGGGTGAAGGTCAGATATTCCTGCGAGAAACCACCTTCCTCGGCGGCATCGGCCTGGTGGGCGTGTGCGTTGTGTTGGGCCATGGTGCTCATTCCTTGCTCCTGATTCATGCCGCGGCGGGCATGGCGTTCTTGGCCATGCTCACCAGCGTGGTCACGTCGAGGATCAGGGCGACGTGACCGTCGCCCATGATGGTGGCGCCGGAAATGCCGGCGACTTTACGGTAATTGGATTCGAGACTCTTGATCACCACCTGATGCTGGCCGATCAGGGCGTCGACAAACAGCGCCGCCTTGACGCCATCGGCATCGAGCACCACCATGATGCCCTGGTCGAGATGGTTGATGGCGCCGGGAATGCCGAAGACATCGAACAGCGCGATCACCGGCAGGTATTCGCCGCGCACCTGGATCAGGCGCTCGACGCCGGAAACGCTCTTGATCATGCCGCGCTCGGCTTGCAGCGATTCGATGACGTAGCCCAGCGGGATGATGTAGGTTTCGCGGCCCACCGACACCGACATGCCGTCGAGGATGGCCAGGGTAAGGGGCAGCCGCACCGTCATGCGGGTGCCGATGCCGGTCATCGATTCGATCTCGACACGGCCGCCCATGGCGGTGATATTGCGCTTGACCACGTCCATGCCGACGCCGCGTCCGGAAACGTCGGTAACCTGGTCGGCGGTGGAGAAACCCGGCTCGAAGATGAGCAGCCAGACCTCGCCGTCGGTCATCTGGTCATGCACCGGCAGGCCGCGTTCCTTGGCCTTGGAAAGTATCTTCTGGCGGTTGAGGCCGGCGCCGTCGTCGCCCACTTCGATGACGATGTTGCCGCTCTGGTGATAAGCCTTGAGCGTGATGGTGCCAAGCGGCTGCTTGCCCTTCTCGGCGCGGACGTCGGGCATTTCGATGCCGTGGTCGAGACTGTTGCGCACCAGGTGGGTAAGCGGATCGGTGATGCGTTCGATCAGGCTCTTGTCGAGTTCGGTGCCTTCGCCTATGGTCTTCAGCTCAATCTGCTTGCCCAGCTTCTGGGCCAGATCGCGCACGACGCGAGGAAAGCGCGAGAACACCACCGAGATCGGCATCATGCGGATCGACATCACCGCTTCCTGCAAGTCGCGCGAATTGCGTTCGAGCTGGATCAGACCACTGTGCAGACGCTCGAATATGACCGGGTCGACCTGCTCGGCCGACTGCGCCAGCATGGCTTGGGTGATAACCAGTTCGCCGACGAGATTGATGAGTTGATCGACCTTGTCGACATCGACGCGAATAGAGGCTTCAGCGGCCGCAGCGACGGGCTTTGCCGCCGGTTTGGCGACGGCGCCTGGCTTGGCGGCTTCCACGGGCGCCATTGCATTCGCCGGCGTGACCGGGACGGCGGCCTCTTTGGTAACGGCGGCTGGCGGTGGCGGAACCGGAGCGGCACTGGATTCAGGCTCGGGCTTGGGCAGGTCGACAAAGAAGCCGTAACCCTCGCCCTCGGCGCCCGCCGTAGCCGCCATTGCTGGCGCGGCGGCAGCTACGGCGGGCGCCGCCGGCGCTTCGAAGAAACCGTAACTGCCGTCACCGGCGTCCTGCAAGGGGGCGGCATCGGCGGTGGCCGGGGGAGCGACCGCGTCCGGCAGCGGGTCGAAGAAACCATAGCCGGCATCGCCAGTATCCGCCGCCGCGGACGCCAGGCTGGCGTCGGCAGCCGCTGGCAGCGGTTCGAAGAAACCATAGTCTTCGGTGCTGACCGGGGATGCGCCGACGGCATCATCGAAGAAACCATAGGCGCCATCGTTGTCGGCCCCTTGCGCGGCACCCTCGCCGATGCGGCCGACACGGATGCTGTCGCTGCGGGCCAGAAAATCGAGCACGCCGCGTACGCCCTCCATGTCGGTGGCGTCCACCACGGCCACATGCCACGATTTTCCGGACGCCGATGGCCGGTTGAGAATGCGCGGTGTGCCAAAGTCGGACAATTCAAGCAGCAGCCGCTCCATCGCGGCCTCGGTGTCGTCGCCATCGATCACAAACCAGGCTTCGACGCCCTGCAACGCGGATTCCGAAAAAGTCGGCGGTAGCGGTACGGCAGTGGCGGCTTCAGCAGGCGCAGCTACTGCTACCGTGGGCGCGGTAGCGGCTGCCGCAGCCGGGGACGGTGGGGCGGCGTCGCTCGTCAAGGCCTTCAGGCGCTCGCAAATCGCGGCGGCGGCGGCCGGATCGGCCTCGCCTTCGCCCTTGTGCTCGGCCAGCATGCCCTTCAGGACATCGCCGGCGTCAAGGAAGGCGTCGATCATGTCGTTGCGCAGGGCGAGTTCGCCCTTGCGCACGCGGTCGAGCAGGTTTTCGAGAATGTGGGTGACGTCGGCCATGTTGGTGAAGCCGAAGGTGCCGCTGGAACCCTTGATCGAGTGCGCCGCGCGAAAGACGGCGTTCAACTGCTCGGCATCGGGATTTTCGATATCCAGCGCCAGCAGCAGGTTTTCCATGGTGGCCAGATGTTCCCCGGTCTCTTCGAAAAAGACCTGATAGAACTGGCTCATGTCGATAGACATGTTTCCTCCTCAGTGGGGAAGCGAGGGGGAATCAGCCGATGACCTTTTTGACGACCTCGATGAGCTTTTGCGGATCGAAAGGCTTGACCAGCCAGCCGGTGGCGCCGGCGGCGCGGCCCGCCTGCTTCATGGCGTCGGACGATTCGGTGGTCAGCATGAGGATGGGCGTTGTCTTGTACTGCGGCATGGCCCGGATGTTCTTGATCATGGTCAGACCATCCATGCGCGGCATGTTCTGGTCGGACAGGATCAGGTTGAAGGTCTTGGCCTTGGCCTTTTCAAGGCCATCCATGCCATCGACCGCTTCGGTCACTTCATAGCCCGAACTTTTGAGCGTAAAGGACACCATCTGACGGATGGAAGCGGAATCGTCGATCGCGAGAATGGTTTTGGCCATGCTAAAGGTCTCCTAGAACAGTTCGATGTCGCCCTGGCTGATGGCCTTCTGGCCGACCGGGTTGTTGATGGTATCCGAAGTCAGCGATCGCAGGCGTTCGCCTATCGCTTTAGTCTTACTGCGCAGATCGGCGAATGCCGCGCCGGTGTCGCCGCTGCGGGCATCGCCGCGCAGGGCCTCGCCCAGGCTCGACAGATCGCCGACAACGGCATCGAGTGCATCGATGCGCCGCAGCATGTGGTTGATCAGTTGCGAAACCATGTCCTGAAACTGCAGGGCCATGATGGCCTGACCCACCTGTGCGCCCATCTCGCTGGCGCCGCCACCGAGCCGGCTGATCGCCTCGACGCGGAGGCGATTCTGGCCTTCGAGTTCGCCCAGGATCGATTCGACCTGCTGCTTCGATTCAAGCGCGAAGGTCATGTCCTGGCTGGCCATGCGCTCGATGGCTTGCTCGGTCAGGTGCACCGAGCCCTGCATGCTCTTCATCAGGCTGCCGATCTGCTGCGAAAACTGGGTGGTGCGGGCCGACAGGTCACGTACCTCATCGGCCACCACGGCAAAGCCGCGGCCCGCCTCGCCGGCACGGGCAGCCTCGATCGCGGCGTTGAGCGCGAGCAGGTTGGTCTGCTTGGCGATGGCGCCAATCTCGGAGAGGATGGCCTGGACGTCGCGCGTTTGCTTGGCGATGCTCTCGGTCAGTTCGACCAGTTCCATGCCCTGTTTGCTGTTGGTGATCACGCTATCGACCACGCGCTGCATCACACCGGAGGTGTTTGCGACAAAACTGGTGAAACGGCCGGCACTGTCGTCGCCGCTCTCGGCGCCGGTGACCGACAGCACCAATTCGTGCTGGCTGGCGGTCATGGCATGCATGCCGGTGAAGGAGTCCGAAAGCTTGGCGATGGCGTCGGCCAGCAGGGTCTGCACCCGTTGCGTTTCGCTGCGGATGGCGGCGAATTGCGCCGCCGCCTGCGCGGCCAATTCGTCCGCCAGGCCGGCAAACTCGCCGAGCAGCTCCCGCTCTTCGGCGCGCAGTACTTCATCTTGAGAGGGGTCGCAGTGGCGGCGGCCAACCGTGACGGCAAGCAAATACCAGCCGAAGGGCACTACGCTCAGGGCAACGATGGCAGACCACCCTGCCCCGCCCAGTGGCGTCAGGAAATACAACAGGGCGCCCGCCAGCAGCGTCCACATCGCGCCCAACCAGAATGCCCTCCCGAACATGCTCCTCCTTCGCTTTCTCCGCGGACTTCCCGCGGATCGCTAGCTAGTGTGTGGGCGCCACGCCGACAGGCGCCGCGCCAGGTGCAACTGTCTCCGTCGCCGCCGGTCCTTCCGGGCCGGCTTCCGCACTGTCTTCCGGACTGGCGCTGCCATCGCCCATGATCGCCTCTTCGGTGCGTTTATTGAGCACCACGATGCTGATGCGGCGGTTGGTCGGATTATAGGGGTCTTCCTTCACATATAGGACGGTGGAGGCAAGACCCACCACCCGCATGACCTTGGCGTCGGTCATGCCGCCCGCCACCAGTTCCCGGCGCGAGGCGTTGGCGCGATTGGTGGACAGTTCCCAGTTGCCGAAACCGCGATCGCCGCCGGCGTAGGGCTGGGCGTCGGTATGCCCCGACAGGCTGATGCGGTTTTCGACGCCATTGAGGGTCTTGCCGATCTCCCGCAAAATTTCTCGGGTATAGGGCTTGAGCTCGGAACTGGCCGAATCGAACATCGGCCGGTTTTTCTCATCGACCACCTGGATGCGCAGACCCTCGGTGGTGAGGTCGAGCAACATCTGGCTCTTGAACTGACGCAGGGTGGGCGAGGCCTCGATCATGGCCTCGATCTTTTCCTTGAGGTCCTTGAGCTTGGCGCGCTCCATCTTCTCGAACTCTTGCTTCAGTTTTTGCAGATTGATCGTCTTCCGCTCCGCGACGATGTCGCCGCGCTTGACCTGGCCGTAGGTTGCCGACAAATCCTTGCCGCCGCCCTGGATGACAGAGGATGAGTCACCCGAACCCGATCCGCCACGCATGGCAAGCAGTAGCGGCGTGTTGAAATGATCGGCGATGCCCTTGAGGTCGCCCTTGCTGGTGGAACCGAGCAACCACATGAGCAGGAAAAACGCCATCATCGCCGTGACAAAGTCGGCATAGGCGATCTTCCAGGCGCCGCCGTGGGCGCCGGCGCCGCCTTTCTTGATTTTCTTTACGACGATAGGCTGCTGGGTGTCGTCGCTCACGGCTTATTTCCCTTTACGGCTCTTGACGTCTTCTTCCAGTTCCATGAAGGTCGGACGGTCGCTGGCGTAAAGCACCTTGCGCCCGAATTCAATGGCAACCTGCGGTGCGTAGCCATTCATGCTGGCGAGCAGGACCACCTTGATGCATTGGTAAATCTTGCCGCCCTCCTCGACCTTCTGGTTCAACTGGTTGGCGATCGGCTCGACGAAGCCGTATGAAACCAGGATACCCAGGAAGGTGCCAACCAGCGCGCCACCAATCATCTTGCCCAGCACGGCGGGCGGTTCGCCCACCGAGCCCATTACGTTGACCACGCCCATCACCGCCACCACGATACCCATTGCCGGCACGGCGCCCGCCGTGGCCTGAATCATGTGCGCGGGAAAGTGGGCTTCGGCGTGATGGGTTTCGATTTCGATGTCCATCAGGTTCTCGATTTCGAAGGCATTGAGGTTGCCGCCCACCATCATGCGCAGGTAATCGCAGATGAATTCCATGACATGGTGGTCATGGGAGACGCTGGCGTACTTCGAGAAGATCGGGCTGGATTCGGGGTTCTCGACGTCGCCCTCGATCGACATCAGTCCCTCTTTGCGCACCTTGGACAGGATCTCGTAGAGCATGGCCAGCAGATCCATGTAAAGCGCCTTGTTGTAGGGCGAGCCCTTCAACGCGGCGGGAATCGCGGCGATCACCGCTTTCAGCGCGCGGGGTCCGTTGGATGCCACCACATAACCGATGGTCAGGCCGATGATGGCGATGTATTCCAGCGGAACCCACAGAGCGCCGAGACTGCCGTGCACCGCGTAGGTGCCCAGCGCCGCAGCCAGAACGATCACGTAACCGATGATGATGAACATCGACAACCTCTTGTTTTACGATCCATGCCGCATGAAACGCGGCACCCTCTCCCGGGCCGCGACGAACAAGTGCGCAATCATAGCGGCAAATCCACCGCGGCGGCTCATGAAAAAACAGGCCCGCGCCGGATCGCGGATCGAAATCCGTCTCCGGCGCGGGCCCGCTTGCGGCCAATCCCAGGGGAGCGAAATCCTGGATTAGGCGGCAACAGCCTCGGCTGCGGCGCGACGCGTCTTGCCGGCGCGCGCCGGCATGTGGCAAAGACCGCACACATAGCCCTTGGTGGGATCGTAGGCATGGGCGATGAATTCGCCGCCGCACTCATGGCAAGTGGCCATTTGCAACATGCTGGCATCGAAGAATCGCACCATCGTCCAGGCGCGCGTCAGCGACAGCACGATTTCCATGTTGCCGCGCTTGACCTGTTCCAGATACATCCGATAGGCCTTGATGATCTGTTCCAGCCCGCGCAGCTTGGTGTTGCGGGCAAGAAAGCGATAGTAGGCCATGAACAGCGAGGCATGGATATTCGGCTGCCAGGTCATGAACCAGTCGGTCGAGAACGGCAACATGCCCTTGGGCGGCGAAACACCCCGCACCTCTTTATAGAGCTTGAGCAGCCGCTCGCGCGACATGTTGGTTTCCGCCTCCAGCATTTGCAGGCGGGCGCCGAGTTCGACGAGTTCGACGGCCAGACGGATGTCCCTCGCCTCCAGGATCACGGACTTGTTGCGCACGCGGCCCCCGGTAATCAAGCGACCGCCTCGACCGGCTTGCCGGCGGCGAGAATTGCGGCATGGATGTGCCCGACGCCGCGCTCGCGCTCGTGATTGGCGAGCAGGTTGAGCAGCAACCCGTCGTCAAAGCGGAAGTTGCACAGCAGCATGTCGGAGCCAGCCATTTTCAGGATCTGGCCCGGGGTCAGGCGGTCGAGGATGTCGGCAATCTCTTCCCCGATGCCCAGCTTGAAGATGGCGCCGGCACGATCGCCGCGAACCATGCTCTGAGCCAGCATCAGGTAGGCAAGATTGACTTCCTTTATGTCGTTGTAGGTGTCGGTCGATTTCATCATGCGCTCCTTGGTTTGCCCCCTCGGCCGGCACTCCGCAACACGGAATCCCTACGACCTTTGGCAGGTGTAGCCATTTTCCACGAGCAATAGCATTCAGAAAATCAACAAGATAGCCTTTATATTGTAGGTAATGGTTTAAGTCTTTATGTAAGAATAAACATTACATAAATACCGTAACAATATGATTTAAAAGGGATTTACGGTCTATTATTCGACCTGAATCGTGCTTACATGATTGCGGCCAGCGGCCTTGGCGAGATAAACACCCTGATCCGCCCGCTTGATCAGATCATCAGTTGTGGTCATTTCGGGCACGCGCACGGCAACGCCCACGCTGATGCTGCATTGGAGCGCAACCCCGCCAGCGTCAACCCGGGTGTTCGCGACCATTTGCCGCAAGCGTTCGCCGCACGCCAGAGCCGCGGCCAGGGTGGTGTCGGGGCAGATCGCCATGAATTCGTCGCCACCCATGCGCGCCAGCGTGTCTTGGGTGCGCAGCCCTTTTTTAAGCGCGGCCACCGTGCCCTGCAACACCAGGTCGCCGACATCGTGCCCGTGCGTGTCGTTAACCTTCTTGAACTCATCGACATCGATCACCAGGCAGGCCAGCGGCCGCCCGTTGCGCGCGGCGGCGGCCCATTCCTGCTGGAAGCGATCGACTGCAAAGCGGCGGTTGGGCAGCAGTGTCAGCGGATCGGTCAGCGCGGCTTCCTGCAGGCGGCGATTGCTCACCGCCAGTTCGGCGGCGAAGCGGCGGATTTCCTCGCGGTCGCGCTCGATTTCCTGTTGTAGTTGCACCACCCGCTGCCCACCATGCAGGCGGGCCGCCAGCACGCGCGGATTGAGCGGCTTGCCGATGAAATCGTCGACGCCCGCCTCGAAGGCCTGTACCAGCCGCTCGTCCTCTTCGAAACTGGTCAGCAGCAGGATGTAGATGCCGCGTCCCAGTTTGGTCTCGCGCAGCGCCCGCGTCATCTCGATGCCGTCCATTTCGGGCATCATCCAGTCGACGACCATAATATGCGGCCGCACGTCGAGCGCCATCTCGAAAGCCTGGCGGCCATTGGCGGCCTCGACTACTTCATGACCGAGATTCCGCAGCAATTTGCCGACCAGCGCGCGCATTGCCGCGTCGTCGTCGACCACCATGACCCGCATGGCGCCCGCGCCCAGCAAGGCTTGACGGGTAGGGTCGCTCCGCGTGGGCGCCTTGGGCGGCAGCACCAACTCCTCGAAGGGTGGCAACTCGGCGGACTGAATGTCGAGCAACCGCCCCCATGCGGCCCACTCCGCGGCCACCTTGTCGCACAGCGGGTTGAGCACCTCGATATCCAGCGACAGCTTGCTGCCCAGCAGCATCAGCCGCGAACGCATCGCGCGCCGTTCGCCCTCTTCCGCCAGACACATGTCGGCGATGTAATTCGCCAACTGCAGCGACCACGCCAACATATGGGGCCGCGAGCCTTCGACAAAGCCACCGAGTTCAGGCTGCTCGAAATGATAGACGGGTTCGCTGAAAGTCTTGGGCAGCCCCCAGTCATGCATCAGCGCGGCGGCAAGCTCGTTATGCGTCATCGCAAAGGCGCCACGCTCTAGCTCGAACAGGTCGACCTGCGGATCGATGCGCTGCTGCTCGTTGATGCGCGAGAAAGCTTCA
>JFJP01004127.1_pt1 | contig 10036 bp, 8 predicted proteins | sample 431651 | NCBI WGS metagenome assembly JFJP01 (sample SAMN02602958, study PRJNA72255) | Microbial mat metagenome, whole genome shotgun sequencing project. | biome: fresh water; feature: sink hole; material: water; isolation source: purple microbial (photo- and chemosynthetic) mats found in...
ATCATCCGCAAACCGCCAAGGCTATCGCTCGTGAAATCGGCCTCGCCTCAAGTGAGGACATGGCTGTTGCGGGTATCGAACTTGACAAGATGAGCGATGAGGAACTCCGCAAGCGTGCACCCAGGATTGCGGTGTATGCCCGAGTCACCGCCGAGCACAAGCTTCGTATTATCCGGGCTTTGAAAGCTAACCAGTCAGTAGTGGCCATGACCGGTGATGGTGTGAACGATGCCCCGGCGATCAAGGGTGCGGACATTGGCATTGCCATGGGGAAATCGGGCACAGAGGTTACCAAGCAGGCAGCCGACATGATCATCACCGATGACAATATCGCCACGATCCTTGCGGCCGTCGAAGAGGGGCGCGGCATTTACGATAACATCCGCAAAACCCTCCAATACCTGCTGGCAGGGAGCACCGGCGAACTGCTGCTGATGCTGCTATGCGTGATCATCGGCTTGCCGACACCGCTACTCCCTGTTCACCTGCTTTGGATCAACCTGGTCACCGATGGCCTGCCCGCCCTCTGCCTGGCCATTGATCCCATTGTTTCTTCGAACGATGTGCCTTACTGGTTTGCTCACGGCAGGTGTTGCTTTTGCGGTTTATTATTATGGCCTTAAAACGGGAACCACGGAAACAGCCCGTGCATCTGTGTTCGCTGTTCTGGTCTTTGCTGAACTTCTCCGCTCCTTCGGCGGCCGGAGTGAGACCAAGCCGGTCTGGCGTATTTCCCTGTTCACCAACATCAACCTGCTGATCGTGGTTGTCCTTTCCCTCGGGCTTCAGCTATGGAGCCAGCACAATGAAATCTTTGGCCGCTTTTTGAAAACATCCTCGCTACCCTTTGCCGAAAGCTTTTTGCTCCTTGCCCTGGGCGCTATCCCGTTGGTGTTGCTCGAGATGGTTAAGGTGACGCGGAATGCCTGGTTGCAACATAAACTCCACAATAAAATGGTGAAAACATGAACACAACAGTACCAACACTTACGTTCGATCTGCTCCAAAGAATGGATGCCTACTGGCGCGCCGCCAACTATCTTTCAGTGGGCCAGATCTACTTGTACGATAATCCTCTTCTGCGCGAGCCGCTCAAGGCGTCTCAAGTCAAACCGACCTTGCTCGGCCATTGGGGCACCACGCCGGGACAAAATTTTATCTATGTGCATCTGAACCGGGTTATTAAAAAATACGATCTCGATATGATTTATGTTTCCGGTCCCGGCCATGGCGGCCCGGCCCTGGTGAGCAACACCTATCTCGAAGGCACCTACAGTGAGGTCTATCCGGCCATCACCCGGGATGAGGCCGGACTGAAGAAACTGTTCACCCAATTTTCCTTCCCCGGCGGGATTCCCAGTCATGTTTCGCCCGAGTGTCCGGGGTCGATCCATGAGGGCGGTGAGTTGGGGTATTCGCTCAGCCATGCCTTTGGGGCGGTATTCGACAATCCGCAGCTGATTGTTGCCTGTGTCATCGGTGACGGCGAGGCGGAAACCGGTCCCCTGGCCACGGCCTGGCACTCCAACAAGTTTCTCAGCCCGATCACCGATGGCGCAGTGCTGCCGATTCTCCATCTGAACGGATATAAAATCGCCAACCCTGCCGTGCTGGCACGGATCAGCCATAAGGAACTGGACCAGTTACTTCGTGGCTATGGCTGGACGCCTTATTTTGTCGAAGGCGATGACCCGGAAACCATGCATCAATTGATGGCGGCTACTCTGGATACAGTTATTACCGAAATACATCAGATGCAAAGCAGGGCGCGAAACAACAACGATGCCAGCCGTCCACGCTGGCCGATGATTGTGCTCAAATCTCCCAAGGGCTGGACCGGCCCGAAGGTTGTCGATGGCAGGCAGGTCGAAGGGACTTTTCGCGCCCACCAGGTGCCGCTCCTGATTGATGCCGAGCATCCCGGACACCTCGAACACCTGGACACCTGGCTGCGAAGTTACCGGCCCGAGGAACTCTTTGATACACGTGGCCGACTCCTGCCGGAACTGGCCGAGCTTGCGCCTCAAGGCGACCGGCGGATGGGGGCTAATCCGCACGCCAATGGCGGCTTGCTGCTGCGTGACCTGATTATGCCCAACTTTCGAGATTTTGCAGTGGAGGTGCCCTCACCCGGAGCAAGCCAGGCCGCCGACACTCACGTACTCGGAAAATTCCTGCGCGAGGTGATCGTACTGAATAAAGAGCAGCGCAATTTCCGCATCTTCGGCCCTGACGAGACCCTTTCCAACCGCTTGAACGCCGTCTTTACCGCCACTAACCGCCAATGGGAGGCAGAGACGGAGGTAAATGATGAGTTCCTGGCCACCGACGGTCGGGTCATGGAGATGCTCTCCGAACATCAGTGTGAGGGGTGGCTCGAAGGATATCTGCTCACCGGCAGGCACGGATTGTTTAACAGTTATGAGGCCTTTGTCCATATCATTGATTCGATGTTCAACCAGCACGCCAAGTGGCTGAAAGTTACGGCGGAATTGCCCTGGCGGCGAAAAATTGCCTCGCTCAACTACCTGCTCGCCTCCCACGTCTGGCAGCAGGCCCATAACGGCTTTACCCATCAGGACCCGGGATTTATTGATCATGTGGTCAACAAAAAGGCCACTGTTGTGCGCGTCTATTTGCCGCCTGACGCCAACTGCCTGTTGTCGGTCTGGGATCATTGCCTGAGAAGCCGCCATTATGTCAATGTGGTGATTGCGGGCAAGTATCAGGCACCCCAATGGCTGACCATGGATGAGGCAGCTGCCCATTGTAAACAGGGGATCGGCGTCTGGGATTGGGCCAGTAGCGACCAAAGCGCTGAGCCGGACGTGGTGATGGCTTGCTGCGGTGATGTGCCGACGCTCGAGACACTGGCAGCGGTTTCGATTCTGCGGGAACACCTCCCCAACCTGAAAATACGGGTGGTCAATGTGGTTGATCTGATGAAGCTGCAGCCGCAGATTGAACACCCGCACGGCCTGAGCGATATCGACTTTGATGCGCTTTTCACCAAGGACAGGCCCATCGTATTCGCCTTCCATGGCTATCCCTGGCTGGTGCACCGCCTGACCTACCGCCGTACCAACCATAAAAATTTGCATGTCCGTGGCTACAAGGAAGAAGGCACGATCACCACCACTTTTGACATGACGGTTTTAAACGATCTGGATCGGTTCCATCTTGTCCAGGATGTCATCCATCGCCTGCCGCAGTCAGGCGCAAGTGGCGATCAGCTTGTAAGGATGGTTCAGGATAAGCTCATTGAACATAAACAGTACATTGATATCCATGGTCAGGATATGCCGGAAATTCGCAACTGGAAGTGGGGTTGCCATCGATGACTTCAAATAAGATGGAACTCGAGTTGTCCATAGAAACAAAGCTCGTGTTTACGATTGATTATTAAAATAAGGGCGGACATAGAGATGGATACAAAAACAATGAGAGAAACTGCCAGGGCGCTGGTTGAAGGCGACAGAGGAATACTGGCACTGGATGAAAGTAGTTCAACCTGCAATAAACGATTTGCCGGAGTGGGGATTCCCCAGACCGAAGAGACGCGACGCAACTGGCGGGAGTTGATTGTGACGACGCCTCATCTCGGCGAATATATCAGTGGTGTTATCCTTCACGATGAGACCATTCGCCAGCATCAAAAAAATGGAACCACCTTTGTGAAAGCCATCTTTGATGCTGGAATTATTCCCGGCATCAAAGTGGATATGGGGGCACAAGAAATGGCAGGTCATCCCGGAGAAAAAATCACCGAAGGTCTCGACGGACTGCGTGACCGCCTCAAGGAATATTTTCACATGGGTGCCCGTTTTGCCAAGTGGCGCGCGGTGATTGCCATTGGCAATGGCTTGCCAAGCCATGCCTGCATTGAGGTCAACGCTCATGCCCTGGCTCGCTATGCTGCGTTGTGCCAGGAAGCTGGAATGGTCCCCATAGTCGAGCCGGAAGTACTTATGGAAGGCGATCATAGTTTGGAGCATTGCTCCGAGGTGACGGTGGATGTTCTGCAAACGGTCTTTCATCAGCTCTATATCCAGGGGGTCATGCTGGAGGGTATGATCCTGAAGCCGAACATGGTGCTTCCCGGATTGGGCTGTCCCAGGCAGGCAACGGCAGAGGAGGTGGCTGAGGCCACGGTGCGGTGTCTGTTGCGAGCCGTTCCGGCAGCAATCCCGGGAGTTGCCTTTTTGTCCGGCGGTCAATCCTCCGAAATGGCCTCGGTCCGTTTGAATGCTATGAATGTTCGATTCAAGACGCAACTTCCCTGGGCGCTTTCATTCTCATTTGCCCGCGCCATTCAGCAACCGGCGATGGAAATCTGGCATGGGGAAGATGCAAACGTAAAAGCTGCCCAACAGGCTTTGCTTCATCGAGCCAGGTGTAATTGGTTGGCACGCCGTGGTGAATATACCACCGCAATGGAAAGGGCATGCTCATGACAACAAGTCCCCATGGTACCCTGCACATCTACCTTATTAGACACGGCGAAACGGAGTGGGCGCTTTCCAGCCGGCACACCGGTCGCACGGATCTACCATTGACTCCAAATGGTGAGAACGAGGCGCGTGAGCTTGGTGCGCACATCCTGAATCTGAATATCCAATTCACCCATGTGCTGACCAGCCCACTCCTGCGCGCCCGGCAGACTTGCGAGTTGGTTGGGTTGAATGAAGTCGCGAAAATCGAACCGGACCTGGTTGAATGGGACTATGGCGATTATGAAGGAAAGCGATCCGTGGATATTCTCAAAGTGCGGCCGGATTGGAATATTTTTCGGGAAGGTTGTCCGCACGGTGAAATCCCCGCACAAATATCGGAGCGGGCAGATCGGCTTATTACTCGTCTTCACGCCTTGGATGGAAAAGTCGCACTTTTTTCGCACGGCCAGTTTGGCGGTGCCCTGGCGGCACGATGGATCGGATTGCCGTTGGGCCAAGCCCAACATTTTCCGCTTGGGACTGCGTCGCTCAGTATTCTCAGCTTCAACCCTCACCACCTTGAAATCTCCGTCATTGAGTTATGGAACGCCAGCTATCACAACATACTCAACACGGTGACCTCATCGCCCACCGGCAGCAATATAAGGCTGAGACAGTTTTGAGGGATCAGCTGCGGAGACGTAAAAACTTTTAGAGAGGCCGATGACGCTAGCCGTCGACGACGGGAACCGCTGGTGTTGGATGAAAGTACTTCAACCTGTATAAACGAAATGATTCGTAAGGGACTATTATGAAGCTGGATCTTGATACACAGTGCATTAATACCATTCGTTTTCTTGCTATTGATGCCATACAAAAGGCCAAGAGCGGCGATGCCATACAAAAGGCCAAGAGCGGCCACCCTGGCCTGCCGCTTGGCGCTGCTTCCATGGCCTATGTTTTGTGGACACGATTTCTCCGACATAATCCCGTCAATCCCGGGTGGTTTGATAGGGACAGGTTCGTTTTATCCGCCGGCCATGGATCAACGTTACTATACAGTTTGCTGCACTTGACCGGCTATGATTTGTCGCTTGAACAAATCAAACAATTCCGCCAATGGGGCAGCCAAACTCCCGGCCATCCTGAGCGTGGTTTGACGCCTGGTGTGGAAACCACCACCGGACCACTTGGTCAGGGCTTTGCCAACGGGGTGGGGATGGCCATGGCGGAGGCCCATCTTGCCGCCTGCTATAATCGGCCCGGACTGGACATTATCAATCATTTTACCTACGGGCTGGTGAGTGACGGCGATCTGATGGAAGGCGTGGCGGCTGAAGCCGCTTCCCTCGCCGGCCACCTGAAACTTGGCAAGCTGATCTATCTCTACGACAACAATCACATCACCCTGGCGGCCTCAACGCAACTGACTTTTACCGAAGATCACGCCATGCGGTTCAACGCCTATGGCTGGCACACGCAATCGGTGGATGACGGTAACGACCTGGAGGCAATCAATCATGCCATCCAAACTGCCCGAGAGGAAACAGGGCGTCCCTCGCTGATCCTGGTGCGGACCCACATCGGTTATGGTTCACCCCACAAGCAGGATAGCTTCCTCGCCCATGGCTCACCCCTGGGCGAGGAAGAGGTCAAACTGACGAAGCTGAACCTGGGATGGCCCGCTGAACCGCTGTTCCTGGTGCCTGAGGAAGCAGGGCAGCATTTTCGCCTGTCAATCAACACTGGACGTGAATTGGAAGCCGAATGGAATGCGAAATTTGCCCACTACGAGCAACTGTACCCGGAACTTGCTCGCGTGTTGCTTCAAGGTGTCAAGGGAGAATTGCCGAACGGATGGGATGCCGATATCCGTCAATTTCCGGAGGATGCCAAAGGGATGGCTACGCGTGTAGCCTCAGGGAAAGTGTTGGCAAGTATTGACTCGAAGCTTCCGGGTTTGCTGGGAGGTTCCGCTGATTTGAATCCGTCAACCCTCACCGAACTGGCCAATGCAGGAAATTTTGAAAGCCCTGAAATGGCGACGGGTGATCTGCAGGGAGCTGCCGGAGGCGGGTGGAGTTACGCAGGCCGTAATGTGCAATTTGGCGTTCGCGAACACGGAATGGCGGCGATCATGAACGGCATGGCGGCGCATGGAGGGACGATGCCGTTCGGAGCGACCTTTCTGAGCTTCTCGGATTATATGCGTCCGGCGATTCGGCTGGCGGCGCTGATGCGGTTGCCGGTGGTGTACGTCTTCACCCACGACAGCATCTGCATGGGTGAGGATGGTCCGACCCATCAACCAGTGGAACATCTTACAAGTTTGCGGGCAATTCCAGGGCTCATCGTTATTCGGCCCGGTGATGCCAACGAGACCGCAGAGGCATGGCGGGTTGCCATTGAAACAAAGGATCAGCCGGTCGCGCTTATCTTGACCCGACAAAACGTGTCGACCTTTGACAGAGCCCAGTTCTCCCCGGCCAATGGTCTTCGTCGCGGCGCTTATATCCTTGTCGATGCACCCCAGGCAAAACCGCAATTGATCCTGATTGCCAGCGGCTCTGAGGTCGGTTTGATTATCGAGGCGGGGCAACAATTGCAAAAACAGAAAATTCCCGTGCGTCTCGTTTCGATACCAAGTTGGGAGTTATTTGAGGCGCAACCTCGTAAGTATCGCGACTCCGTGTTGCCGCCAAGTGTTAAATCACGGCTTGCAGTTGAAGCAGGTATTACCCTGGGGTGGAGCCGGTACGTCGGTGATTATGGTGATGTAATTGGCGTCGATCACTTTGGGGCGTCGGCACCAGGTCCAGTCATGATGCGAGAGTATGGCTTTACTGTCGACAACATATGCCGGCGGGCAGCGATCTTGCTTGAAAGGGGGAACCATGGCTGATCAATTGATGTCGTTGCATAAAACGCTTAGAACCATAGGGATTGCCGCCGACCATGGAGGATATGAGCTGAAGGAGCAACTGGCAGTGAAGTTGCGCCAGGCCGGCTATAAGATTGTGGACTTCGGCAATCTTAAATTGGCCGTCGGAGATGATTACCCTGATTTTGTGATCCCCCTGGCGCGTGCCGTAGCTCTTGGAGTAGTGGCCCGTGGAATAGCTATTTGCGGTAGCGGCGTTGGAGCTTGCGTTGCTGCAAACAAGGTGACGGATGTGCGGGCATGTCTCATTAATGACACGTTTTCGGCACGACAGGGAGTTGAGGATGACAATTTGAACTTGATCTGCCTGGGAGGCCGTGTGATTGGCCAGGAGCTCGCCTGGGAACTGGTCAAAACATTTCTGGCAGCAGAATTCAGCGGTGAAGAACGTCATCTGCGCCGACTGAGCAAAGTTTCAGAACTCGAAGGCGAGCGGCACCTTCAATGGAGCGCTGGGCAGGTTTTATCCTGGCCGAAGACCTGCACTTCATCATTATTTAAACCACCTGTTATGGCTCTGTTCCGAGTGTGGGCTCTTCCCAAATTGTCAGCATCTTTATTTTCTTTTTAAAGACAGTGAGTTGTGCAGTATTTCTCTTTCATTGCCCATCCCAAATATTACTTGGATCAAAGGTTCGCTCTCTCATAATTTTACAGACTCTTCGAAAAAGCCCCGTGCCAGTTATTATTTGTATCCTGTACCGTTCATGCCACCAAGAAGGCCCGGAAAAAGATCATATATGATCAACGGTTAGATATGACCCTTGTTTTATGATTGATAATGATGGATCAACAAGTGGCTCTATCTTCATTGTTGTTAATTATCAAAATGTTGGGTGGCATCTGGAGTCGTTATTGTAACCAGGCGCATAAATTGCACTATAAACGATAGCCAGGCATGAATGGTCTCATAACGATCATTTATACCTGGGATCCAATGAAATGAATGGAAAGTAACTTCCCAAAATTTGACTGCAGGAGTCTGAGATAATCTTTCTTCGTAAAAGAGAGAATGCGCTCCAAAATTATTAAAAACGAATGGGGAAACAAAAATATGAAAAATGATACTGAGCTTCAACTAAGAGTCATTGAAGAACTTAAAAGGGAAATGAATGCCAGCAATGCCGCCCATATCGGCGTTGCTGTGAAAGACGGGGTGGTGACGCTCAGTGGTTGCGTCCGTTGCTTTCCTGAGAAATGGGCGGCAGAACGTGCCGTCAAAAGAGTTAAAGGCGTGAAAGCAATGGCTGAAGATATCCAGGTAATCCTGCCCGGGTCAGCAGAACGGTCTGATACGGAAATTGCCCATGCAGCAGAAACTGCCCTCGAATGGAATACTATGGTTCCTCAAGATAGGGTGAAGGTCATTGTGGAGAAGGGTATGATTGCTCTGGAGGGCCAGGTTGATTCCTATTGGCAAAAGATTGCTGCGCAGGATTCTCTCCGCTGTTTGACCGGGATAGAAGGGGTAGACAACCGGATGACAATAAAGCAGACGGAGTTCCCTGAGATAACGGCTGAGATCGAGAAGTCTTTTATACGCAATGCTCAGATCGATGCAGGTCAAATACATGTAGAGGTTTTGAACAACCACGTGACCCTTTATGGCAATGTACGTTCCTGGGCTGAACGGGAAGAGGCTGAAAAAGCTACTTGGGCAGCATCAGGTGTAACCAAAGTCACAAATAATATCATCGTTGCCTGACAAGAAGTTGTGAGGCAGCCGAGAGAGATTAGTTGATTCGTATCTAGCTGGAAATTATGAAAAAGAATACAAACTGGAATGAGGTTACTTCGTTTGAAGAGTTACAAATGGGCTTTGGTTCTGTATCGCCTCCCTTCTTCAATAAAAGAGCACACTCCCGCATAAAAGGAAAAGATTTATCCGCGCTGCTCGAGAGGGAAGAGTTACTCGTCCAGATAAACACTGAAACATCAACTTTTACTGACCATCTGATCAATATCAGTAAAGGTGGGATAGCGATGAGCTTGCCTGAATTGCTGGCCATTAACCTTCCCGTTAAGGTTGATTTTTTTCTCGGAACGAAAAGAATAATCTCCAATGCTAACATCAGGCAGACTTATAAAACAGGGGAGCAGTACATGACGGGAATTATGTTCGCCGATCTTGCCAAAGATTCTGCTGAATACATTGATGGAAGCATCAGGATTAAAGAATTCATTAGCAGCCTGGATATCGAGAACCTTCCACAGTTGTTATTTTATGAACAAGATAGCGAACCTTCCTTCTTGGGAAATTTTTTGCCTATCAAGGCAGAGACGCACATTCTGATTTTGGACTAACCAGAAAATTGAAGTAAAAATTGTGTAAATTATAATTGCTCCTTCCCTTCTCGCATCCAACCATGCCTGCCTCGGCAAGGGCGCCGAACGCGCCGGACGATCCGGCACTGACTGGCTGCATCTCGATATCATGGATGGTCATTTCGCTCTAAACATTTCCTTCGGCCCGCAAGTAGTCAAAGCCATCTGCCTGCTCACTAATCTTTTTTTTGACGTTCACCTCATGTGTTCCAAACCGGAAATTTTGCTCGAACCGTTTGCAAATGCCGGTCGTTGTCAATAAAGATGTCGCTTTTGTTGCACCATTGCAAAGGTAGTTTTTCATTACTACCGCACTCCGCTTCGCTCGTTTGCTGAG
>JFJP01027708.1_pt1 | contig 10036 bp, 12 predicted proteins | sample 431651 | NCBI WGS metagenome assembly JFJP01 (sample SAMN02602958, study PRJNA72255) | Microbial mat metagenome, whole genome shotgun sequencing project. | biome: fresh water; feature: sink hole; material: water; isolation source: purple microbial (photo- and chemosynthetic) mats found in...
TTTAATTTTTCCCACTTCCTCATTTTTTAAATTATTAACATTATTCCCTTTTGTTTCGTCCAATAATTCATTCAATTTTTTATTTTCTTGCAACAATTCATTGACTTTATTTAAAAATAATTGATTGTTTTCTTCCAATTTTTCATTTTCGAACAATAAAAATTGATTTTTTTGATTCAAATCATTGAGTAAAACGTTGTACTTATTTTCTAAATCTTTCACATCCTTCTCCTCTTGAATTCTTTTAGTTGGTGAATTGTCAATGTTTTTCCCATCTATGGATTTGATCTGTTGATTTTCTTGCAAATTTCTATGTAAAAACAAGATTTCTTTTTTCTGAAAATCAACTAAATCTAAAAGTTTTTTATTTTCATTCAAAAGTTTTGTGACAAAATCTTCATATTTATTCAATCTTAGAGGATTAAACTTGTCCTTTTTATCACACCTCTGAGACAGTTCATATGTGGACATATTTAAAGGATAGGGGACACTCTTATAAAATACATATGAAGGACTCAAATTCAAATGGTTCATTTTTTTTTGAGAGAAGAAAAAAAATTGAGATTTCAAATTAAAAAATTCAAACTAAACAGTTTTTTTTTCTAAGAATTCTTTTCAAAACGTTATTTAAAAAAAAAAAATGAATTTAAACAGCTCTTTTGAATTCCTTAATATCAATTTATTCATAATAGCAGCCGAAAACCATCGCCACAGCATAAACGCTTTCCTAAAAATTATTATTTTTGGTTTTTTATCATTTTTACAAAAAATGAATTAAACAAACATTATGGAAGTAATGAGAGGCATAATTATCAGAAGATGGATCCCATAAACATTTAGAAGTGACTCTGATTCCTTGTCCTTTTAGTTCTCCAACCACGACCTGAAAAGCCAATTTAAATCTCGGCATTCTAGTTTCTATTCATCAAATTTGATAAAATACAAAAATAGTTAAACTTAAAATAAAAACCTGTCTTCACTCGAGCTCTTATCAAGCTTGTGAGTTCTTCACATAAGGCTGGAGTGGCATTTGCATCAAAAACCTCATTTTTTAATCTCTCATCGATCACGCTTTTGAGAATTTTTTTAATTTTTGAAGGGTAAAATCTTTGATTAAATGAAACAAAAGGTAAAGAAACTCAAGGAAATAGCCGTAAAAAACCTTTCTTCTTCCTTTGCTTCTAAGACATAAGTGTTTTCCATTGCTTTTCCATCCATTTTCTCTTTATTTATTAAAAAAAATAATTTTGAAAATGAAACTATATTTTTTTTTTTTAAATGTATAAATTATGTTTATTTATATTTTTTTTTTTAAAATTCTTTTTGTTTTTAAATTTTAGAATGGAGTCGGAAAATACAAATAATGCAAATATACAAAATAACCAAGAAGCTCAAAAAAAGGTCAGATCGACCTTTGAAAACATCATTCAAAGCTTACTGAAATCTGCACAGGTTAAAACAGAAGCAACATCTAATATCATAGCAAAATTAAATGAATTTTCGATGAAATATCTTTGTGAAATGATAGAAGAAGCAAAATTATTTGCAGAATATGCAAATCGAGCCAATATAACAGCAGAGGATGTGAAGTTAATCCATTTATTGTTTTTTTAATTGAAAAAAAATAGTCTTGTGCTCAAGAAAAATAAAGAAAAATATCAAAAAATTCCACAAAATCAATTGGAAGAATTGGCCAAACAGAGAAACAAAATTAAATTAAATGCTGTTTTGGAGCCTGGAATGAAATTCCCACATAATGACTTTTTATTAACAAAAACTGTCAAAAATTTATTGATTGAAGATAATAGAGTATATTTTTATGAATTAATGTAATTTTTTGGATTTTTTAGTTAAAAGTAATGAGTGAGGATAGCAAAAACTACGGAAATGGTGAAATGGACAATAATTTGAAATCTGAACAAAAAATGACTGAAACAAAAGAAGAATTCAAAATGGAAGGCAGCATATCTGAAGAAATAGGGAATGAAGAAAGCTCGATGGCACTTGGGGATATTAAGTCTGAAAATTCAAGCAATGAATCCGAACACAAACCCAAAAAAAAAATAAAAAAATGAAAGAAATAAAAAAACAAAACTTTCAAATTTTTGCTTTTGCTGTGTTTTAAAAAATTAATTTTTGAATTTTTCCATAAATTCCAAAATAACGAAAAAAAACATAAAATGCTATGTTTTTTTAAAAAAGAATGAAGAGAAAAAATAGCAAAATAAGTTTCTTAACAACTAAATTTTTTTAAAACAAAAAACAAAAAAATTTAAATTTAAAACAAAAAATATTTCAAATATTATGGAAGAAAAAGAAAATAAAATCACTCCTATCAAACTTAATCAACTCTTTCCAAAAGAAAAAAACCCAATCATAAAAACCAAATTGTCTATTCTCACAGACATCACTGATAAGTTGACGAATGTTGGAATAAAAACGCATTTATGTAAAAAATTTGAGTCAAATAAAAATGAAACATATGAAAGTTCAAACTGTTGTGAAATAAATTCTTCAAAAAGCAAAAAGTCGAAAACTTTAGAAAAGGAGTTGCTAATAAGAACTTTGAATTTCATGAATATTTTAAAAGAAATTTATGCTATGAAACTGAAAAAGACTTTTTCTAAAATTAAAGAAAATGCGAAAAGTGCAAAGGCATCAAAAATGTTTTTAATGCCTATTTTCCAAAAAATCAATTGCTTAAAAAAGCACTATGAGAAAAAAATTCTTCTGTTTGCATTTTCTCAAATGAAATCTTTTTGTTTCAAGAGCATTTTTATTCAAAAGGAAATTTTAACAAAAAAAAAATCAGGTCTTAATAAATTTGATAAAATAATAGAGAATAAAATCAAGAATTATCTTTTAAATAGCTTTCGTCAACTCAAAAAAAATTTTAATTCTCAAAAAAGAATTAAATATAAAAGAGTTTCAATGTTAAATTTTCAACATATAATGAAAAAAATTGCAGAAATGCCTTTGAAAATAGCTTTCAAAACTATTTATGATTTTAATAAAAAAAAAATGGAAGAAAAAAAATCAGTAGAAAAAAGCCTGAATATTTTTTATGGATTTTTTCTTTCAAGAAAACAGTTTTCATTCAATAAAATACAGAATTTCACCATAAAACAAAAATATATGCAAGAAGTCAATAAAAATGTAGTTTTAAGTATGATCAAGATCTTTTGGAATAGAAAGAAAGAAATCTATATTTTAATTAGAAAATATTCTAATTTTATGAAAATAACAGAGAAAAATTCGAGTTTTATGCATCGAGAAATCCAAACAAACAATATAAATTTCGCCAAAAAAATTGTTTTAAAATTTTTTGTGGATAAATGCCAAAATTTCATCTTTGAATCAAAAAAATTTGCTTTTAAAAAATTTGAAAATTTCCTTCAAGAAACTAAAAAAAACTTTGACACACGGAATCAGATTGAAAAGATAAAGTTATTGAGCTTTGCAATATTTTCTAATGTTCTAGAAAAAATTTATAAAAAACAGACATCCTCAGTTCTTAAGTATTTTATTTAATAATTTTGATTTTTTAATTTGAATTCACAAAAAAATTAACAGAAAAATAAGTCAAAATGGCAGATTTTATCAATTCAAAAAAATAGCGACTCTTTCGAATATGCTTGCAGCAAAATTCAATCATGTCAAATTAAGAACATTTTTTTTGATTAATCGTATGCTTTTAGTTCAAAAAAAAGATGATAAAAATAAAAAACAATTAGCTGATTTATTGATATACAATAAACTCAAAAACTCGAAAAAAATCTTTTATTTTTTTAAAAAATGGAGATCATCAACAAAATCGCTTAAAATTTTCTTAGAAAACAAATCAAATCTTTTGAAAAAGAAAATTTTTTCAGGGTTCAAAATGAAAATGATTTCAAAACATTATTTTAAAAAATTCAACACTAATAATGATGTGATAAAAAAATACATGTTCAAACTCTTAAGTCTTTTAAATCGGAAATATTTTTCAACAGCTTTTTTGAAAATTTATGGTTTTAAAAGAGTAGCAATTGCTTTACACTACTATGCAAAAGATATCAACCGACTTCCTGTTAAAAAGGCAAAAAAAGAAGAAGTCAAAGAAATCTTAATAAATCAGAATCAAAGCTATTCTCAAGGAATCATTTCGACTCTTTGCAAAAATCAAAGCTATCAAACATTACCCAATACAAATAGAAACAATTTAAGTGCAATTTCAATGAATTCAAATAATAAAAAAAAATAATAAACATATCAATTTTCATACAAAAATTATATAACTTAAAAAAAAACACAAATTTCTTTAAAAATGTCAAAAACTCCTATCAAAGTTATAATCCGAGCTCGTCCAACAGTTAATTATGCTTCCAAGAATATAACAATGGATGAAACTAACAGCAAGATCTCAATAAATATTCCTAAACAAGAAGAGAAAGGCTACGTGAATCATCAACAGGAAAACTGGGGTTTTCATTTCGACAAAGTGCTTCAGAATGCTTCCCAAGAAGTAATTTTCGACATTTGTGCCAAGAATATTGTCACTAGTTTATTGGATGGATATTCAGGAACAATTTTGGCTTATGGTCAAACTGGTGCGGGTAAAACGTTCACAATGTTTGGGAGTCCAAATGATTATAAATATAGAGGTATTATTCCTAGGGTAATAAGCCTGCTTTTTCAAGAAATTCAATCTAGATATGATCAATCAATAGTTGTTCGTGTATCCTATTTAGAAATTTACAATGAAATGATGGCTGATCTATTAGGTTTGGCATTAAATCCTGAACAGAGCGTAAACTTGGCAATACAAGATGATGAAAGAGGTTCGGTTAATGTCAAAGGTTTGATGAGAAGAATCTGCAATAACGAAGAAGAGGCTTTCAGTATGCTGTTTGAAGGAGAGACCAATAGAACAATTTCTGAGCATAAACTGAATAAAACGTCCACGAGATCACATTGTATTTTTACAGTTTATTTAGAAATGAGATCAAGAGTGGAATCATCAGAAAAAGTCATTTTTTCTAAACTGAATCTAGTTGATTTAGCAGGGTCTGAACGAACAAAAAAAACTGGCTCAGAGGGACAAACGTTGATAGAAGCTCAATTTATTAATAAATCTTTATCCTTCTTGGAACAGGTGGTTGTCGCTTTATCAGAAAAACAAAGAGATCATATTCCTTATCGACAAAGCAAATTAACAAATTTATTAAAAGATTCCATTGGAGGTAACTGCAAAACTATCATGATTGCGAACATTTGGCCTGAAGCAACTCATTTAGAAGAAACCATCTCAACCTTAAAGTTCGCTTCGAGAATGATGAAGGTTTCTAATGAAGCATCGATTAATGTTCATTTGGATCCTCAAGTTCTTTTAAAGAAATATGAAAAAGAAATTAAAGAATTGAAACAAGAATTAGCTATGCATGATACCCTGGCCAACAGGGGAAAAATTAATTATGAACCTTATGCACCTGAACTCCAATATCAACAACAAGTGATAGCTAAGAAATTTTTGGAAGGAGAAATCGATGACATAGAGTTTGAATCGTTAAGACAAGTCAAAGAGCTTTTTTTCCAGTTCAAAAACATATATAAAAATATGGCCAAAGATATAAAGATAGGAAATTATGTAAATATAGAGAAAAAAGCAAGCAAGGAATTCGTAAATGATTAAATATTCTGTTAAAATAATAGCTGAAAAATAAAATAAATGTAGATACAATCAAAAATTGCACAAAACGGCAAACATGCTGAACAAGTTGGTGTTGAAGAGAATAAATATGGATTTGGACTTGGGAAAGCTAATAAAGATGCAAAACCAGTAGCAGAACAAAAAGGAATAGGTGAATAGAGAATTATTAGCATTAATAACATAATTTTATGTGATTTTTTTAATTTTAAATTATGTAAAGAATCATTGGTTTTGGTTCAAAAGGATGAAGGAGAAGTTCCGGATGAAAAAACTGAAAAAAAAGGAGAAAAATCTCCAGAAAAAAACGATCGAAATATTGAGAAAAGAATTGTGAATGTTGACCGAAATCAAGTTAGACTTAAAAAAGATGAGTGAAATATGTGCTTTTTTTAGGTTTATTTAGAATTTAAAGATAAGGAGGGAAAAGAATACAATGACGCCATCATCAATAATAACGTAGAAATTTCTGCGCAATATGACTTTAACAAATTTTACTTTAGCTAGAATTAAAAGAAAGAAAAAAGGAAGTCAAATTGCTTTCAGATGAAACCAATCATTTGAGAGAATTGATTGAAATGAAGAAGGATGATTTGAAGAAAAAACAAGATGGAAAAAATCAAGAAGAAATTCAGCAAGGAATTATTGATGAGGAAGAATTTGGGATTATTAAAGAAATTAAAGAATTTAAAAAGGAATATAAAGTGAATGCTGATAAAATTAAAACCTTGAAATCTACGATTTCTTTAATTGAACAGAATATACATCAGGTTTTAAACTAGTTTAATTTTTTTAATTAAAATTTATATGAAGTGTAAACATATGCTCTTTGCAGAATTTGAGAAATGGTTTAAAAAAAAATATGGGATTGCTATTGGTGATTTGGAAAATCCATTGATTAACGCAAAAAGTGAAGAGAATTCAGAAAATCAAGATAATGATGAAGTAGATCAAGATGCTTTGAATTACATCAAAGCAAAGAAAAAAGTAAAAAAACATGATTTCTTTAGTTTTTAGAATTAATTTTAGGTTTTAGCTTTGCAAAAAGCCAGAAAACAAGAAAAATATAAAGTTTAAAAGAAAAAAAAAAATGTTTTATTTCATTTATTTTTTTTTTGAAAATTTAAATTCAAATATATTTTGGCATATTTAAATATTTAATCCAACTCTGAAAATCAATGATATTTAATCCACCTCTGAAAGTCAATGAATTTGATTGGCAGAAGAAAATGATTAAATACTTTGGATCCAATTATTTTATAAATCAAAAAATAATTATTATAAATTCTTCCACTTACACTAAGACGACCACTTCAAAGTTTTATTGCATTTTTTTTTTGGAGAACAAAATTAAATTATTCCCCATTATACACACTGAAATGATGACAAACTTGATTTGAGTGAATTCAATGTTTAAAAATAAATATTCACATAAAAGAAGCTAATTTTGATCCATAAATTGCCTCATGAGTAGGAATTTTTGGAAAGAATATTATTTATTTCAACTGATTATCTTATGGAGAGAGAGAAAAAAATGAAGATAGTTTTACTGCTCAATTTTCTAGAATTGATTTTTTGATCATCTAGTCGAAACAAATCAATGGAATAAAATTTAGATATAAACTGGTGGAAAAAATATAGAGGAAATCAAAGAAAATTAGAAAAAAATACAGAAAGATTAAAAAATGTGTTTTTTTTTTTAAAAAGTTCATCTTATTAAAAGAAAATTGATTTTTCTCCCTCTTCGCCATAAATTTATATTAATTTTGAGGATCCTTTGCTATTAACACCAAAATACTCATCATTCCTATCAACCCATATTTAAACATAGGATAATCATTTAAAAGAATGGTAATGATCCCCAAATAAGGTAAATAGCTAATTTATACTAATGATTCCAATAAAAAAAACTTAAATACCCTCGGACTTTTCCCATAAGATCACTTTTGTGCAACCATATTTGTTTTTCTACATAAAGAGCTCGATCATCCACATTATTGTTATCTCCTTTTGTAAGTACATAATAATCATTTTCATCTCTTCAAATAAATAAAACAAACTAAATATTTAAAGAGACATGACAAAAAATATTTAAGAAACTTTTCTTGTATGGCTATTGCTCTGTGAACTATCGGAATTTCTTGATCTTTTAATTTAAAAACGATAACATCTCCAACTTTTATTGGCTCATCGAAAAATGTTAAAAACAATATATCTCCTCTATAATAGCCCGGTTCCATACTTCCACTTAAAACAACAACAACTGGACTTTCTGAACAAGATAAAATCATCAAACTTTTCCAAATCATTAATGCTGAGCAAACAATCAAAAGAAGACTAATGATTTGCAAGATAATCTTTTTTTTTTATGGGCTCTATTTAATCATCAAAATAAACAATTTTACCTTTCTTGGCTTCATATTTTTTACTTCATCAATAGTATCAACAACCAGTTGCATTTTTTTGAAGATATTGATTGTTTTATGTTTGTATAATTTAAAAAAAAATTTAATTCGTGAAATTTTAAATTTGGGAAAAAATGCAGGATTTTTTCCATAATATGAAAAAAGAAGTCACAGAACAAAAACTTTCGAATTTAGATTCTTTGAATGAAGAGATATTGAACATAAAAAATCGGATATCCAGCGATTTGCAACATATGATTTCATGCTTGCAGCAAATTTCCAGCAAAGTTCAAGCAAAAATATGGAAAATACTTGATTCTCAAGAGAAAATTTTAACAAAAAACTATGATTATTTTCTGAAAAAATTGGATAATGCATTTGAATTATATGAGAAAACTGCTCTTTCTTTCGAAAATTCAAAAGCGGCCAAATATTTCAGTTATCTGAAAAATAATCTAACTCGCCAATGCAAAGAAATACCTAAATACACTTCATATAATGATGAAAAACATTCATTCAATCAAGTAATTTCAATTATGAAAAAATCTTTTGAGCTATTTGAGGAACATTTTCAAGATCTCGTCGATTTTTCAGGGGTAAAAGATTTATCAGATGAAAGAATTCAAACTACCTTAATTTTTCAAGCAGAAAATGATTATACATTGGATAGAACAGCGTGTTTACTTGATACAAATGATTTCGAACTTTCTTTTGAAAAAGAAATTGATCCCCAACATGATTATAATTTGAATAGCATTGTTATGCTAAATGATGATTGTGTGATAACAAGTTCGATTGATCGCTCTATCCATGTATTTTCTTTGGAAAATAACACTGTAATTTCAACAATCAATGAAATGAAATTTTCTCCAATGGTTCTTTGTTTGATAAGATCACAATTTAGTCAAAAGGATTCAAATGAAAAAGGAGTTTTTTCTTTGAACTCGAAAATCAATCAAAAGATTTCTGAAAGAAAAAAATTATTTCAAACAAATGACAATTTTTTATTGGCAAGTGGAGGAGGAGATTATGATCCCAATGTTTATATATGGAACTTAAAATCAGGCAAAAAATTATTGACGTTACCTGGACATTCACGACATATAACGACAATAGCGCAGCTTCCAGATCCAAATATTTTAGCAACAGGTGGTTATGATAGCAAAATTTTCATATGGGATTTAAATGCTGGGGAGCCAAAATTGATAATAAATAGACATAATTTTTGGATTTTTAAATTAAAAGTGAGTCATTCTAATAATTTAATGGTTTCTTGCTCATGGGACCGCACAATTATTTTATGGAAGATTTTGTATGATGAAAAGTTTGAAAATGAATATAAATTTGTTGATCTTTGTTCAGAAAGAACATTAAAAGATGATTTTGAGGTTTGCAATATAAACTTTTCAATCAATTTTGAAGATGTTATGCTCAGCAGCAATATTGGAAAAACAATAAATGTTTGGGATATAAAAACCGGAAAGATAATAAAGGAGATGAAATTAAAGCAGGGATTTGCCAATGAATTAATGATTTTAGAAGAAAAAGAATCATTATATTCAAATAATAAAAGAAGATTTTTGCAAGGATTTTATGTTCTTACATCATCAATTGACGATAATAGATTAAGAATTTTTGACGTTGAAAAAGGAGAAGAAATTTTTTCCATTGAGAATAATATTGTCAATATTTGCGCTTACAATTTAAATCCAAAACTTCAGTTTTTTAAATATAAAGATGGAGACATTGGTTTGGTTAATGTCAGTCATAATGATAAAAATATTAAAACAGGGGTATGGAGATTTAAAAAAAAGAAAAATATAAATTAACGAAAATTTAAGTTTTTTTAAAAAAAATTATAAAAAAATTAATCAAAATTTTTACATATTCTTATAAATATATATCACCCATGATAGTGAAGAAAAAAAATAATGAAGAAGAATTA
>JFJP01030301.1_pt1 | contig 10036 bp, 9 predicted proteins | sample 431651 | NCBI WGS metagenome assembly JFJP01 (sample SAMN02602958, study PRJNA72255) | Microbial mat metagenome, whole genome shotgun sequencing project. | biome: fresh water; feature: sink hole; material: water; isolation source: purple microbial (photo- and chemosynthetic) mats found in...
GGCTGCGCGAATTAAATTTCGGGATATTGGAAGGGCATACCTTTGAGGAAGGCCTGGAACGCTGGCCGGAAATGATCACGACCTGGGTGCAGGATAACAACCAGCCCCCCGAAGGCGGGGAGCCGATGGATGTGTTTACCCAGCGAGTCTGCTCTTTATTCGCTGAAATCCGCGCAAACAGCGCGCCACAAACCATCCTGATCGTTTCACACGGCGGCCCCCTGCGCGCGATCATTCAGAACTTGCTCGGCGTGCCGGATGGTCCCAACGTGTGGTTCAACCTGGAACACGCCAGCTTGACGGCCTTTCAGATTGACGCTGAAAATATCATCGTCGACCACTTGAATGACATCGGGCATATCATCCAAGGGTAAGAAAAAAAATGAGACTGGCCGCGAAGTTCACAACCAGTCTGAACCCAGGGATACTGCGGCAATCCTACGCTGCTGATTACTCCTGTCGCGCAGCCGCCATGAAGGCTTTCGCGGCCTGTGCGGAAACTTCATTTTCAGCGCGGCCGCCTTCTTTTAGGGATGAGCCCACAATTGCGCCATCCGCGATCCCCAGCACCTGGCTGACATTGTCGGCGGTTGTGCCGCTGCCGACCACCACGGGAATGCGGGCGACTTTCTTGACCTGGGCAACCACGTCCAACGGGGTAGCCTTGCCCGTGGCGGCGCCGGTGACGATCAAAACATCCGCGCCAGCGGCCTGGGCATCCTGGGCTGACTGCTCAATGGACTGCGGCAGCAGGTTGCGGGTGTACTTGGTCTGAATATCCGCCCAAAGCGCCACGCTCTGGGCGCCCAAATTTTGGCGGTAACGGCGGATCTGCGCGGAACACGGATGCACCAAACCCTGCGCCATGACAACCGTATCCACAAAGACCTCAACGCGGATAAAAGCAGCCCGGCAGGCATGCGCCACGGCGATTTCAGACTGCCAGGCATTAAACTGGCAGTTGATGCCCACGGGTATGCTGACTGCGCGGATAACATCACGCGCAACGGCTGCCATGAGCGCCAATTGGGCCGGGGTTAGTTCGGCGGGCAGGTACGGCTCGTCACCCAGGTTTTCAACGATCAAGGCATCCACACCGGCCGATTGCAGGGCGGCCGCTTCGCGCAGCGCGCGCGCATAAATGGCATCCAGGCTGCCTGCATAGGCAGGCGATTCGGGCAATGGAAGCAAGTGGATCATCCCAACAATCGGACGATTGGAAGTAAATAAAGAGGAACTGGACATATTTTTCTCCTGAATTCTGTTTTTAATTGCTGGTGATGTTATAACCCAACAACCCGGTACCATGCTATTGTACCGTCATTGGGATCAATCCCTGGAATCTTGAGCCGCTTGTCTTTCGCACCGGTCTCGGCTATACTTGCCAGCGGATCCAAATTTCCATGAGCGAAACCTCCCCTCCCCGTAGCGAAAAGAGCTCCACGAAAAAAAGATACCGGTCACTCTGGGTCAGCCTGCATTGGCTGATGGCGCTGCTGGTGTTTGCCGCGTTTGGGATTGGCCTGCTCAGCCTGAGCAGGACTGCAAGTCCGCAGGGCAAGCCGATTCCACTGGCTGTGCATATGTTCCTGGGAAACACCATCCTGTTGATCGTCATTATCCGCTACCTTTTACGGCTGCTGGTTTTTAAGCCGCCTAAACAGTCGGCAGCGCCTGGCACGCCATTCAAAAAAAAGCCCCCCATACTTGACCAATTGAGCCGATATGTTCACCCCCTGCTTTACCTTTTTAGCGCGCTGATGGCGGTGCTTGGGATTGCGATCGCCCTCCCGGCTGAACTCTTCAAGATCATCATCTCCGGCTCGGCGCTCCCGTCCAGCCTGGATATGTACCCGGCGCGCGCCTGGCATGGAACGCTCTCGCTTGTCCTGCTGCTGCTGATCACTCAGCACGTGCTGGTCGCGATTTTTCACCAATTCATAAAGGGTGAAAATTTCCTGGGCCGCATGTGGTTTACAAAAAAATGACACGGATAGGCTGACCCATGCGCCTGTTATTTGTAGCCGATGGCCGCTCTCCTACCGCGCGAAACTGGATGTGCTACTTCATCGAGCGCGGCGATGAGGTTTTTCTGGCATCCACCTTCGCCTGCCAACCGGACTTGCGCTTTAGTGGTATTGAGATCATTCCCGTGGCCTTTTCCCAGATGAAAACCGCGAGTGGAGGCGCAAAAACCACCCGCCGGGCAGGCGGGCTGTGGGGCGCTTCCAGCCTGAAACTGCGCACTGTCATCCGGCAGTGGCTTGGCCCGCTGACCATTTCCCGCGCAGCCGTTCGCCTGCGCGCGCTGATTGAGCGCACCAGCCCCGACCTGGTACATGCCATGCGCATTCCCTATGAAGGGATGCTGGCAGCCGATGCATACGGGTTTGCGCCGCTGCTTGTCTCTGTCTGGGGCAATGATTTCACCTTGCATGCGCCCGCCACGCCGCTCATGCGCCACTACACCCAATGGACGCTCAAAGTTGCGGATGGTTTGCATGCCGATTGTCAGCGCGATATCCGCCTGGGCAGGCAGTGGGGATTTTCCACCCAAAAGCCGGCGCTGGTGATACCCGGCAGCGGCGGTATTCGTTCAGAAATATTTTTTCCGCCGGCTGTTGCGGCTGAGAATCCGCTGGTGGTCAATCCACGCGGATTCCGGGCTTATGTTTGCAACGAAAGCTTCTTCCAGGCCATCCCGCTGGTGCTGAAGCACAGGCCTGACGCCCGCTTTGCCTGCACCGGCATGGCCGGAGAAAGCCAGGTTATGGAGTGGATCACCCGATTGGACATCAGCCATGCCGTGGAACTCAAACCAGCCTGTTCACAAGCAGAATTGGGCCATCTGTTCCGCTCGGCCCAGGTGGTGGTTTCACCCACCATCCACGACGGCACACCCAACAGCCTGCTTGAAGCGCTTGCCTGTGGATGCTTTCCGGTCGCTGGCGATCTGGATTCCATCCGCGAATGGATCACTCCACAGAAAAATGGCCTGCTGGTCGATGCGACCGATCCGCAGGCGCTGGCAGCTGCCATTTTGCATGGATTAAATGAACCCGCCTTGCGAAAACAAACCGCGGAAATAAATGCGGGAATGATCGCAGAGCGGGCTGAGTACGGGCGCAGCATGGCGCTCGCTGCCGGGTTTTATCAAAAACTTACGAGTAATACCATTTAAATATGCGATCGTAGATTGCCAGCAGGAATTTCTTCACGGGGGGCAGGTTGACAACCCGCTGGAACAACGATTTTTTCATCACAATGGGTGCGTTTTTCAATGTACCGCGCATGTAATCCGTGGTATTTGACAGGTTCATGGTCAGGGGGTCTGTCAGCATCAGGCGCAGAAACCCACGCTCGTTCATGCGCTGATCCAGCTGCTTCACCTGGCCCATCGGTTTATCCATCTCAAAAGGCAGGAATCCCCCCAGGACAGCTTTATATGCGGTGAACTGCCAATGCGATGCGCCCGCCATCGCCGCAGCGCCCTTATAGCGGATCAACCAATCTTGCGTTTGTGTATAAATCCTGCGGTTTTCAGTTTCATCCTGCCCGAGCGAGCGGTTGAACTCCCAAAAAGTTTCCCAGGGGATCAAGGCGCCTGTTTCCAGTGTGGCATTTTGCTGCGCCCAGTCGCGTGTGGAGGTGTGATAATCCGGATTTGTACGGAACGGTCGACCGGTGACCATACCCACATTGGGGAAGGTTTCAAGAAGTTCAACAGAGCGCGAAAGCCATTTGGGATAAAAGAGGACATCACTATCAGTGTACGCGATGATCTCGCCAGGCGCACCTGCCAGCATGATGTTCCAGGCGCCACCCTTCCCCAGGTTTTTTTCAGAGAGCAGCAGATACTGAATATAGCCGCTCTCTTTCTGATTAACCAGAAAATCACGGACTTGCGCACACGAGCCATTATCAAAAACCAACAAGTCAAACGGCAACCCGGGATCATTACGCATGGACTCCAGGCTGGCTTTCAGTACATCCAGCGCTTCCGCGTAAAAACCACTGATAAATGGAATGTAATTGAGCAGCGCCACCGTGATTCGTTCGGGTTTGGCCACCTGGTTGACAAACTTGGCGGGGTTTTGACCTTTACGCATAGAGAGAGAACCTTAATTACAAAATTTTTGCATATCTGTAGCAATTCTGCAATGATCAAGCGGCTTTTAAACGCAGCCACCATTTTCGCAGGCGCCATAGCGCGTTCGACAGGCGCAGGGATCCCAGCGCCAGCAATGGCCAGGCTTCAATCCGGCGCCAGAGTCGATCGGGATCCATCTTCTGGCGGTGAAGCCTGCCCGCTTCCACGCGATAATCCGTATCCAGCAGGGTAAAACGCGTCATGGCGCGTCCCCCGGCCAGACGGATGTTTTCATCCGTTTCAGGGTGATTGTAATGCGGCTGTCCACCAGGAAGATGCGAATAATCATGGTTCTGGTGGATAATCACAATATCCCGGGTGGCATCGATGGCAGGAAAACCATGCTTGCGCGCATAATAGATCATCCAATTATCCCATCCGGCCCGCCCAATGATAAAAGGCGGCATATCCTGGTAACACGACCCGGGAAACAAAAAGTAATCAGAACCGGCTGGCCGGTGCAGATGACCCTTGCTTTGGTTCTCGCGCAGCAGCGCAGTTGACCAGTCCGCGGAAAAATCCAGAGGAGAAGTAATCTCCATATCCCAGCGCTGACCGAGCAGAACAAATTTTTGTTCCTGCGCGTAAACCTTTCGCGCAGTCTCCACCAGGCTGGGGAAGAGGATGATATCGGCGTTCACGATGCAATAAAGCGCACTCTGGCTGATTTCACGCGTAAGTTGAAACATGGCATCCATTAACGGCGCACCACTGGGGCTGCGCGGGATGTCCCGGATATGCTGGACACCCAGATCGCTGGCCGCCTGTGCCAAACCTTCCTCGTCACCCAGCAGGATCACATTCACATCCGGGAGTTTTGTCCAGGATGTGATCGCGTTGCGCTGGATGGTGGCAATGTGGGGGTCGCCAAATGACTTGGGAGCCGAAAATATCGTCAGAAAAACCGTCATGTCATTCCCGTCCGGCCCTTTCATCCACTTCCGTCATGGTCTTATGCCTGACTCCCGCGTTGATCTGGGTTAACTCAGGCTCATTTTGGATGATTTCCAGAATATCAACCCAGGTAAAGTCATTCTCTACAAGGCGGTCCAACCGGGAAAATATTTCCCGCGCAAAGATCAGATCGTCGAGCGTATCCACCGTCCAGCGCAGCGAACCGTGATCTGGATGGTGATTCAGCAATGCAATGTTAAAACCACGCGTCGAACAACCGGTTAAAAACTGCTCACCCGCGGGCGAGAGCCTGACGCCTTCATAGATATAGGGCATAACATGCTCACGATGGAATGTCTCGGTCGCCTCCTGCCAGGCGCGCTGCAAGGCGGAATACCTGCAAACTTCCACATCCAGCCCGATCGGGAAAGTGCGCTCAAACGGCGGCGGCAGGCGGTTGGCAGCAAAGTCGACCGGATTGTGTGGATCAGACCCGGATACGCTCCTGACAACATCGTCAATCAAACTTGGATCAATCATCGGACAATCGGCGGTAATGCGCACGACCAATTCAGGGGCATACGGCCTGGCCGCCTGGTAATATCGATCGAGCACATCATGAAGCGAACCGCGCGCGCAGGATGCCCCGATTCCAGCGCAAAACTCCATGATGGGATCATCCGCCGGGGCGCGGCTGGTGGCGACAATCACAGCGTCCAGGCTTTGGGCGCGGCAGGTACGTTCGTAAACATGCTGCAGCATGGGCTTTCCGGCGATGTCGAGCAGCACTTTCCCGGGCAAACGCGATGAACTCATTCGGCCCTGGATGATGGCAATCGTCTCAGGCATGCTGGCCTTTCCCCTGGTCATCTTGAGCTTCGGCATGATCCACATACTTGACTGGCGCGAGCGCGCTGTAAACAGCCATGAGTTTCAAGACATTTTTGGGCCAATTGGCCTTGTCTTCGGCTGTCCGCCTGGCATTCTGGCCAATCCCGGCAAGGGAGCTGCGATTGTCCATCGCAGCGAAGATTCTGGCTGCCAGCGCGTCAACATCCCCATCCGGGAATAACCAGCCATTTTCGCCTTCAAGCACCCATTCCTTATTGGCTGGGATATCCGAAACAAGGCAAGGCAAGCCGCACGCCAGCGCTTCCATCAGCGAAACCGATGATCCGTCCACGTGGGATGCGGAAATATACAGATCAGCCATGGCATAAAAACGCGGCAGGTCTACTTGGCCGACTTGACCCGCAAAACTGACCCGCTCCGCTGCTCCGCCTTTTTCTAGAATCTGCCGGATCAGCGAACCTTGAGAACCTCCCGCCAAGAGCAGAAGGTTGACCTCCGGGCGCTTCTGGGCAACCTTCACAAAAGCCCGGGCGACAACATCAACTCCATAATTGGCTTCCCAGCTGCGGTTGCAAAACAGGGTAAAGCTATGATCTGGCGAAGCGCTGCCGACCGGTTTCTCGCGCGAATCCGGGCTGAAGTGTTCCAAATCAACACCCCAGGGGAATACCAGAGTCTTTTCAGCATCCATACCGAAGGAAACCGCTTTGTCACGCGTCACATAGGCATCGCTGGTAAAGTAGGCGCTGCGCTTAAGCGCATAACGTGTAGCAAAACGCCACCAGGGTCCGCGATCCACATCCTTCATCAGATCAAAACCCCAGGACATAGTCAGAAGCCTGCGCGCTCCCGCCAGCGCGGCAATAAACGCGCAGGTTTGGATGGGCCCCGCATGAATGAGATCGGGTTTGATTTCCCTGATCAGACGGCGAAAATCCCACACCAGGCGCGGCAAATCACGCCACTGAAAAGGCTTTTGCCCGCCCGCCCAATGCACCTGGCGGATATTAGGCAGGACAGGCCGGTCTTCAGTCTGGCGGGCGCCGCGCTGCAAGCGCACATAAAACACCACATGTTCCGTGTTTGCCAGGGCAGTCAGGAAGCGGTGGTCGTGCGTGGTGTAATCCAGGGAAAAATAAATGATTTTCATTGACAGAACATAACCTGCGTTTTAACTCGGCAAACAGATCAGGCGCCCAGATCCGTCCAGCGCAATTCTTTCCCAAAAGGCATGTCATTCAGCGCTTTTGTGCCAATCACATGCGCGATTTGATCGGGTTTGATCGCTCCTGGAGTTGCCGGGCGCAGCACATCGATCATTTCGCGAGTAAAAATCTCACCCGTCTGGATATCCCGGGCAGCGCGCAAACAGCGGCGCTGGACAACCTGGGTTTCCTGCTCGTTTCCGCCGATGAACTTATCAGCGCTGCCAAGCGCCCTTTCAAGCAGGCGGGTTTCAGCCACCATATGCGCCCAGGCTTGCGGATTCAGCGCAAATTTATGGTCCGGGCCTTCACGCTCGTTGCTGTCGGTGAAGTGCCGCTCAATTACGCGCGCGCCCAGCGCAACCGCCCCAAGAACGGTGGCGTTTCCATGAGTGTGATCGGATAATCCCAAGACCACATTCGGGAACATGGCTGCGTAGGTTTTGAGCACATTTAAGTTGATAAAGTCATAATTATCCGGGCTGGCGGTGTAATTTGTATTGCATTGCATCAGCACCAGTTGTTTGTTGAGCGCCAGGATGGCATGAACGGCTTTTTGCACTTCGCCAATATTCGAGGCGCCAGTTGCCAGGATCACAGGCTTGCCCTTGGAGGCCATCAATTCAAGAGATTCGATCCAATCGATTTCGCCTGACCCGATCTTGTACGCCGGCAGATACGGATCAACCGCGTCAATGGATTCAAAATCATACGGCGATGTGAAGTACTCAATGCCCGCTTCATTGCACTCTTCCACCAGGATGGGAGTCCAGCCCAGGGGAACAGAAGCTTCGCTGTACACCTGAAAGACAGACTTTTTCCAGCTGGCCTGGTGGCTGACCTGGCTGTTCATATGGGTAAAACCATAATCAGAGACAATCTTGGGGGCCTTGAAATTTTGAAATTTCGCCGCATCCGCGCCTGCTTCTTTCGCCAGATGGATAAGCATTTTCGCCCGTTCCAGATCGCCATCGTGATTGGCGGCGATATCTGCAATGAAATAAGTGGGCTGATCAGGGCCAATGCTCCGGTTGCCAATTTTAAGTTCCATGCTTTCCTCACTTTCTCTCTGCGGTACAAAAGGCTTTACGAAAAACTGTTCGATTTTCCATTAAACCAGCTCAAAAACCTCAAACCTGTTGATAACTACGCATTTTCTGTGGATAACCCTGTTGAGCCTGTGTATAAAACTGCGCGATTCCGGTGGATACAGTGGGGATATCTTGTCCTAAATCGGTGGATAACTTGTGGATGGAAAGCCTTAAGTTGTGGGAACGGCGGGCTTTCAGGCCGGATTCTTCGACAGATCTGGGGATAACCAGGTCCGGATCAAAACCAAATTGTCGCGCAATACGCTGACCAAAATCATACTTGGATAAGGCTTCGGAACCGATGACATGATACAAACCCACCAGGTCTTTCTCCAACATCAAGGTCAGCGTATTCGCCAGATCACCAACAAACATCGGGCAAAAATAGACATCAGTAAACCCGCCGCACTGCTCACCGGCCGATAATTTATTAAAGAAAAACTCAGAAAGCGACCTTGTACCGGAAAGCGACCACCCAAAAAAATTGACGCGTGCAACAATCGCCTGCGGATTGGCTGAGAGCACATTCTTTTCACCAGCCAGCTTGGTCTGGGCGTAGATACCCAGGGGGTTTGGAGCAGCGTTTTCGGTATAAACACCTGTTATGGTGCCATCGAAAACAGCATCCGTGGAGATATGCACCAGCCGTACGCCTCTTCTCAAACAGGCTTGAGCCAGTTCGCCAGGCAGTTCGGCATTCAGGCGCTGCGCGCCCTGCGGGTCAGATTCACAGGCGTCAACATTGGCATTGGCGGCAGTGTGGATGACCGCATCTGGACGGACAGAATCCAGGATACGCTCCTGGGCACCCGCTTCCAACAGATCCGCCTTGATTAATTCAAAGGGAGTGCCAGCCAGTTTGCTGCGGTCGACACCGACAATAGTATAACGGCTCGCCTGCAGCAACGCGAGATTTAAGCCTAACAAACCGGATGCGCCTGTTACCAAGATTTTTTTCATGTTTAATTCACAATCCAGGCGCACACGCAAAAAGGTGCGCCTGGCAGGCTAGCCTTCCAACTTCCCATTCAAGAAGTCTGTTTCAAAAGGCGCGATGTATTTCTTAATACCTTCCACATCCAGCCACTGAGTGTTGGTATCGCTGGTATAAGAAAAGCCTTCAGGCAGAGGGTTGCCGGCATAAGATTGACTGCGATTCCAGAGCGTTTCAGGGGGCTTGATGATATACATTGTTTCGCGTTCAACAGCATTGCGAGCTTCATCATCAGAAAGCAAGTCTTCGTGGAGCTTCTCGCCAGGTCGGATACCGATAATGTCGATCTGAGCGTCCGGGGCAATGGCGCGAGCCAGGTCGATTACCCTGGTGCTCGGGATTTTCGGCACAAAAACCTCGCCACCTTCCATCTGCTCAATGCAGGTCATCACAAAACGAACACCTTGTTCCAGCGAAAGCCAGAAACGAGTCATGCGCTCATCGGTAATCGTGATTTTACCGCTCGCGCGCATCTTGATGAACAGGGGTACAACCGACCCACGCGATCCAACCACATTCCCATAGCGCACACAAGCGTAGCGGGTGGCTGAACCTGCCGCATAGTTATTGGACTGGATGACCAATTTCTCGGCTACCAACTTGGTACCGCCATACAGATTGGCAGGGCTGACGGCTTTATCGGTGCTGAGCGCCAGCACCTTGCTTACACCGGCATCCAGAGCTGCTTCCAGCACGTTGGAGGTGCCAATGATATTGGTTTTGACAGCCTCCATGGGATTGTATTCACAGGCTGGCACCTGCTTGAGAGCGGCCGCATGCACAACAATATCGACGCCATGCATGGCGCGTACCAGGCGTTCGCGATCACGCACATCACCAATAAAATAAC